>Ga0255776_10007661_pt1 | contig 10799 bp, 10 predicted proteins | sample 071ome_19_FD_179974 | JGI IMG/M metagenome (GOLD analysis project Ga0255776, IMG submission 179974) | Coastal salt marsh microbial communities from the Groves Creek Marsh, Skidaway Island, Georgia - 071413AT metaG (version 2) | ecosystem: Environmental > Aquatic > Marine > Intertidal zone >...
TGGGGCCGCCCATGCAGTAGCCCGTGGTGCCCATGGGCTTCGCGCTATCGACCTCAGGCTGGGCATCCAGAAAATCCACGAAAGCCTTCGCATCCGCCATGGTCGTTTCCGCACTCAAGCTGCGAAAGAGGGGTAGGACCCGCGCCCGCACCGCCTCTTGCCCAAACTGGGCCCCAGCCTGCACCACCGGCGCGGGGGTTTTGCGGTAGTAAGGATTCACCGTCAGCACTGCGTAGCCCGCCTCGGCGAGGCGCTGCCCCATGGTTTCGAAGGCCGGGCGCAAGCCGAGAATATCGGGCCACACCAAAACCGCCGGGGCCGGCCCCGTAGTCGGCGTGGAAAACACGGCGTCACAGGGACCGTCGGCCCCGGGAATCACCACCCGCCGAGTCTGCACCGGCGCCGCTCGCACCCCGGCGGGGAGGGTCAAGGCCAGCGCCGCGCCAAGGGACAGGGCGGAGAAGCGACGCCGCGACAGGGCCGCGGCGGCCTCGTAGCGCCGCCCGTCTTCTAGGGTGTCTTGATCGCACATGATGAGAACTCCTGACTTAGGACTCTTGGGCAGCCCGCTCGCAAGGGCCGCAGGCGTCGAGGCGCCCCGCGTCCGCCAGCACGGCACGAATGAAATCGATCCACTGGGGATGATCCTGGGGATCCCAGACCGTTCCCATGGCGGCGAAGGCCTCTTCCGCCGGAACCCCTAGATGAATAATCCGGTACAGGGCCGAGAAGGCCGAAGCCCGGTAGTTCACCTGGCAATGCACGAGCGTCGGCGCGTCGGGCCGCGCTGCCATGAGTCCCGCAAAGGCGCGGAAATCCGCCACCGTGGGGTTAGCGAAATCCACGGCGAGATGGGCAAAGCCGAGGCCCTGGGCAAAAGCGAGGCGGTCCTCGTCGGGAAGCGCCCCGGGGTTGTCGCTAAAGGCCAGGTAGATAATGCGCTCAAAGCCAGCGGCCTTGATGGCCGGGAGCTGCTCCGCCGTGGGCTGGCCGGCGCTGGAAAAGGTATCGCTATAGCGCTTAAAACCGACGATCTCTTCCACGGAAGCCAGGGCGGGAAGCGCGAGCGCCGCCCCGAGGACCAGCAAGGCCCGGATAAGCTTTTGAACACTCGCAGGGAAAACCATGGCGCACTTCCTCGTGGGCAGCATCGATCGGTCTTGAAGGTAAGGGAGGGCCGGAAAAAAGGCCAGCGGGCCGTGGAGGCTCGTATACTCAAGGCTCCTGGGGCCAGGGAACACCGCCGTGCACAGTCTTAAACCGCCCACGCTGCTTGGCGCCTGGGCACCCATTGTCCTGACCCTAGGCCTTCTGACCTACCAGCTGCGCGTAGCCGGGGGCGGACCGCCCCACGTGCCCATTATTTTCGGCATTGCCGTCACCGCCGCCCTCGGGAGCCTTCGGGGCCACCGCTGGCAGGCCATGGAGAAGGCCATGGCCCAGGCCGTGGGCAGCGCAGTGCCCGTGATGGGCATCATGCTGACCGTGGGCCTCCTGATTGGCACTTGGATCCTCTGCGGCACCGTGCCCTGGCTCACCCTCGCGGCCCTGGCCCTGCTCGACCCCGCCCTCTTTCTCCCCGTGGCCTGCCTGGCCTGCGCCATGGTTTCCCTGCTTGTGGGCACCTCCTGGGGCACGGTGGGCACCCTAGGCCTCGCCCTCCTGGGTGCCGGGGAAAGCCTGGGCATCCCCGCCCCCATGACCGCCGGCGCCGTGGTGTCCGGCGCCTGGTTTGGGGACAAGCTTTCGCCGCTCTCCGACAGCACTAACTTTTCCGCGGCCATGGTGGGCACGGACCTCTACGCCCATATCCGGAACCTACTGCCCACTACCCTACCGGCGTTCCTGGTGGCGCTCGGCGCCTACGGCCTCCTGGGCCAAAGCACCGGAGGCGCCCTGGACGACAGCACGGTGGCGCTCCTGCGCGCGACGCTGGAGTCCCATTTCGTCTTCCACCCCCTGCTGGCGTTGCCACCCGCGGTGGTGCTGGCCGCGGCGCTCCTTCGCGTCCCCGCCCTGCCAGGCATCTTTTCCGGGGTGATCGCCGGTGCCCTCGTTGCTTGGCTCATTCAAGACGCGACCCTCGCCACGCTCTTACGGACGCTGATGGACGGCTACCAACCGGCCACGGGGGAGCCGCTGGTGGATACGCTGCTCGCCAAGGGCGGGCTCCTGTCCATGACCTGGGTGATCCTTCTGATCTTTGTCTCCATGATTTTCGGCGGCCTCCTGGAAGCCACGGGATGCCTCGATCGCATTCTGAACGCCCTCATCCATCGCCTTCACAGCCGCTTTCGCCTGTTCACGGCAGCCTTTCTCTCCACCCTGGGCATCAACGTGGCAAGCAACATCTTTGTCACCCTGGCGGTGAACGGGCGGCTTTTTGCCCCCGTGTTCCGGGGGGCGGGGTACAGCAGCGTGAACCTCTCCCGCACCCTTGAGGATGGGGGCACGCTGTCCTCACCGCTCATTCCCTGGAACGCTGGAGGCCTCTTCGTCACCAGCACCCTGGGCGTGCCCACGCTGCTCTATGCGCCCTTTGCCATCGCCAACTGGTTCGCCATGGCGCTGGATTTGCTGTATGCCGCCCTCGGCCGCTTCACGCCCCAGGCCAGTGCGACGGAAATCGCCCAATGGCGCCGGGATGAGAATCTGCTTTTCCACGAGGGTCGGTTGATCACCGCCGACGCCCTCCCCCCAAATACCTTTGCTGCGGAGCGCACGTCATGAGCCCGAGCCTTTCCGATCCCACCGGCGGCCTGAGCACCCACGATGCGGCCTTAGACGCCCGGAACGAGACCATCAAGATTTGGATCAACGGCGAACTGGTACCCCGGCCCGAGGCCAAGGTGTCGGTCTACGATTCGGGCTTTCTGCTCGGCGACGGCATGTGGGAAGGGCTGCGGCTCCACGGCGGCGTTTGGCCCTTTCTAGACGAGCACCTCGATCGCCTTTTCGATAGCTGCAAAGCCGTCAAGCTGGATATCGGCATGACCCAAGCGGAGGTCCGCGCCGCTCTCGATGCCACCGCCGCGGCCAACGGCATGACTGACGACGCCCACGCCCGGCTCATGGTGACCCGGGGTCCGAAGCGCCGGCCCTTCCAGCACCCCCAGCTGTCCCAGAGCGGCCCCACCATTGTCATCATCGCGGAGCACTCCCGCCCCGCCGAGGGCCTGCAAAGCCTAGGCATTCGCCTCGCCACCGTGCCCCAGGTGCGCGGCCTGCCCCACGCCCAGGACCCCAAGTTCAACTCCCACTCGAAGCTGAACTGCGTGCTGGCCTGCCTCCAGGCGGAGGCCGCCGGCGCCGATGAAGGGCTCATGCTCGACCCCCAAGGCTTCGTGAATACCACCAACGCCTGCAACTTTTTCATTGTCCGCCGGGGCGAAGTTTGGACTTCCACCGGGGACTACTGCATGAACGGCATCACCCGGCGAAAGGTGCTCGAGCTGTGCCGCCGCCACGGTATTCCAGCCTTTGAGAAGAACTATTCCCTTCAGGAGGCCTTAAGTGCCGATGAGGCCTTTCTCACCGGCACCTTCGGCGCCCAAACGCCGGTGCACAGCATCGATGGCATTGTCCTCGGCGACGGCACGCCCGGCGCCGGACCCATAACCCAACGTATCCAGACGCTCTATCGTGCGCTGATCGAGGAAGAGGTGGCGAAGCAGAGGGGATAGGAGAAAGGTGGAGCGGGCAGCGGGAATCGAACCCGCATCATCAGCTTGGGAAGCTGAGGTTCTACCATTGAACTATGCCCGCTTTGAGCGGTCCTCCCACAAACAACCCGGGAAGCCCCATCGCGGGGAGGGCAAAATTACGCGAAGCGCTGGAAAAAGGCCAGCGCTTCACGCGTTTAGGTGCTACTTCCGGCGCACCACCACGGGCAGCTCGCGAATGCCGCGAATGAAGCTCGACCGCAGGTAGACGGGATCACCCACGACCTCGATGTCTTCAAAGCGGTTCATGATCTCTTCCCAGAGGATTCGCAGCTGCATTTCCCCAAGGCGGTTGCCGAGGCAACGGTGAATGCCGTAGCCGAAGGACACGTGGCTTCGGGCATTGGGGCGCTCGATCTGAAAGTCGTTGGGCGCCTCAAACTGGCTGTCATCCCGGTTACCGGAGACGTACCACATGGCCAGCTTGTCGCCCGCCTTGATCTGCTTGCCGCCCAGCTCCGTGTCCTCCAGGGCCGTCCGCGCCATGTGCGCGACCGGGGACTGGTAGCGAATGATCTCCGGGATCATGCCCGGGACCAGGCCCGGATTGGCCTTCAGCTTGTCGTATTCGCCGCGGAAACGATTCAGCGCCAGCACGCCGCCGGAAATGGAGTTCCGGGTGGTGTCGTTGCCGCCCACGATGAGCAGCAGCACGTTGCCGAGGTACTCGTTCGGCGGCATGTTCTTGGTGGCTTCCCCGTGCACAAGCATGGAAATGAGATCCGAGCCGGGCTGGTTCCGGGCGGCCCGCTCCTTCCATACGGCGTCAAAATATTCCCAGCACTTCCACAGCTCTGCGAAGCCCATTTCCGGGGTTTCGAAGACGTCAGGGTCGCCAATGGACTGGGAAACGTCGGACCAGTGAATCAGCTTGTGCCGATCTTCCTGGGGGACATCAAACAGGGTGGCCAGCATCTGCCCGGTAAGCTCTACGGACACATGGCGAACCCAGTTGAAGGTCTCGCCCACGGGCACGTTTTCAAGGATGGCCACGGCCCGCTCGCGGATCAGACCTTCCAGACGCGCCAGCTCCCGCTGGGTGAACATGGGCGCCACCACCTTGCGCTGCTCGTCATGCTTCGGCTGGTCTTCCATGATGAACATGGGCAGGTGGAAGGTGGGATCGGGGTCCGGGTCCGCAACGCCCCCGAGCTGGATGCCGCCCTTCCGGGAATCGGAGGAGAACACCTTGTGATTCGTGTCCACGGCCATGATGTCTTGGTAGCGGGTGACGGACCAATAGGGCCCGAACTGGCTGTTCTCGCAGCGATGTACCGGATCTTCCTTCCGCAGCCGCTCGAAATACGCCAGGGAGGCGTCCGCTTCGAAAAGCATGGGATGGCCAGGATTGAGGCTCTCCAGCGGGAGCTCATAGGGGCTCTTGGTGACGTCCACAGCCCACTGCTTCCAGGCCTCTTTGTTCGAGAGGCGCATGCGCTCGGACTGGGAAAGCTTTTCGTTGTCTTCCATGGGGGCTCCTTGGGGGAAAGGTGAGCAACGCCTCATAATAGCGCGTTCCCAGCGCCAAAAAAGCCTGCCGCCCGCCCCGGCATACCTAGGTCTCGGGCGCCGGGAGGTGGCACACTGAACTTTTTGCTCGGGGGGAATCGCATGGAGCTGAAGGACAAGGTGGTGGTCATTACGGGCGGCGCGAGCGGCATCGGTGCGGCGCTGGCCCGCCGCTTCGCCCAGGAGGGGCCCAAGGCACTGGCCATCGTTGATCGCAATGAAGCCGGCGCCCAGGCAGTCGCGGCCGAGGTCGGTGGCGTGGCCTACGGCGCGGACTTGCGGGATGAGCACGCCGTAGAAGCGCTCATCGACCAAATCGAAGGCGCCCAGGGCCCCATCGACCTCTTCTGCTCGAATGCCGGCATCGGCCTAGGCCGGGGTATCGACACCAGCTCGGAAGACTGGCGCACGATCATCGACATCAATCTCATGGCTCACGTCTTTGCGGCGCGCACCTTGGTGCCGCGCATGGTCGCCCGGGGCGGCGGCTACCTGCTGAATACGGCCTCCGCCGCCGGCCTCCTATCCCAGATTGGTTCCGTCACCTATGCGGTCACCAAGCACGCTGCCGTTTCCCTGGCGGAATGGCTCTCCATTACCCACGGGGACGAGGGCCTGAAGGTTTCCGTGCTCTGCCCCCAGGCGGTGGATACGCCCATGATCGCGGGGACGGAGCAGGGTGGGGTGGCCGGCGTTGACGGCATCATGGCCCCGGAAACGGTGGCCGACGTCGTCGTCGAAGGCATCCGGGCGGAGCGCTTCCTCATTCTTCCCCACCCCGAGGTGGAGACCTATCTCCAGCGTAAAACGGCGGACTATGACCGCTGGCTTGGGGGGATGCGCCGGCTCCAGGCACGCTACGGAGAAAACGCGGTGAAGGGGCTGGCTTAGGAAGCGCCCAGCCAGTTTTCCAATCGGCTTCCTAGGTCCGCCTTCTCCACCAAGGGGAAGGCGGACGATGGCGCATGGAGCATGCTCGCTGACATCAACCAAATTTCCGCTGTCAAAAGCTGCGCCGCCAGCGTTAGAGCCACGGCCTCTCCCCGCTGCTCCTGAAGGCGACAATCGACGAGCACTAGATCCGGGGCAGATGCGATTACTTCGGTGATTCCGTCGGAACCGTCGACAGCCGCGATCACCTCCAATCCGAAGCGATCTTCCAGCATCCTGTGAAGCGCGCGCCTCACTAGGGGGTTATCTTCCACAATCGCAATGCGAGGGCCGCCCGGCGAACGCTTCACGCGCTCTCCTCTCCAGGGAGCAGCAAGCCCCATCCATTTCGCTGGAACTTGGCAATCAGCTCTGGGGTAGATTTGGTCCGGAGCATCCGGAAAATATTGGAGCGGTGACTCTCCACCGTCTTTTCCGAGATGGAGAGGTCCTCAGCGATGTGTGCTGCCCCCCATCCGGACAGTAACCGCCTCAAAACTTGCAGCCTGCGGGAAGGCCAGCGTTCAAAGCGTACGCGTTCATCTCCCCATTGCATCTTGCGAATCCGCGCTTCATCCAAGCCAGCGTCCAGCACAACGGATCCGGAAAGGACCTCCCCCAGAGCAACCCCAAGCTCCTTCAAGGACAGCCGCTTGGTCAGATAGGCCGATGCACCTAGCTCCAGCGCCCTGACCGCATAGGCTTCCATGCAGTGCATGGTCAGCACCACGAGCTTACTGCGCCGAGAGCAGGCTGCGAGCTTCGGCAGCAGATCGAAACCCGACTGTTCGCCGAGGCTAAGGTCTACTAGGATGAGATCGGGATTACGCTCTAGGGTGAGCGCAATGGCTCCCTCACTGTCCTTGGCCTCAGCTACGGATTCAATGAGGGGCAAGGAGCGTAAACCAACCGCCATGCTTTCTCGAAGCAAGCTGTGGTCATCGACGATAAGAAGAGAACACGTCAATTTAGGATGCCTCGTCCTTGAGTCACTGCCGTTTTATTTAGCCAGCAAAAGAGGCGGATAGCGAGGGTGAAAACGTGAAAAAAATCGTAAGCGCCAACACCCTGATCGAGTTTCAATCCCTCGCAAGAGACTTTTACGACAGTATCTTCGAGGAAAGAGCCCGCCTGGCGGCGGCATTGCACAATGGTCCAATGCAGGAACTTGGGGCCGCAATGTTTGCCTTAGAAAGCAATCCCGATAGCCAACACTCCAAAGACACCCTGCTTAAGCTCTTCCAGCAGGCCATCAAGACTCTCCAGAATTTTGAGGCCTGGCTTCACAACACGGGATTTATGGTACTCGGGCTGGCTACGGGCCTTGACGCTTTTGCCAAGTCGCTGCCGGGGGAACCTATCGATCTGCAAATTTTCCAAGCGCCAACCCTAGATGCTCTAAAGCCGAAGGACATCTATCTCATTTTCAACTTCGCCTGCCATCAGGCGAGACGCTGCTCGCAGCAGGGCGCGGAAGGGCGCATTACGCTTGCCTACCACTGGGGGTACCTTTCCATACGGGCCCCCAACCTAGCCAGAACCGATGGCTCGCCTCCAACGTTTAATGAACTCACCGCGCAAAACATGACGAAGTTCTTAGTCCTCATGGGCGCTCGGATTACGGTCCGCCCTGAGAGCATCACCCTTACCCTTAAGGTTTGACCCCGGTTTCTGGAGAAAGCTTCGCGTGAATGCGAAAAATGCCGTACTCATTGTCCTCGATAGTCTAAATCGGCACCTCCTCGGAGCCTACGGCGGGAAGGAATTCGACACCCCAAACTTAGACGCTTTTGCGCGCGAGGCCCTCGTCTTCGATCAGCATCAGGTGGGCTCCCTGCCCTGCATGCCTGCGCGGCACGACATGCTCTGTGGCGTGCAGGATTTCCTCTGGCGGCCCTGGGGCTCCATCGAGCTGTGGGAGGCGCCAATCACTCGAGACCTCGAACGGGCCGGCGTCACCACCATGCTCGTGAGCGATCACCCTCACCTGTTTGAGAGCGGCGGCGAGAATTACCACTGCGACTTCACCGCCTGGGAATATCTTCGGGGCCACGAAGGTGATCCCTGGCGCACCGCAGAGGACCCCAGCTGGCACGGCGCCCCAGCGCTCCCGGCCCGCCGCGGCCACGGCCACGCCTACGACCTCAGTCGTACCTACTTTCGCGAAGAGGCAGATTTTCCCGGCCCTCAAACCATGACCGCCGCCGCGGACTGGCTACGACGCCAGGCGCCGCATCATGACCGCTTCTTCCTTCTGATCGATGAGTTTGACCCCCACGAACCCTTCGATACCCCCGAACCCTGGGCCAGCCGCTATGGGGAACCCGTGGATGGGGAGCGCATCATCTGGCCCCCCTATGCCATCGACGCCGTAGCCCGGGGGCGAATCACGGAAGCCGAGGGGCGCCAGGTGCGCAACAACTACGGCGCCAAGCTCAGCATGATCGACCATTGGCTCGGAAAGGTGCTGGCGGCCCTCGAGGAAACGGGCCGGCGTGAAGATACGATGGTGATCATCACCACGGATCACGGTCACTACCTGGGCGAGCGGGATCTTTTCGGTAAGCCCGGGGTCCCGCACTTTGAGCCCCTCTCCCACATTCCCCTGATGATCCAGGGACCCTGCATCGCCCCGGGACGCTACCCCCACCTGAGCACCACGGTGGATATTCATGCGACCCTCTGCGATCTCTTTGGCCTCACCCCGAGCCAAGCCGGGCACGGCACCTCCCTGCTCCCTGCCTTGGCGAATCCTTCCCAGAAAACCCGGGATTGGGCCCTGGCTGGAGTGTTCGGACGTTGGGTGCAGATTACCGATGGGCGGTTTAAGTACGCCCGAGGCCCCGTGGACCCGAGCAACCTACCCCTATCCCTATGGTCGAACCGCTGGTCCACCATGCCCGTGCGCGGCATGGCCTCCCTGCGGCTCCCGGAGCCCGACCACCGCGCCTTCATCGATTTCATGCCCGGCGCCACCATCCCCGTGCTGCGCCAGCCCTTCGCCCCCGGCGACCCCCTGCCCTACTGGGCCCTGGGGATGAAGCCGGACCAGCACGTGCTCTTCGACCTCGAAAACGACCCCGAAGAGGCCCACAACCTGTGTGGCACACCCCGGGAACAGCACAGCCTGGAGTTGCTGAGCCATGCCCTTCACGCCGTGCACGCCCCGGAGGAACAGTGGGCGCGCCTCGGCCTTAAGCTTTAGGACCCACCATGACCCTAGAACACCCCTTCGCCGATCTTGTCGGCTTTTCCGTCACGGAACGCACGGAGAAGCACTGCGTGACGGAGCTGGCCCTCGAGGAAAAGCACCTAAACCCAAACGGGGTGGTGCATGGGGGCGTGCTCTATACCCTCGCCGATACGGGCATGGGGGGCGCGCTCATGGCAGCCCTTCCCGAGGGCCACTACTGCGCCACCATTGAAATCAAAATCGCCTACTTTCGCCCGGCGAAGGAAGGGGTGGTCCGCTGCGTGACTGAGCTAGTACACCTAGGGCGGCGCACCGCGAGCCTCGAAAGCCGCCTAGAGCTTGAGGGCAAAACCCTCGCCCGCGCCTACGGCACCTTCATGATCCTGAGCCACGAAGGCTAAACCAGGGGCTTTTTGGGCAGGCACAAAAAAGCCCCGCGAGGCGGGGCTTTTGGGACGTTCTGACGAACGCTTGGGCTAGCTTTTGAACTCCGCCACCAGCGCGGAGATGGACTGCTTCGCATCACCGAAGAGCATGCGCGTGTTCTCCTTGAAGAACAGCGGGTTGTCCACGCCGGAGAAGCCCGAGCCCATGGAGCGCTTGAGCACGAATACGGTGCGTGCATGGTCCACGTTGATGATGGGCATGCCGTAGATGGGGCTGTTTTCGTCTTCCCGGGCCGCCGGGTTCACCACGTCGTTGGCCCCAATAACCACCACCACGTCCGTGTTCGGGAGCCGGGGGTTGATGTCGTCCATTTCCACTAGCTGCTCATAGCTGACGTTGGCCTCGGCCAGCAGCACGTTCATGTGCCCCGGCATGCGCCCGGCCACGGGGTGGATGGCGAAGTTGACCTCGGCGCCATTCTTCTCAAGAAGCTCCCCCAGTTCTCGCACCACGTGCTGCGCCTGCGCCACGGCCATGCCGTAGCCCGGCACGAAGGTCACGGACTGGGCCGCCTCGAGAATGAGGAAGGCGTCATCGGCAACGATGGGCTTCACCTCGCCCTCCACCTTGGTCGCTGCCTTCGCCGCGCCGAAGCCGGAGAAGAGCACGTTCGCGAGGGACCGGTTCATGGCCTTACACATGATGTTGGTCAGGATGATCCCGGAAGCCCCGACCAGCGAACCGGCCACGATCAGCAGGTTGTTGCCAATGGCAAAGCCCGCGGCGCAGGCCGCAAGGCCCGAGTAGCTGTTGAGCAGGGAAATCACCACGGGCATGTCAGCGCCGCCGATGGGGATGACCGCCATCACCCCGAGCACGAGGGACAGGGCAAGCAACACCCAGAACCACTGGGACCCCAGAGCGGGCTCGATGCAGAACATCACGGAGGAGCCCACGATCCCCAGCAGGATTAGGGAGTTCACGATGCGCTGGCCCGCAAACACGATGGCCGCCGTGGTCATGCGCTCGGACAGCTTGCCGTAGGCGATAAGGCTCCC
>Ga0255776_10007670_pt1 | contig 10790 bp, 6 predicted proteins | sample 071ome_19_FD_179974 | JGI IMG/M metagenome (GOLD analysis project Ga0255776, IMG submission 179974) | Coastal salt marsh microbial communities from the Groves Creek Marsh, Skidaway Island, Georgia - 071413AT metaG (version 2) | ecosystem: Environmental > Aquatic > Marine > Intertidal zone > Salt...
GTTTTTTCAAGCTCAGCTTTATGGTCCAGCGCTTTCTGGTAGCCATCAACGGCATGAAGAATATTCTTTTCAATCGATGAATTAGACACTGGCCACCTCCTGTTCTGTTTCCTTAGTCTGTACTGCGTTAGCTTGTTCTGTTTCAGCCTGCTGGGCCTCTGCTTGCTTCTTCTTAATCTTCTTGGCAACCGCCCTACCCGTGCTTTCACCAATCATGTAGGTTGGCTGGAAGCCACCCATACCGTTCCAACAACCGGCCATGAACAGTCCGTCTACTTCATCCATGCGCTCACGGAACAAAACACCGTCTTGGGTATTTTGCTGGAAGCCATAAATCGCACCACCTGGGGTATTCAGATAACGCATCATGGTGAGAGGCGTACCTACTTCCACTTCTTCAATGTTGTCTCGGATACCTGGGAAGATTCGCTCGGCGTGAGCAATCAAATGATCAGCAAACTCGTATTTTGTCTTTGCATAATCTTCCGGTGCCACTGATTCCCATGGTTCACCGTATTGAAGACATAACAACGACAGAGCCGTTTTACCTTCTGGTGCAAAGCTTGGATCTTCATAGTTATAACACGTCAGCATGGTATGCATAGGTGGTGTCATGCTCTGCATGTTCTTATGGGCGACTTCTTCGTCACGATCATCAATAATGAAGGTTGAAGCAGCCGTCACACCGATGTCTTCCGGTTTACAGTCCAAACCGATGTACATTACAAAAGCGGACGTTCCAAGACGGCGAGACTTAAAGTCCTCTGCTGCCTGAACTGGCGGTTGGTCAGTGTCTAATAATTCATTAAAGGTAATGATCGGGCTTGCGTTGGACACCACTGAGCGACAACTGAACTCTTCACCGTTCTCCGCAATGACACCTGTAATCGAAGTTTTACCTTCCGCATCCTCGCTGGTCAGAATTTTCTGTGCGCCGCAGTTGAAACGAATTTCACCGCCGGCTTCCATAAAGGACTCCAACAAAGCACTGGAAATGGCCTGAGATCCACCTTTGATATGAACCGGCTTATAAGCAGCGTAGGAATACAACATGATAGCCATGTCAGTGAACGGAATGTCTTTCGTTGGCATACCGATGTAACACCAGTAGGCGGCTACAATGGCTTTAAGATCCGCATCATCAAAGAACTCATCCAACACATCTTTGGTTGAACGCAAACCGTACTTCACATAGTTTGGGCACGACTTGGTCAGCATCGCTTCATCATTTGCCTTCATCGCGCGAGGCACCATCATGAAGGCTTCAAGACAGATGGTTTCACACAGCTTTAAATACTTGGCTACGTTCTCGGCTTCTGCCGGAAATTTTTCTGATAACGTTGCTTTCAAGCCACTGACGCTGGCCGGTAAAGTTACATCAAATTCACCCGGCATCACGATGCGATACAGTGATTCTTCCTCAACGACCTCAAGCTTGTCCATGATGCCCAGTTTTGCAAACACCTGACGCATGATGAACGGCTTTTCATCGGTCCCCATACCACTTAACTGGTGTAGCGCCACTTCAAATTCAAAATCGCCACGAATGAACGACGTTGCACAACCGCCCGGAATATTGTGACGCTCAAGCAATAGCGTCTTTGCGCCGCCTCGTTGAGCGGCAACCGCAGCAGTCAGGCCTGCATTACCAGCACCAATCACGACCACATCAAAGTCTGTCATCGGAAGTCCCTCTAATTATTGTTTTGTTGTTTTTAAACATGTACTCATGAGCAAACCTTACAAAGTAAAGTTTACATTGTAAAGTTATTATTAAAAATAATTTATAAACAGCATTAGAAAAGTTGAAGGGTTATCAGGAAGGCCATAATTTGAGAAAACTATAATTTGAGAAAACTATAATTTGAGAAAAGAGAGACAGGACTTACTAAAAAGGGAGCATGAGCTCCCTTTAAACAAACCAAACAAGGTAGTGGACTTATAAGAAGTCCGTCAACAAGACACCTAAACCAAAACGCTGAGTGTTGTAGTTATAATCAATCAGGCTTTCACCATAACCATGGAAGTACTGAGCATATCCGCGCAAACGTCCATACAGCGGGAAGCTCATACCCACTTCCATTGCGCCATAACCAGTCCCCCAGTTGTAACGACCCATTCCGGACAGTTCAATATCTTTAACAGGTCTGTACACGCCAAACACTTCATAATAGCCCATGTAGGTGTTGATATCCGGGTTATCGTCTCCGCTCGGATCACCATCATATTCTTTATCATCCTCTGGCAAACGATACCAAGGTTGAACGTACACAGCCCAATCTTTCTTGGCAAAGCCCAAACCAGCATACACTCGGTTCCAGCTTCGACTTAACTCACTACTCCGACCATTGGATTCATGTTCAATACCCACACGAGTAAACAGCGTCCCACCTAAAACTGGTTTAGGAATCGGTGCCTCATAAAAAATTTCAGGTCGGTAATTAGTCTCTCTAAATGGAGAAGAAATATCGCTGGCATAAAGCTGCCAGAAGGATTTCAAAGTAAAGCCAAAATAGATCGTGTCGTTAGGCACTAGAATGCTACCAAACGTCAGCGGTACTTTAATACTCAGCTGAAGTTTTACTTCTTCATTTTCTACCGGATCATCAATGCCTGGATAAAAATCCTGATTCTCATAAGGTGCCTGATTCGGGTCATCCATATAAGTGAACGGCAAAATATAATTTTGTCTGTGAGGGGTTATAACATACGGATTATCAGATAAGCCCTTGTCGTACAAGATACGCTTAGGTATTTCCACCTCTTCAAGTGTTTGTACCCTATCGCAATTCTCTTTAATCGTCTGAGCAGTAACATCAGGGCCTGCCACTTCAAGACTCTTTAGTAGGCACTGCTCGTAGTTAGGAACGGGTTCTTTTTCTGCATTCTCAGCCAATGTTATAGGCGCATAACCGGCCACAGAGGAAAAAACAGCGAGAATAATTGTGTAAGGAATACCTGAAAATGGTTTTGGTCTCATAATTGCCTCCCTGCTTGGCCTATATAGCAGAAACTAACTTTGTAACATTTTGCAAACCCTGCATCTATGACTAGGCTAAAGATTGTAGGGATCATATTCAACCAATAAATGGACTTCTGTACAGTTTAGCCCTGTCGTAACTCTAGGAGGCTATTGTGAAAGTGTCACATAAGATTGCGCTAATCTCTGCAATTATTCTCATGACGGTTATTTCAATTCTTTCGTGGTCTCAGTACGTTAGTGTGCGCAATAGTTTGCATGAGAAGACAGAAAACACCATTAATGAAGTGAGTACTGCGCTCGCGTTCCAAATTGCCAATTGGTTGAATTCAAAACTCAGCCAAATTGAGCTCATTGGGCAAAGCATTGATAGCAATTTTAGCCCGTCCCGAATTCAGGAAATGTTTGACAGACCTTTATTAAAAACCGAATTTATACTGATGTTTGGTGGTTTAGATACGGATGGAAAAGCAATAACCAATGATTCTTCCTGGAACCCGGATAATTGGGACGCTCGTAAACGTCCTTGGTATGGCGTAGCAAAAGCTGCGAACGGGAAAGCCGCATTAACCGAACCCTATGAAGACGCAGACTCAAAAGAGATTCTTATCTCAGCTGTAGCTACTTTCACAGATAAAGGGCGTTTTAAAGGCGCGTTTGGCGGCGACTTAAGCCTGAAAACCGTTTCCGATTCGGTCAATACCGTGAATTTCAACGGTGCAGGCTATGCCTTTCTACTTTCAAAACAAGGTACCATCATTAGTCATCCGAATACCGAGTTGAATGGACTTCCTATTTCCAAGTTATTCACTCAAGAGCAGCCTAAGTTAACTCAAGACTTGCAGACCATTGATTTGGAAGGCAAGTCAGTATTTACCTCATATCATCCACTTACAGAACTTAAAAGCCAAGAGTGGCTTATCGGGGTCGTCGTCGATGAAAGCACCATTATGGCAGATGCTAATAGCATGGGATGGCGAGCTTTCTTTGCAACGGTTATTGGCGTGTTAGTAAGTACCGTTGTTTTATTTCTAGTGATGAAAAGGGTCCTAACGCCTCTGCAAAAATTATACGAATCGCTCTGCGAAATTAACCGTGGTGAGGGAGATCTTACGAAACGCCTTCCGATAGTCAGTAAAGATGAGTTCGGCAAGGTATCTATCCAGTTCAATCAATTCGTAGAACATCTACAAGAGTTAATAGTTAAAATTAAAACTCTATCTTCTAGCATGAAAGGCAAAACAGAACTTACCGCCAACGCAGCATCGAAGGCCTCTGATTGTTTATTTAGACAACTGGAAGAGCTGGATCAACTAGCAACAGCTATGGCCGAAATGTCTTCCACCGCTCATGAAGTGGCTGACAACGCACAACGAGGCGCTGACTCAGCCCAAACGGCACTTGAATCGGCTTCGTCAGGCAGTGAGATTGTGGAAAAAACCACAACCTCTATTAATCAACTCTCTAACGATATGGACGAAGCCGTAAAAACCATAACTAACCTGGCGGAATACAGTAACAACATTGAATCTATTCTATCTGTCATTACAGGTATTGCTGAGCAGACCAATCTATTAGCTCTTAACGCCGCCATTGAAGCGGCTCGAGCAGGTGAACAAGGACGAGGCTTTGCCGTGGTAGCCGATGAAGTAAGAGCGCTGGCATCACGTACTCAGGAATCCACTGAAGAAATTCAGAATATGATTAATCAATTGCAGACAGGCGTACGCCAAGCTGAACAAACCATTAACCACAGCAAGCAAATGGCCAATGAAACAAAAGACGTTTCAGCCGAAGCGAATCATGCCCTTCAGGCAATCAGCCAAGCGATCAATGAAATTTCTGATATGACCATTCAGATTGCAGCCGCGGCAGAACAACAGAGCGCAACTACCGAAGAGATCAACCGCAATACCACCAACATTCGGGACATCAGTCAGGCGGTATCTGACGGAGCTCAGGAACAAACTACTTTATGTCAGGAAATGGTTGCCCAATCAGGACAACAACAAGATAGCCTGAGTGTGTTTAAAGTATAAACACGTTTTTAAACTCGAAAGAGTGCAAGGGCAGAGAACTCAAGGGGAAAGGGTTTTAGGGGAGACAAACGTCTCTCCCCTATTGATTCACTGACTTATTCCTCACCGATAAAACCTCCGGTTTGGTGAGCCCAAAGCTGGGCGTAGATGCCACCCAAAGTAATTAATTCCTGATGTGAGCCTTGCTCTACGATCTTGCCTTGATCCATCACCACCAAACGATCCATCGCAGCAATGGTTGATAAGCGGTGCGCAATTGCAATAACCGTTTTGTTTTCCATTAATTTAGCCAGACTCTTTTGAATAGCGGCTTCCACTTCTGAATCCAGAGCTGACGTTGCTTCGTCCAATACAAGAATTGGGGCATTCTTTAACAACACTCGGGAGATAGCAATACGCTGACGCTGACCACCAGAAAGCTTCACCCCACGCTCACCCACTTTGGCATCAAAGCCAGTTCGCCCTTCTAGATCACTTAAGTCATGAATAAAGTGATTGGCTTCAGCCTGTTCCGTTGCTGCGACCATCTCAGCTTCCGTCGCACTCGGGTGACCATACAGAATGTTGTCTCGAACTGAGCGATGCAACAAAGACGTATCCTGAGTCACCATGCCAATTTGAGCTCTTAAACTTTCTTGCTGAACCTGACTGATGTCCTGACCATCGATACGAATCTGACCATTCGCCAAATCATGGAAACGCAGCAGACTATTCACTAGAGTAGACTTACCCGCACCAGAGCGACCCACCAAACCGACCTTCTCGCCGGGTTTGATATGCAAAGACAAATCATCAATCACACCGGATGCTTTCCCGTAATGAAACGCCATGTGATCAAACTCAATCTCGCCTTGAGTCACCTGTAAAGGTTTGGCGTTTTCTGCATCCAGCACATCCTGAGGTTGAGACAAGGTTGTTATACCATCCGCCACGGTTCCTATGTTTTCAAACAAGGCCGACATTTCCCACATAATCCATTGAGACATCCCATTTAACCTAAGCCCCAAACTGACAGCAACAGCGATGGCTCCAGCGGTGATCAGTTCTCCCGTCCAAAGCCAGATACCGATAAAGACCAAGCTAAAAATAAGCACATAATTAATCACGTTCACGCTGAAATTAAGCCCGGTTGCTAATCGCATCTGCTTATAAACGGTTTGAAGGAACGCGTTCATGCCTTCTTTTGCGTACGAGGCTTCTCGTTGGCTATGTGAGAACAACTTAACGGTAGCGATATTGGTGTAGCTATCAACAATTCTCCCGGTCATTTCAGCACGAGCATCTGCCTGCAAGGTAGAAATATGCTTTAGACGAGGAATGAAAAAATAAAGAACTAATGAATAGCAGACAATCCAGACCAATAATGGCAGCATCATTCGGTAGTCAGCCTGCCAGACCAACACAAGAATTGAGACCGCATAGACAGAGACATAGACCATCACATCCAACAGTTTCATTACAGTTTCCCGCACTGCCAGAGAGGTTTGCATCACCTTGGTAGCAATACGACCGGCGAAATCATTTTGGTAAAAAGACATGCTTTGCTTAAGCAAATAACGATGCGACATCCATCGAATCTGCATCGGGAAGTTTCCAAGCAACGCCAAATGCAAAACCGCCGCATGAAGAAAAACCAGGATGGGTAACCCGACCATCAGCAGTAATCCAGTCCATAACAAAGAATCACCATGATTGGTGAATAATTCACTTGGCGTCTCATTCGATAGCCAATCCACCAAATTTCCCATGTAGCCAAACATGTAGACTTCGACAATCGCCAGAAGCGCTGACAACAATGCCATAACAATCAAAGGCATTTCCATGCCACGGATATGGTGACGACAAAATTGGTACAGGCTTTGTGGGGGTTGTTTGGGTTCTTCCGAAGGAAACGGATCAATAATCTTTTCAAACAATCGAAGCATTCAACTGAGGCCTATCATAAAGAATACAGAGATACATAAAATAAGGGGGCATCATTTTAATTCAATCGATATTGGCAAATACAATGAGTTTTTAGATGGGATTGATCGAATTTCAAACTATAGTTAAAGAACTTCTGAACAAAATTATCAGAAGTTTGATTAATTGAAACCATCAAGAGTGATCCCTCCATGAACGACATCATCCGACATGGAATTTCATTAGGCATAGAAAGGATCGACAATGAAATTCTATTTACTATGAAAATACAGGGAAAACTTACGCACGAGGATTACGAGCGCATCATCCCCATGCTTGAATCCGCATTGAAAGGCATAGAACATCCTCATATTAATGTCTTTGTAGATGCGACCGAGCTGGAAGGCTGGGAGCTTAGAGCCGCCTGGGACGACCTAAAACTGGGTATTCATCATGGGAACGAATTCGCCAAAATTGCCATCTTTGGCAACAAGAAATGGCAAGAAAACGCGGCCAAAATAGGAAGTTGGTTTATTTCGGGCGAAGCCAAGTTTTTTGAAAATATGAGAGATGGTTTGAATTGGCTTAAGGAGCCTAGGCAAGCCCTTTGGTAACACAACAATGTGAGAGCTACTGCGATCTCTCGTAGCGCTCTCAACATGTTTTACATTTCGCTAAATTAGAGAAACTCAAACCTCTTCAATTGCTTTGGGTTCCCACTGATCCACCAGACGATCGAAGTACGGATCAAACACATCCTGACCGTTAAACTCCGCTCTTAACACCGAGATCATGGTATAGACCCCTACCAGCTTACGCTGAAGAAACAAAAACTCTTTAGGCGGCATATTAAAATGCTTCGAAACCGCAGAGATGGTTGCTTTACGCGCTACTCTTGCAGGCAAATCGCTTTGATCCCAGCAATAATCACCAAACTTGTTTAATGCAAAGGCTGGCGGAGGGTTTTTTCCATTAGCAAACGGCTCTACCAGGTCATAGACGATCTCAGTAAAGGCGTTGAGCACCTTAGGTGGAAAGTGCGTCTGCATGAAGTTTACCGCTACAGCACCTTCCAAAACGCGTTTCTTATCTCGAAGATACGCACCTTTGATCATCATCTGAACCGGTTTCATGATGCTGTCATCAAAGCTTCTAACCGCTCCAAAGTCCAGCAATACCAATTGATCGTTTTTGCCTTCCGGATTGAGACGAATTCGATAATTACCAAAGTTAGGATCCGTCTGCATTTCCTGCCATACAAACAGTTCTTTAAACAACAAATCCAGCGCAGCTTTACCGATATGATTTCGACGTTCGATCGATAAACCAAGAATGGCTTCGCTATTAACGTTCAACCCTTCTTCATAGGAAGTACACAGCACAGCCCCGGTTGAGTAACGATCAAACACTTCAGGCACAATATAGCGCGTATCATTTTGCAGCATTCGACGGAATTTTTTCGTGGTGTGGGCTTCTTCGTGATAATCCACTTCTCGATGCATCATAAAGCGAATTTCATTGAACCACTGATCGAAGTCTTTACCCATCTTGATCGAACGGGTCAGTTTCAACATCGAAGCTACAGAGCTCAAATCGGAATCGATCGCTTCAGCGACACCCGGATATTGGACCTTCAAGCACAGTTGCTTACCATCTGACTTGCGAGTGGCTCGATGCACTTGCCCCAATGAAGCAGCACCGAGAGGCACAGGATCAATCTCAAGTTCCGTAAGACGCTCAGCACCCAGTTCATTGATCAATGCATGATGAATGGTAGTCCACGCTACTGGCGTGGTGTCTTCTTCAAGCGTGTGAAGTGCATCTGTGATTTCTTCCGGCAGAAACAACTCACCATAAAGAGCCATCATCTGACCAATTTTAACCACACTGCCCTTCAGCTTACCTAACTCTTCTACCAGGTAATGCGCCTCTTGCGACAAGGCTCGACTATGCGCCTTACGACGTCGGACCTGCCCTTTTAACATCGCGCCAGCGCTCTTTGAGGCATAGCGTGTTCCAGCCACAAGACCGGCTTTGGCTAACATGAATTTACGTTCGAAGCTTCCAGTTCGAATCTTTTCTACGTGCTTTTTTTCAGGTTTCTTTACCATGAACCTTCCACTGTCAGGCGTTCATTAATTACCGTGCAGCTTGTTATCTATAATTCTGTTCTGCACGTTATTAAACGAGTTGTTATCTGAGCATGGCATTGTAATTATTCTGTCTGGTCGGCCATTCTAGCCACTTTAACCGCTCAAGGCGATGTCTTAATAAGACTTTCATAAGGAAGCATTGAGTACTAGGAAATACCCTTAAAGCCCTGATCACTCAATGGTTTCTATATCCCATCCTAAAGGATTCTGATCGTTTTTTAATCTAAATAACAATAATTTAAAAAAGTTTTAAAAAACGCTAGACAGCCTTTAATTTATCCATATAATGCTCACCACATTGCCGACATAGCTCAGTTGGTAGAGCAACTGACTTGTAATCAGTAGGTCCCGAGTTCGACTCTTGGTGTCGGCACCATATTTAAAAGCCCGTTTTCTTAGGAAAACGGGCTTTTTCTTTTGCGCGAAATAAATCGCCCCTTCCATCCAAAAAGAAACACACTAATTCCTTTGAACTACACTTGAATTAAATTCATTCGAACAACGATTTTATTCATTTGCCGACGCATAACGGGCACTATAGACTGACAACCCAAAATTTAAACAACCGTTTAATCAACTTTTTATCAAGAGCTCTTTTTGCGAGGCGTTGTATGAGTATTCAAACCGTACACTCTTTCTGTTTAAATCGATCATACACACCTTTACTGCTCAGTCTAAGCGTCCTACTTCTAGCCATTTCCGGGCTATCTCTAGCAAATACGCCTCCACCAGCAAACGTAGAAGTGACTAACATCTTAAGTGAAGAGCTTTCAGACACCAGTGAAATCCCGGGTATCATTGATTTTAATACCAGCAGTCTGATCACCAGTGAACAAACGGGTATCATCACAACCATCTTTGTTAATGAAGGCGACAAGGTTAAAAAAGGCGACATCATAGCTCGATTAAATACTGATCTTCTTCAGCAAGACATCAAGGTCAAACAATCAGAAATCGAAGCACTGGAAGCCGATCAGGGCCGAATCGAAAAAGACATTGAACGTTCAAACAAACTGTTAAAAACCAGTTTTGAAAGTAAGCGCGCTTTGGAGAATCTCGAATTCAATTTGAAAGCCAATCTTGCAAACCGACAGCGTCTCCTGCATCAAGTCGAGCGTCTAAGAATCCTGATCAACAAAAGCACCATCCGAGCAGAATTTGATGGTCTAATTCTGGCAAAACATAAGCATCAAGGAGAATGGCTAGGTCAGGCAGATCCCATTGTAACGCTGGCCAAACTGAGCGATACCATTGCCCGAGTTAGCGTGCCTGAACGCTATGTTCGTTTCGTTGCTTTAGGCTCGACAACGAACGTTTCTATTCCTGCCCTTGAATTAAACCTTCAAGGCACGTTGGACAGCACAGTACCGGTTGCGGATTTGAGAACCAAAAGCATCCCACTGAAAGTGAAAATTGACTATCAGCCAAGCTTCATTCGTAACATGTCATTAAAAGTCTCCGTGGCCACATCCGCTAAGCATCAAGCCCTGACTTTCCCAAGAGACGCCCTTGTACAACACCAAGGTAAAGAGTTTGTTTATATAGTAAAAACCAATGACGACGGCAGCCAACAAGCTCAAATCGTTCCGGTTCAGGTAACCGGTCGCTACGGCGATAAAGTTGCCGTAAAACCAGGTCTGCTATCTGCCAAAGCACAGGTAATCGTGAAAGGAAATGATCGTTTGCGTCCGGATCAAGCAATTCAGGTTCAACAAT
>Ga0255776_10007677_pt1 | contig 10788 bp, 10 predicted proteins | sample 071ome_19_FD_179974 | JGI IMG/M metagenome (GOLD analysis project Ga0255776, IMG submission 179974) | Coastal salt marsh microbial communities from the Groves Creek Marsh, Skidaway Island, Georgia - 071413AT metaG (version 2) | ecosystem: Environmental > Aquatic > Marine > Intertidal zone >...
AAACCGCCGCCGCGGACATAGACCTGCGCGCGGCGGAAAACGCCATGAGGAAGGGGAGTACGCGCCATGTTCCGCGAGAAATTTCCGGTGCCGGACGACTGGGCAAAGCGCGCCTGGGCCGATGAAGCCAAGTACGACGAGATGTACCAGCGCTCGATCGAGGACCCGGAAGGATTCTGGGGCGAGCACGGCAAGCGCCTGGACTGGATCGAGCCCTACACCAAGGTGAAGGACGTCTCCTACGACGCGTCCAACCTGCATGTGAAGTGGTACCAGGACGGCGTCCTGAACGCGTCGGCCAACTGCCTCGACCGGCACCTCGCCCAGCGCGGCGACCAGGTGGCGATCATCTGGGAAGGCGACGACCCCAAGGACGACGCCAAGATCACCTACAGGCAGCTTCACGAGAAGGTCTGCAAGCTGGCCAACGGCATGAAGGAGCTGGGCGTCCAGAAGGGCGACCGCGTCACCATCTACCTGCCGATGATCCCCGAGATCGCCGTGGCCATGCTGGCCTGCGCGCGCGTCGGTGCGGTCCATTCCGTGGTGTTCGGCGGCTTCTCCCCGGACTCCATCGCGGGGCGTATCCAGGACTGCGAATCCACCTTTGTCATCACCGCCGACGAGGGCCTGCGCGGCGGGCGGACCATCCCGCTGAAGGCCAATGTCGATGAGGCGCTGAAGCAGTGCCCCGACGTGAAGCATTGCGTGGTGGTGAAGCGCACGGGCGCGGACATCAACTGGGACAAGGACCGCGACGTCTGGTACGAGGACCTGACCCAGGACCAGCCCGCGAACTGCGCGCCCGAGCCGATGAGCGCGGAAGACCCGCTGTTCATCCTCTACACCTCGGGCTCGACCGGTAAGCCGAAGGGCGTGCTGCACACGACCGGCGGCTACATGGTCTATGCCTCCATGACCCACCAGTATGTCTTCGACCATCACGACGGCGACATCTACTGGTGCACGGCGGACTGCGGCTGGATCACCGGCCACAGCTATATCGTCTATGGCCCGCTGGCCAACGGCGCGACGACCCTGATCTTCGAGGGCGTGCCGAACTACCCGGATGCCTCGCGGCACTGGGAGGTGTGCGACAAGCACGAGGTCAACATCTATTACACCGCCCCGACCGCCATCCGCGCGCTGATGCGCGAGGGCGACGACCCGGTGACCAGGACATCGCGCAAGTCGATCCGGCTGCTGGGCACGGTGGGCGAGCCGATCAACCCGGAGGCCTGGCACTGGTATCACCAGGTGGTGGGTGAGGACCGTTGCCCCATCGTCGATACCTGGTGGCAGACCGAGACGGGCGGTATCCTGATCACGCCGCTGCCCGGCGCGACCATGCTCAAGCCCGGCTCGGCCACACGGCCGTTCTTCGGCATCCGGCCGGTCATCGTCGATGCGGAAGGCAACGTCCAGGAAGGCGCGACCGAGGGCAATCTGTGCATCGCCGACAGCTGGCCGGGCCAGATGCGCACGGTCTATGGCGACCACCAGCGCTTCATCGATACCTACTTCAAGACCTATGCCGGGATGTACTTCACCGGCGACGGCTGCCGCCGCGACGAGGACGGCTATTACTGGATCACGGGCCGCGTCGATGACGTGATCAACGTGTCCGGCCACCGCATGGGCACCGCCGAGGTGGAAAGCGCGCTGGTCGAGCATGACGCCGTGGCCGAGGCCGCCGTGGTGGGCTACCCGCACGACATCAAGGGCCAGGGCATCTACGCCTATGTCACCCTGAAGCTGGGCGTGGACCCGACCGACGATCTGCGCAAGGAACTGGTGCAGTTCGTGCGCAAGGAGATCGGCCCCATCGCGACGCCGGACCTGCTGCAGTTCGCGCCGGGCCTGCCGAAGACCCGCTCGGGCAAGATCATGCGCCGCATCCTGCGCAAGATCGCCGAGAACGCCCCGGACCAGCTCGGCGACACGACGACGCTGGCCGACCCGGCGGTGGTGGATGACCTGGTGGAGAACCGGCAGAACAGGTAGGCCCGACCCCGGCACGGTCGGGCCGCGAAAGCGGGCCTCGATCGCGCCCGTGTCCGCCAGATGCGCCAGCACCCGGGAATCCGCCAGCGCGTCGTGGGCCCGGCCGGGCATCTCCAGCCCGAAATGGCCGGGCAGGTCCGAACTCATCAGCACCTGGCCCGTCACCGCGCGGATGGCGGGCGCGATGTCACGCCAGTCGTGACCGGCGAAGGGGTCGGCAAGACCTTTCTTCGCGCACTCGCCCGACACCACAGTGTCGTCGCGGCCATGGGACAGCACCGGCAGGCCGCCGGTGAAATCATGAAACGCCCGCAGCGCATCGGCGACGGGCACGCCTTCGCGCGCGATGTCGTCATTGGTGATACCCGTCAGGTCTATGAAGTAGCCCGAGAGCACCGGGTTCAGGGTGGGCTACACGAGCGCCGCGAAGGCCGCGTCCTCCCGCCAGCCATCCGCCGAAACACGCACCGCCCCGATCTGGACGATTTCCCGGAACTCGCCGGGCCCAGACCAGTCGCGCCGGTGCGCGCCCTCCCATGCGGTGTATTCGAGGTCGGCGATGACGAAATCGCCGTCCGGCAGGATGTCGGACAGGTTTGCGGACAGGTCCGGGGGCACGACGCTCACCTTGCACCTGTGCGGCGCGATACCGATATGAAGGTCACCGAAACGGCCGGGACGTCAGAAATCGACGCAGCGCCCGTCGCGCTCCCAGTCGCCGAAGCGGGTCGGCTCGGGACCCTTGGGTCCGCCGAGTTCCTTCGGTTTGCCCGGTTGAGACGACACGGCCGGGTCCGGCTTCGGGGCCGCCGCATTTTCGGCGGGTTTCGGTGTTGCGGTCTGCTGACCGGCGGGCACGCGTTCCACATATCGTGGCTGCGCGGGGCGCGGCGGTTCGGCGGACGGGTTTGTCTTGTCCTCGGTCATGTCCCTGATATGGCCGTTTCGGGCGGGTTTGCCAAGGCGCTTTGCCGCCCGGATACGATGTGAGGTTCAAAGGTTCCGATGGCCAATTATTTCCGCACCGCGCTTTTGCTGGCCGCCCTGACGGCGATCTTCATGGGCGCCGGGTTCCTGCTGGCGGGCCAGACCGGCATGCTGATCGCGCTGGTGATCGCGGCGGGCATGAACCTGTTCGCCTGGTGGAATTCGGGCGAGGCGGTGCTGCGCTATTACAAGGCGCGCGAGGTGACCGACCGCAGCCATGCGCTCTACCGCATCGTGGAACAGCTTGCCGCGCGCGACGGCCTGCCGATGCCCCGGGTCTATGTGATCGACAACCCCCAGCCCAACGCGTTTGCCACCGGGCGCGGGCCGGAGAACGCCGCCGTCGCGGCAACCACGGGCCTGATGCAGCTGATGAACGAGCGCGAGGTGGCGGGCGTGATGGCCCACGAACTGGCCCATGTGCGCTACCGCGACACGCTGATCATGACCGTCACCGCCACGGTGGCGGGCGCGATTTCCATGCTGGCGAATTTCGCCCTGTTCTTCGGCGGCAGCCGCAACAACCCGCTGGGCATTATCGGCGTGCTGGCGATGATGATCCTGGCGCCGCTGGCCGCGATGCTGGTGCAGATGGCGATCAGCCGGACGCGCGAATACGAGGCCGACAAGGGCGGGGCCGAAATCTGCGGCAACCCCGACTGGCTGGCCGATGCGCTGGAGAAGCTGGAAGTCGGCTCCAGACGCATCGACAACCAGGCCGCGGAGCACAATCCGGCGACCGCGCACATGTTCATCGTCAACCCGCTGCACGCCCACAAGCATGACAGCCTGTTCTCGACCCATCCCGCGACGGCGAACCGGGTCGCCCGGTTGCGTGAAATGTCAGGTTCTTCAACGGGTTCGGTGGATCTGTCACCGGACGTGCCGGACGGACCCTGGTCGGGCGGCAGCGGTGCGCCACGCCGACGCGGCAGCGTGCCGGGTTCGGGTTCCCGGCGCGGTCCGTGGGGTCGATGAGGGGCGATGAGCGGAAAACAGGCCAAAAAGGCCCAAAATCTGGCGAATTCCATTCACAGATTGTCCACATCTTGTGTGTCCCACATGATTTTGTGGCCTTGCCCGTCTGAGCCCACATGATCTAGGCTCCGAACCGTTGTTACGGATGCCCCCAGCGCGGCATCCACGGGGCAAAAACGAACAAGCGGAAGACGAAAATGTCGTGGACAGATGAACGGGTGACGCTGCTGCGCGAACTCTGGGCCAAGGGGTTGAGCGCGAGCCAGATCGCGGTGCAGCTGGGCGGGGTGACGCGCAACGCGGTGATCGGCAAGGCGCACCGCCTGGGGCTGGAAAGCCGCCCGTCCCCGATCCGGGGCGACGGCACCGGGTCGCGCCGCCGCAACCGTGCCATCGACCGCGCGCTGGAGGCCAAGGCCCTGCGCGGAACCATGGCCGATGAGGAAATCGGCGGCGAGAAGGTGGTGCCCGACGGGAGCACCCACCGCCACGAACAGATCCTGCCGCCGATTGCGCGGCGCGGCGGCGACGTGAAGTCCTGCCTGTGGCCGATCGGCGACCCGGGCGACGACGACTTCGGCTTCTGCGAGGACGACACCGTGCCGGGCCGCCCCTACTGCGCCAAGCATTGCGAGGTCGCCTATATCCGCAAGGACAACAAGAGCGCGGCCTGACGGCAGCCGGATGCGATGAATACGGGGGGCGGGCTTCGGTCCGCCCCTTTTTCGTGCGTACCCCTTTCCGAACCCACCCGGTTTTATGCTCTAAGACGCCATGGCCGACGCCCGCGATATTGCCTGCCGCCTGCTCGACGCTGTCCTGACCGACGGCGTGCCGCTGGATTCCGCCCTGTCGGGGCAGGACGGCATGGACCGGCTGGACCCGCGCGACCGGGGACAGGCGCGGCGCATCGCCGCCGGGGTGCTGCGCCATCTGGGCGAGATCGATGCGATCCTTAAAGACCGGCTCGACCGGCCCCTGCCCGAGCGCCACGCGCGCATGCGCAACGTGTTGCGGGTCGGGATCGCGGAGCTGGTCTTTCTGGGCACCCCGCCCCACGCCGCCGTCGATGCGGCGGTGAAGATCGCGGCGCGCTACCGGCGCGGCGCACTGAAGGGGCTGGTCAACGCGGTGCTGCGCGGCATCACGCGCGCCCAGGCCGACGACCCGGATTTCGGCCATGCGGCCGATCCCGCGCGCATGAACACGCCCGGCTGGCTGTTCCGGCGCTGGGAAGCGGCCTATGGCGCGGAGATCGCAACCGCGATTGCAACCGCCCATATGACCGAGCCGCCGCTGGACCTGACCCTGAAGCGCGATGCCGACACGCAAGCTTGGGCGGAACAGCTCGGCGCGACGCCGCTGCCCGGCGGCGGCCTGCGCCGCACCGGAGGCGGGCGCATTTCGGAACTGCCGGGCTTCGATGACGGCATCTGGTGGGTGCAGGACGCCGCCGCCGCCCTGCCCGCGCGCATGCTGGGCGATGTGGCGGGCCAATCCGTGATCGACCTGTGCGCGGCGCCGGGCGGCAAGACCTTGCAGCTCGCCGATGCCGGCGCGCGCGTGACGGCGCTCGACATCGCGGACGCCCGGCTGGGGGCGCTGCAGGAAAATCTGGGCCGCACCGGTCTCGACGCCGAGATCGTCTGCGCCGATGCCGCGACCTGGCGGCCCGGCAGCCCGGCGGATGCCGTGCTGCTGGATGCGCCGTGTTCGGCGACCGGCACCATCCGCCGTCACCCGGATATCCCGCACCGGCGGACCGCGAAGGACATCGCCAATGTGTGCGAGATCCAGGCAAGGCTTCTGTCTGCCGCGGTGGAAATGGTCCGGCCCGGCGGCGCGATCGTCTATGCGGTGTGTTCGCTGGAGCCCGAGGAAGGCCCCGGGCAGATCGCCGCGCTGATCGACGGCGGCGCGCCGGTCACCCTCGACCCGCTCGACCCCGCCGACTGGCCAGGGCTGGAAGCGGCGATCACGCCCCCCATGATCACGCCGGAGGGCACCTTGCGCACGCTGCCCTGCCACTGGCCCGAGCGGGGCGGCATGGACGGCTTCTTCGCAGCGCGGCTGGTCCGCACCTAGAGAGTCGCCACATCCCCGCGATTGTTGCGACGCATCGCGGATATCGGTTACTTGAACCCATGTCCGACATTCGCATCGCACCGTCGATTCTGGCCGCCGACTTCGCCCGGCTCGGCGAGGAAGTCCGCGCCGTCGCGCAAGCGGGCGCCGACTGGATTCATATCGACGTGATGGACGGCCATTTCGTGCCGAACCTCACCATCGGCCCGGGCGTGGTGAAGGCGCTGCGCCCGCACACCGACCTGCCCTTCGATGTCCACCTGATGATCAGCCCGGTGGACTACATGCTGGAATCCTTCGCGGAAGCCGGCGCCGACATCATCTCGCTGCACCCCGAGGCGGGCCCGCACCTGCACCGCTCGCTCCAGACCATTCGCGCGCTGGGCAGGAAGGCGGGCGTGGTGCTGAACCCGGCGACCCCGGTCAGCGCCATCGACCATGTGATGGACATGGTCGATCTGATCCTGGTGATGAGCGTGAACCCCGGCTTCGGCGGGCAGGCCTTCATCGAGAGCCAGCTCGACAAGATCGCCGCGCTGCGCGCGCGCATCGACAGCCACGTCGCCGCGGGCGGCCAGCCCATCGACCTGGAGGTCGATGGCGGCATCGACCGGCAGACCGCGCCGCGCGCCATCGCGGCGGGCGCGAATGTGCTGGTCGCCGGCACCGCCACCTTCCGGGGCGGGCCCGAGGCCTATGCCGACAACATCGCGGCCATGAAGGCCGGCTGAGCGAGCCCGGCAGATGAGCGGCAACCTGTTCAACGATCTGCGCTACGGCATGGGCAAGCTGTTCTATGCCACACCGCTCTACCGCTACACGCTTGTCGCGCGCACCCCCGCCGACCTCGCCACCATCCCGCCCGACGCCTGGCCCGGCAATGCCGAGCGGGGCGCGGCCATCTCGGCGGGCGAATTGTCCTTCCTGGGCGAGACGGTGCGCGGCGGCGACATGACCTGGCAGCCCGTCGGTATGTCCGATGCATGGCTGGCGGAGCTGCACGGCTTCGACTGGCTGCGCGACCTGCGCGCCGTCGGCGGCGATGCGGCGCGGCGGCGCGCCCGCGATCTGGTCGGTGACTGGATCGAGCGCCAGACCGGCTGGCACGAGGTCGCCTGGCGGCCCGACGTGATGGCGACCCGCCTGCACGCATGGCTCGGCCACCACGATTTCTTCTGCGCGTCCGCCGAGGACGATTACCGCCACCGCTATCTGGCGAGCATCGCGCGCCAGGCCAAGCACCTGGCCCGGGTCCTGCCCGGTGGGGTGGAAGGCGCCGGGCTGATCCGCGCCGCCAAGGGACTGATCGCCGTCGGCGTGGCCCTGCCCGGCAACGAGGCCGCGGCCCGGCAGGGGCTCCGGCAGCTCGAACGTGCGGTGGAGCGCCAGATCCGCCCCGACGGCGGGCATATCTCCCGCGACCCGCAGACCCAGGCCGCCGTGCTGCGCGATCTGGTGGATGTGCGCAGCGCGCTGCTGGCGGCGGGGGCGGATATCCCCGCGTTTCTGCTGGCCGCCATTGACCGGGCGAGCCCCTTCCTGCGGATGCTGCGCCACAACGACGGCGGGCTGGCGCTGTTCAACGGCGCGGGCGAGGGTGAGGACTGGCTGATCGACATGCTGCTGGCGCAGGCCGACGCGCGCGGCCGTGCCCCGGCGCGCGCACCCCATTCCGGCTTCGAGCGGATGGTGGCCAATCGCACCGTGGTGCTGCTGGATACCGGTGCGCCGCCCCAGGCAGGCCTCGACACCTCGGCCCATGCCGGCACGCTGAGCATGGAAATCTCCATCGGCAAGGAACGGCTCATCACCAACTGCGGCGCGCGTCCCGGCAACCGCGAGCCCTGGGCCGCCGTGCAGCGCTCAACCGCCGCCCATTCGACGCTGGTGGTGGACGACACGAATTCCTCGGAGATCCTGCCCGACGGCACCTTCGGGCGGCGCCCGGAGCATGTCGGCACCGCGCGCGACGAGGATGACGGGAGCCACTGGGTGACGGCCCATCACGACGGCTATGTGCCGGTGTTCGGCCTGACCCATGAGCGCCGGGTCTATCTGGCCGCCGGGGGTGACGACATTCGCGGCGAGGACGTGCTGACCCGCGCGGGCGGCACCCCGCCGCGCGTGGGGCGTGGCTTCGCGCTGCGCTTCCACCTGCACCCGGCGGTGCAGGCCTCCCTCGTCCAGAACGGATCCGCCGTGCTGCTGCGCCTGCCGAGCGGCGCGGGCTGGCGGCTGATCGCGGAGGGCGGCACGCTGTCGCTGGCCGAGAGCATCTATCTCGGCACGCCCGACGATGTGCGCCGCACCGAGCAGGTGGTCGTCTCCGGCACGCTGGACAACGACACGACCGCCGCGCGCATCAAATGGGCGCTGAAAAAGGTCCCCAAGAAGACCTGATCCGACCACCAAAGCCGGGCCACTTCGTTACCCTTCCTTAACCATAGTGAACGATCCTCGCCGGGTCGGGCCGCATGGCGGCCGTATCCGAGCGAGGCAACGTGTCAAAAGTCCTGGTTACCGGCGCCGGCGGTTTCATCGGCTCCCATCTGGTCGAGCGTCTTGTCGCGGACGGTGCCGAGGTGCGCGCCTTCGTCGAATACGATTCCCGGGGCTCCTGGGGCTGGCTGGACGAGGCCGCACCGGAGGTCATCGACGCGGTGGAGATCATCGCCGGCGATATCCGCGATTCCCACGCCGTGCGCCAGGCCATGTCCGGCTGCGACACGGTGCTGCATCTCGCCGCCCTGATCGGCATTCCCTATTCCTATCTGGCGCCGGAAAGCTACGTCGATACCAACGTCACCGGCACGCTGAACATCGTGCAGGCCGCGACCGACCTGGGCGTGGCGCGCGTGGTCCACACCTCGACCAGCGAGGTGTACGGCACCGCGCAATATGTGCCCATCGACGAGGCCCATCCGCTGAATCCCCAGTCGCCCTATGCCGCCACAAAGGTCGGCGCGGACCAGATCGCGCTGTCCTACGGGCGGTCGTTCGGCACGCCGGTGTCGGTGATCCGGCCCTTCAACACCTACGGCCCGCGCCAGTCCGCCCGCGCCGTGATCCCGACCATCATCACCCAGCTGGCCACGCATGACCGTGCCTCGGGCCCGGCGACGGTCCGTCTGGGCGCGACGGCGCCGACCCGCGACTTCACCTATGTCGGTGACACGGTGGCAGGCTTTCTCGCCGCCGCGAAGAGCGACCGCGCCGTGGGCGAGGTGGTGAACATCGGCACCAATTTCGAGATTTCCGTCGGCGACACGGCGCGCACCATCGCCGATCTGATGAATGTCGAGATCGAGGTCGAGACCGAGGACACGCGCCTGCGCCCCGACGCCTCCGAGGTGGAGCGCCTGTGGTGCGACAACACAAAAGCCGCCGAGCTGATCGGCTGGCAGCCCTCCCATGCGGGACTGGAAGGTTTCCGGCGCGGACTGGAAGCGACCATCGGCTGGTTCGCCAAGCCCACCAACCGGGCCGGATACAAGGCCCACATCTACAATGTCTGAGGCTTCCGCCGCCCCGGCGGGAGGCTCCGCCCTCGCGGACGAGCTCGCCGCGCGGGTCGCGCAGGTACTCGCGCCGGGCGATCACCCGCTCCACGCGCCCGAGATCGACGGCAATGCCTGGGCCTATGTGAAGGACTGCCTGGACACGGGCTGGGTCTCTTCCGTGGGACGCTGGGTGGACCGCTTCGAGGAGATGCTGGCGGAGACGACCGGCGCACGTCACGCCATCGCGACCGTCAACGGCACCGCAGCGCTGCATGCCGCGCTTGTCTGTTCGGGTGTGCAGCCCGGCGACGAGGTGCTGGTCCCGTCCTTCACCTTTGTCGCCAGCGCCAACCCGATCACCTACTGCGGGGCACAACCCCATTTCGTCGATTGCGAGGCGACAAGCCTGGGCATCGATCCCGACAAGCTGGAAGACCATCTCGCCAGGACGCTTGTCCGCGCGGACGATCACTGGATCAACCGGGAGACCGGCGCGCCCGTGCGCGCGATGGTCGTCGTCCACTGCTACGGCCACCCCGCCGACATGGACCGGCTGAACGACGTTGCCGCGCACTACGACCTCGCCGTGATCGAGGACGCCGCCGAATCTCTCGGCAGTTCCATCGGCGGAACGCACACCGGCCGGTTCGGCCGCGCGGGCATCATGAGCTTCAACGGCAACAAGACCATCACGACGGGCGGCGGTGGCGCCATCATCACCGACAACGACCTGCTGGCGCGCCGGATGCGCCACCTGACAACGACGGCGCGGGCGGGCGACGGGCGCGAGCTGGTCCACGACGCGGTGGGCTACAACTACCGCCTTCCCAACATCAACGCCGCGCTGGGCTGCGCCCAGCTCGAGACACTGAAAGCCAAGCTGGCCGCCAAGGCGCAGATCGCCGCACGCTACCGCGATGCGCTGGCCGGGCTGGCCGGTGTGCAGGTGGTGACCGGTGCGGATGGCCGCACCCCCAACCACTGGCTGAATGCCGCGGTCTTCGACAACGCCGAGGACCGCGATGCGGCGCTTGGCGCACTTCGGGCAAACGGAATCGAGAGCCGGCCCTTCTGGCACCCGCTCCACCGGATGCCAATGTACACGCACGCGCCACGCGCCGATCTGGCCACCACCGAATCTCTTTCCGTGCGCGGATTGCTGCTACCTTCCGGCCCCGGACTGGTACTGGCAGAACCGGCGGGATCAAGGGATCGTTAAGGATTTTGGTGAATT
>Ga0255776_10007680_pt1 | contig 10785 bp, 9 predicted proteins | sample 071ome_19_FD_179974 | JGI IMG/M metagenome (GOLD analysis project Ga0255776, IMG submission 179974) | Coastal salt marsh microbial communities from the Groves Creek Marsh, Skidaway Island, Georgia - 071413AT metaG (version 2) | ecosystem: Environmental > Aquatic > Marine > Intertidal zone > Salt...
CCCATAGCCCACGATCCTCTGCGGGGATATTCAAATAAAACCACCTCTCTGAAAGCGTTTGACTGATTAGAAAGAACAGTTTCAAAAATTTGTTTAATGGCACTGTGTATGCTCCTTATAACAGGCATACGGGATAGGATTTTTTCGCTCGTTCGAAACCAAAAACGCCCGATTATCCCAGCAGTGAGCGCACCAATAATGGTAAGAGCTATACAAACGATAATTAGTCCGATCCCTGGGATGTAAACGGGAAAATAGGTCTCTGGGTTATAAACAGTTGGAAGTAGAGAGGTTACCTTTGAGTCAACCCATTTAATAAATATCCATGAGACGTAAAATGTAATTCCGAGGGGTGCGGTAACAAGCACACCTGCAAAAAAATAGGCTTTAAGACGTCCCCGGAACGTAACCAGAGGGGTCTTGCTCTCAGAAGATAAATTATCTTTTGTCTGTTGTTCGATCTTGTTCATGTGGATGTCTGACCATCATTTAAATGTTAAAAAAAATTTTAGACGAATCCCAAAGGCTTTAATCGCTTATGGGTTATTGGTTGTTTGTTACAAAAGTAGTATTCCTGGGAACTCCTGTCCCTAAAGTATTCTAGCGAAATGTATTAGTTATGAAAATTTACAAAGATATTTGGTTTGAGGATTTTACAATTGGACGCGTTTTTCGAACAAAATCAAGGAAGATCTCTGCAAAGGAAATTATCGCATTCGGGAAGGACTTCGCACCCCTCCCCTATCATACCGATCCCGACGAAGCGAAAAAATATATGTTTGGTGAACTTGTAGCAGCAGGCTTTCATACGTGTTCAATTTCGTTTGGACTGTTTATAGAGAGTGGTATTTTTGACTCCTGTGCCATGGGTTCTCCCGGTTTTAACAAATTACGTTGGAAGAAACCCGTGAAACCCGGAGATGAACTCTCTGTAGCGGCCTCAGTCACGGACGTTTCTCCTGCCAGAGACAAAAATGATAAAAACCTAATTTCTCTTTTATTCCAAACGCATAACCAAAATGATGAAGTTGTTTTGGAGATGGAGACACGACACTTTGTTCGCTCAAGGCCGAAGATATAAAAATATAATGGGCTGCCGCCAAACCGATTAAATAAATATTTTTTACTACCAGATTAGACAGTAATGGGTTTAATCTATGCAGACACCGCCGCAGGGGGGAGGTGGTGGTGAGGTGGTCAGCTATAAAGCGCGTTTTTTTAGAGAGCCTGCAATATGTCTGTGGGGGTGTTGGGTCTCTGTCAAAATGCGAAGCCACCTCACCGCTTATTTTGATGTTTCTCCTTCTGCTCCAGGAAGATACCTCCACCTGAGTTAACAGGCTTCTAGTGATCTTTTCAAAAGAATGCCCCAGAGAACTTTGCTCCGGGGCAAGTCAGGGAGATACTGGGTACCCTTAGGTAAATTGGGGGGGCAAAGGGTACCTACTCAAAGTACTACAGTTATTGATTCTTTTTTTGAAAATTACGAATGAAGAAATATTGATGGGATTAAAACCGTTTCTCGCCAGCTCTAGGGATTAGATAATCTTACACTTCATCAGTTTTATGTGTATTTATTTCTAAGAGATTTATTAAAGGTTTCTTTAAACGATTATTGTGGATTTAAAGATTTTTATAGAAATCGGTTTAAGCACCATTTTAGCTTAGACCTGCATTGGTTGAGCTTTGTCTGTAAAATCGGGCTTTTTTGATATCAAGCAAAGGTGTTCCATCCAAACAATCTAACCCTATGACTTTAAGCCCGGACGTGCCCGTATCTAAAACCTCTACAACCGCCGCAGCTATAGGATTCGGACGCGGAGGGGTTCGAGTGGAAAAAACTCCGATAGGCTTAAGCCTTCCTCCTGGTCGTTTTGGGAGCTGTACCATGTCTCTTTTGGCTAAATGGAGCCAATAAAGAATGAGCAACTGGTCTCCGACGTTAATACCAACAATTCCCTTGGAGAACTCAGGACATAAACTTATTTGACAGGGTTGTAATTCATTCTGATTGTGTCTCGATGGACACTGATCCATGCTTTTATAGGGTGTCTGAATATTTCCAATGACTTTGCATTCAACGATATCACCGCAGACCTCAGCCGGAATTTCGGGAATGTAGATCGTGTATGAGTCTGTGTCACCGGTCATTGGTTCTTACTGTCCTTTTTTATCAGTGATCGTCGCAAGACCTTGCCGACCGCACTTTTTGGCAAAACATCTAAAAATTCAATCATATGAGGCACTTTGTAGGGAGCTATGCTAGCTCTGAGGTCGTCCTTTAGTTCATTTACAAACTTATCATTACCTACGATGCCATTGCGTAAGACGAGAATGGCCCTAATTTTATATCCTATTTCTTTGTCTGGATGCGGAACAATGCATGCCTCTGCAATCGAACTATTTTTTCGAAGCACTTCTTCGATTTCAATAGGTGAAATAAATATACCTCTGCTTTTAAAGCAATCATCGGATCGACCAGCTATCCAGATATATCCATCTTCGTCTTTTCTCGCGAGATCTCCAGTATGATACCATCCGTCATGCAGAACTTCTTCTGTTTTTTCCTTATCTTTGTGGTAGCCCAGAAAAAATCCGGGGTTATCCGCACCGATTAAAAGATGTCCAATTTCTCCAACAGGAACTTCCTCGTAGTTTTCGTTTAAAACTTCAACTCTTGTTCCGGGGAGAGGTTTTCCAACAGAACCAGGTTTTACGGGTAGGTGAGGGTTTTGACCGAACACAAGTTGTAATTCTGAAACCCCATAATGTTCCCAAATTGGACAACCAACCCTCTGAATCCACTCATTATAAGTAGCTGCTTCGAGTGCTTCACCCGTTGCATTGCAGCCTCGAAGGCTCCTCAGATCATATCGATTTTCGACGCCTTCCATTGAGAGAATACGTCTATAAACTGTCGCAACCGAGTAGAGCAGAGTAACCTTAAATTTTTCGATTGCAGCTAGTATGTTGTTTGGATTTGGTCTCTCTTTGAGAATGGCGGCGGTAATTCCGTTCCTCAGAGCAAAACAAACATTGTGTCCCAGAGCGCTGATAAAACTCCATTCTCCGGTCGCCAACACGACATCACCTTCCTTTGGTGGAATCCGCAGTCGATTTGTATCGCCCTGCGCGATAATCCACCGATGCGCATGAATTATTCCTTTTGGTCTGCCCGTCGTTCCTGATGTGTAGACCATAAAAGCTGGAACATCTGACCAAACTTGGAGCGGCGCTAAAATATTTCCAATATTATCAGCCAAGGCCTGCTCAAAGCTTATCTCATCGGGCCAAGCGCCGTTCGAAACAATGAGTCCTTTGGGGATTTTTCCTCTTAAGTCTCTGAGTGGGGCGGCAACGTCATTTGAAGATACGGCGGCCACGGCCCCTGAATGTTCCAAAACATACTCAACTTCGTTAAGGCTCAATAGTGAATTTTGTAGCACTGGTTGAGCGCCAATTCGGATGGTCCCGAAAAAAGCGAAAACACATTCTAGGCTATTTCTTAGTCTGATGAGAACTTTTTCACCAGGTTTAATCCTCATGTCTAAAAGGATACGAGAAAATGCACACACCCCTTGTAGTAATTCTGAGTAAGAGATTTTCCCGCCGTCATAGACGAATGCTATTTTACCTCCGAGCCCTGAATTTATCTGTCTGTCAATGGCCTCCCAACTAAGATTAGTCTCTTCAGGTATCTCTCGATACCCAGGCCAGATTGGAAATTTCTCTGCATTCATGATTTGAAAGGATCTTGATCGTAATAGGGGCCGCTAAACTCTGGTTTCCGTTTAGAGAGAAATGCTCGTATTCCCTCCTGGCAATCCTTTGTTCTTGTAATTTCTTTAATCCCCTCAAGCTCTCTCGACCATCCTTCCTCGGTTCGGTTTTGGTTCCAATAATATTTGACGAGTGCCTTGGCATGGCGAACTGATAGATACGGATTATTGGCTATTTCTCCCGCGAGCTTCAGGGTTTCTTCCATAAGGTTTTCATGAGGAACAACTTTATCGACAAGGCCTATTTTTTCGGCTTCAGAAGCTTCAATAATTCGACCGGTTAGGATCATTTCCATTGCACGGCCCACGCCAACTAGCTTTGGAAGATTTCTTGCCCCACCAGACTCAGGAAGAAAGCCGGCTGGAACAGCTACTTCTCCGAGCTTCGCTCGCTCTGAGGCGTAACGAATATCACATAATGTGCACATCTCGAGACCAATCCCTACTGCAGGACCGTTTATCGCGGCGATCACAACTGGAGGGAGATCTTCTAACTTTCTAAAAGCTCGTTGGAGCACCTCGTGTCTTAAATCATTGAAGAAGTAACCTGCGAGCTCTTTATATGGACCAAAGTTTCCTAGATCAAAATCTTCTTCCCCCGCTCCTACGGGACCGGCTTCTGATTTTAGATCACCACCAGCTGAAAACCCCCTTCCCTCGCCCGTTAGAATTACCACCCGAATATGAGAATTGTGGCGAATTTCATCGCAAAGAATATCCAGTTCGACCCTCATGCGGACATCCACCGCATTTAGGTTTTCTGGCCTATTCATCGTAATAATGCCGATAGTTTTATCTTCAGGCTTTAGAGGGTTGCCAATAATGTTCCACTTCAGAGCTTTGTATTCCATTTCTTATTCCTCTCAGGTCCCAACGCTTATTGGATTAATTAATCTTCTTAGGCAGGCAATGACACTCAGAGCCGTAATTTTCCCCGTGCCTGGATTTTCCTCTGTTTGAACATTTTCGATAGTCATTTCAAATCGGGCGCTGTCTGCGTCAACTTTTATTGTATGTGTATTACGGGTCAATTGCGGGTCCGCCCAAATCTCTAGTTTAGTTTGGTCAGCCCCTATCCCAGCTAGACCAAGTGCGGCTGCCACATTTACATTTGCTGGGAAACCGATTGCGCCTTGAGCCGCAGTGCCATCAAAGACTTTTTTTGCAGCATTTAGACCGTCTACAGAGATCTTGTTTTCGATCAGATGAGGAGCCCCCTTTAGGGCGTTGGGAGGCTTTCGTGTTACCATCCGGATCTCATTTATTTGTCCCTCGGCAGCGGCGCGAACAGCATCAAGGCCAAGGAGTGCCCCAGTTGCTAAAACAATCTTGCCATTATTTTTTTTAGCAATTTCAACGACGTCGGGGTTTGCAAGAATACCGGCTCCACTCACTGTAACGAAGAGGCGGCCCCTCGTTAAAGCAGGTATGGCAAAGTCCATGAAGGCAGCTTTAGGAACGCACTCCACCACGACGTCGGATGCTTCAGCCAGCTCGTCTGGGCTCAAAACTGGCACCTCGTGTGTAAGAAATGTCATGGAGCGTTTAGCCTTTTCAGCGTCTCGAACGGATATGCCTACAAGGGTCATACCATCAAGCTCTCTTTCTACAGCCTTGGCTACAACTTTTCCGATGGCGCCGAAACCCGCAATCCCAATCTTCAAAATACAATCTCCTCTTTCTCACAATGATTGATCAGAGTTACCGTGACATTTTTTTGAGTCAACCAACGTTTCCCCTAAGGTGAACCAATCTTTGTTGGGAACTGGCCAGACTCAAGCAAAATGATAATATCTTAGAACAATATTTATTGGTTAGTAGGACTAGAACATGCAGTCTGTAACGGCTATCTCGAGTTCGGATACAAAGGTAATAAGTCTTATTGGACTGGCTCATTTTTTTAGCCACTTCTATCAGCTAACTTTGCCGGCACTTTTTCCACTGATGCTTAAGGTGGAGGGGTTAAACTGGGCAGAATTGGGAACGTTGTCAGCTACATTATTTGTCGCGTCTGGCATTTCACAAACACCTTCTGGGTTTCTTGTCGATAAAATTGGGGCGCGTCCGATGCTAATTGGAGGCATTTTCCTCATGTCTCTAGCTATGATGGGTTTTTGGTGGGCAGATAGTTACCCTCTAATGCTCTTGCTTGCCTTTATCGCAGGTATCGGAAATTCAGTGTTTCACCCTGCAGATTTTAGCATTCTGAACGGAAGTGTTGACTCATCGAGGATGGGCAGAGCATTCAGCGTGCATCATTTTGGGGGCTATATTGGATACGCTTCTGCCCCGTTCTTGATGTTGGCACTTGGAACGGAGATTGGCTGGCGTGAGAGTGTCTTGTTGGTCGGTTCTTTGGGCTTGGCGGTAACCATTTTATTATGGGTTAATCGGCCTTGTTTGCGCGATTGTGGTATTGATAAAGGGATTAGACCAGAGCCGATCAAAAATGAGATTAAGGCTCTAGCCCGTCCTAGTTTTGTTATGGCCTTTTTATTTTTTGCGTTTATGGCAATGGGTTCAGTTGGACTGATGACCTTAGGAGCCGGCGCGCTCATTCAACTAATAGATATTTCATCTAAGCTCGCAAATGGGGCAATTTCACTTCAGTTGACGGGCACAATCGCTGGAGTCCTGGTGGGCGGTTTTATAGCAGATCGAATAACACGCCATGATTACATGACTGCGTTGGTTGTACTAATCGGTGCTCTGCTCTTGCAGTTGTTTCCAGCCTTCAAGCTGGCGGATCCTTATGTCTTTATTCCGATACTTGTTATTTATGGCTTGCTCTACGGGATAGCCGGGCCAATGAGGGATATGGTTATAAGATCGATAACGCCTGCTGGAGCGGCTGGGAAAGTATTCGGCTTCACATATTCTGGGATGGATGTGGGATCGGCGATTTCTGGCGTGATATTCGGTTATTTGCTTCAGAAACAACTCCCTGAATTTGTTTTTATAGGAGTTGGGCTAGTGATGTTAATCGGCGTTGTTATTGTTTTAGCAGCGCGGTCTATGGCGATAAAAGAGCGTCAAAAAGGTAGCTAGAATGCCCACGGATTTGATTTCACGGAGGGATTTCCAGGTCATCAGTATTATTGGGGTGGTTCATCTCCTAAGCCACGCCTATCAATTTACTCTAGCACCACTTTTTCCGGTAATGGCTCTGGAGCCCAATATGGGCGGCCTGGGATTAAGCTATTCGGAACTTGGTCTTCTAGCCTCACTGTTTTTTGCGAGCTCTGGTCTTTGTCAAACCCCCGCAGGGTTTGTGGTCGATAAAATAGGACCCCAACCGGTTTTAATGGTTGGGTTAGGCCTATTATCTGCGGCGGTATTTTTGTACAGCGTTGCGCCAAGCTATGGGAGTTTAATTGCGTTATCGATACTTGCGGGTATTGGTAATAGTGTTTTTCATCCTGCTGATTATAGTTTGATAAATGGTGCGGTTTCAGAGAGCCGTCTGGGGCGAGCATATAGTGTTCATAGCATAGGTGGTTATATTGGGTTTGCAGTTGCTCCTGCGATGCTACCGCTCATTGAGAATTTGATGGGTTGGCGAGGAGCCGTCGCTGTCGCAGGTGTTATTGGGATTATCGTCACAATTTTCTTGGTCTTTTGGAGGCCCGATCTTCGGTTAGGAGGGACTTCAAACCCCAATACTAAAAATGGAGAGAACCAATCTGTTCGCTCTGGGATTATGATTTTACTGCAACCAACAATTCTTCTGGGCTTTCTTTTTTTCTTTATTTTAGCAATGGGGCTAATCGGTTTTAAAACTATGGGACCAACTGCCTTGCATGAAGGTTGGCAGCTTTCCATAGCATTTTCTGGAAATGCAATCGCTTCGTTCAGTGTCGCGGCGGTAATCGGAATTGCGATTGGAGGAGTCTGGGCGGATAAATCCAAAAATCATCATCGCAATGCGACCTGGACCTTTATAACCTCTGGTGCGCTGATAGTTATGATACCATGGTTGCCAGTCAATCCAACAATGTTAATCGGGCTATTAGTTGTTTCAGGCTGCAGTTTTGGAATGGCGCTTCCAAATCGTGACCTCTTCATTCGATCTCTTACACCAAAAGGTGCTACCGGCAGGGTTTTTGGTTTTGTCTATTGTGGTTTAGACGTCGGGGCATCCCTAACCCCGTTTTTGTTTGGGGTTTTGATGGATTTAGGAAAGCCAGAAATGGTTGTGATTGTGGCCGGTTGTTTGATGTTGTTAGCAGCCGGAATAATATCGCTTACGGAGCCGATCGCCCGCCGCGTTTTGGGTAAGAGCTGAATGAACTATGTTTTCTTTTTCTTAGTTTTCTCAGCTTTCGGGTTTACGGCTTGGAGGCAATATCACTGGGATAAAGGAGCACTCGAGCAATCGCCGATGCATCTTCTCGGTCTCGGAATGGTTGAAACCGCTGGGAGTGCGGTTACTCTGGCAATTGGTCTTATCGGGGTTATGGCCCTCTTCTTGGGTTTAATGAAGATCGCGGAAAAGGCCGGATTATTGTCGGTTTTTGCGAAACTCCTTCGGCCTCTCATGGTTCGGTTATTTCCAGAAATTCCTCAAAATCATCCTGCAATGGGAGCGATGATAATGAATCTCTCTGCCAATGCCTTGGGTCTTGGAAATGCAGCTACGCCGTTTGGGATCAGAGCAATGCAGGAACTCAATAAGCTTAATCCTATAAAGGGCACGGCAACCGACCCCATGATTTTATTTTTGGCAATCAACACCTCTAGTGTGACCCTATTGCCGACAGGTATTATTGCGCTTCGTGCCGCTGCTGGCTCAAATGATCCAGCAGGTATTTTGCCAACGACCCTTTTTGCGACATTGCTCTCTACGACGGTCGCGATAGTGAGTGCAAAAATGCTTGCTAAGTGGAATAGGCAAAAGCTCGACTATCCTAAAAAGTCAGAGAGATTAATAGAAAATTCAGAGGAGCCGGAAAGCTCAGAGGATTTGAGTGGCGACGGATATCCGGCTTTGATCTCGGCTTTGGCTCTTTTCGCGTTGATTGCTCTGATACCAATCACAGTGATTTTTGGAACGAGCATTGCTCCTTGGATCATTCCAAGCCTTATGCTGGGCTTTCTGACTTACGGGATGATAAAAAAGGTACCTATCTATGAGAGTTTTGTGGAAGGAGCCGAGGATGGTTTTAAAGTAGCCGTCCGAATTATTCCCTATTTGATTGCAATCCTTGTTGCAGTTGGAATGCTCAGAAGCAGCGGCGCTCTTGATATATTTGTTGGCTGGGTGGGTTACTATACAAATTCTTTGGGTTTACCCGGAGATGCTTTGCCAATGGCTCTTCTTCGTCCTCTATCTGGATCGGGCGCTTATGGAATTGTAGCTGCCACAATAAATGATCCTAATATTGGCCCAGATAGTTATACAGGTTATCTGGTCAGCACTCTTCAGGGCTCGACCGAGACAACTTTTTATGTCCTAGCCGTGTATTTTGGTGCAGTACAGATAAAGCGGCTACGCTATGCGCTTATCGTCGCGTTGACCGCCGACGCCGCAGGTATTGCGGGCGCCATCATCGCCTGTTCATATATATTTGGTTAGAGACACAAAGCTATGAGACTTACAGTTAAATTGAGTTAGGGAAGAAAACATGGACGTTCGAGCAGCGGTGGCGTTTGAGGCTGGAAAACCTCTTTCGATAGAAACTGTGCAATTGGAAGGACCAAGACAAGGGGAAGTTCTGGTAGAACTAAAAGCCACTGGCATATGCCATACGGATGCATTTACCCTCTCTGGAGAGGATCCTGAAGGTATTTTTCCATCAATTTTGGGCCATGAGGGGGCCGGCGTTGTAGTGGAATGCGGGCCCGACGTTACATCGCTAAAAAAAGGTGATCACGTTATACCTCTATACATTCCTGAATGCCGGCAATGTAAACCCTGCCTTTCTGGTAAGACTAATCTTTGCACGGCAATTAGAGAGACCCAGGGTCAAGGCGTTATGCCTGACGGTTCAAGTCGATTTTCAATCAATGGTGAGCCTATTTCCCATTATATGGGAACGTCGACTTTTGCGAACTACAGTGTCGTACCGGAAATTGCTCTGGCTAAAATTAGGGAAGACGCCCCTTTTGATAAGGTTTGCTACATTGGATGCGGGGTTACCACAGGGATTGGAGCTGTAGTGAACACTGCCAAGGTAGAGGCCGGAGCAAATGTCGTTGTTTTTGGTCTTGGCGGTATTGGCCTGAATGTAATTCAAGGAGCGCGAATGGTTGGCGCCGACCGGATTATTGGTGTCGATATAAATCCTTCCAAAAAAGATTTAGCGACCAAATTTGGAATGACTGACTTCGTGAATCCGAGTGAGCTGGAAGCAGATCTTGTCTCCTATTTGTTAGATCTAACTAATGGCGGAGCTGATTATAGTTTTGAATGTATTGGCAACGTTAACACGATGCGTCAAGCGCTTGAATGCTGTCATCGCGGTTGGGGAGTCAGTGTGATCATTGGAGTTGCTGGATCAGGACAAGAGATTAGCACGCGGCCTTTTCAGCTTGTAACCGGAAGGGTTTGGAAGGGTACCGCTTTTGGCGGAGCGAAAAGCCGCACCCAAGTACCTAAAATTGTCGATTGGTATATGGAGGGGAAAATTAACATAGACGATTTGATAACCCATAAACTCTCACTGGAATCTATCAATGAGGGGTTCGATCTAATGCATTCAGGAAAATCTATCCGAAGCGTTGTTATTTTTTAAGACCCTTCGGCAACTCTTTTTGTTTAGAGAATGCCGAGCCCACTACAAAAGGATGTAAAAATATCTTGAACGAGCTGAACATCACGAAATGCGGGAAATGCGATGCCAGCCGCCAACAGCATTACCCCTAGTATAATATACTCTGCTCTGAGCATTTCTCTCTCTGAATTAGTAGTCAGCAAAGTAACCCTGGAGGCTTATGATCTCAAGAAAATTGCTTCCTGATATTTATTATTAAATATAACAAGTTACCTTCTTCCCTTCCAATCATG
>Ga0255776_10007696_pt1 | contig 10770 bp, 6 predicted proteins | sample 071ome_19_FD_179974 | JGI IMG/M metagenome (GOLD analysis project Ga0255776, IMG submission 179974) | Coastal salt marsh microbial communities from the Groves Creek Marsh, Skidaway Island, Georgia - 071413AT metaG (version 2) | ecosystem: Environmental > Aquatic > Marine > Intertidal zone > Salt...
AAACAGAAAACGCCGAGGCTGGTCAATCGGTTGTCGCTGAGTCAGGCAGTGCAGAAGGCGAGGATAACGAGCAGCAAGCAGCGGTTACGGAAGACGCTGTGGTGGAAACGTCCGTCGCAGCAAACAACGAGCAAACCAGTGCTGAACAAGACAGTGCTGAACAAGACAGTGCCGAGCAGTCAGGCGCTGAGCCACTGGAAAACGCTGAACCGGCCAAAAACGCTGAAAAAGAATCCGCCGCCAGTTTATTCGGCGACGCATTGGGAGAGTAGTCCTCGTTATGTTTTTAAAGAAATTTGTTTACGTTAACTGGGGCAATATTCCGGCAACTGAGTTTGAGTTTGGCCCGATTAATTTATTGTCGGGTGGCAATGGCTCCGGTAAAACCACCGCTGCCGATGCGATCCAGACCATTATGACCGCCGCCCACGATACCTTATTCCACTATAATCCCGGGCAGGATGAAGCCACTCAGCGTGGCCGCGGCAAAAATGTACGGACGTTAGCATCGTATGTGCTGGGCTGTGACGATGGTTCTTACGCGCGCCCGAATGGTGCGGTGGGCTACCTGGCCGCAGTCTTTCATCCAACTCAGGGTGAAAGCGGTGAACCCTTTACCGCCATTATTGGTGTCAGTGCCTCCATCGACCGGGCCGGCAGTCAGCCGGTGGCTCGTCAGAATGATCTGCAGTTTTTTATTGTGGCCGGTGAACAGCTGACGCTGTCGGATTTTCTGGCCGAAGATCTGGAAGGGCAAAAGAATGTCTTGCCACTGAATAAACTGGCCGCCAATCTGAAGCGCCGTATCCGCGGCGATAATATCGAAAAATACGATACCAAAAAGCAATACCTGCGCCGTTTATATGGGGCTTTGCGCGGTCGTCATGATGCCGTCAGTGAACGTGAAGCAATGAACGCCGCACGCACATTCTCACGCTTTATGGCCTACAAGCCGGTGAAAAGTATTAATGGCTTTGTGCAGAATGAAATTCTTGAAGCCAAAGACCTCGGCGATGCAATCCGCAGTGTGTCTGATCTGATGAAAACCATCTATGCCATGGAATCGGACGCGAACACACTGGCGGAAACCATTCAGATCCTGACCAATACCAAGGGCGCCTCTGATCGTTATATTGATCAGTGGATCGATTACAACGTATTGGAATACACCGCCGCAAAAAGTCGTTATCTGCATGATCAGCGTTCCTATTTAACCGCTAAAGAAACACAGCAAAGTATTCGTGAACGCCTGAATAACGCCGAAAAAGAACGTGAGGTTTCTCAGGAACGCCGTAAACAGTTGCGTGAACAGCTGATTTCGATGGAAGCACAGCGTCGTGGTATCGATGCTCTGCAGGATAAAGACGCCGCAGAACAAGCCATTGAAGACGGTAAACGGCAATTGCAGCAACAGGCTATCCCGTTGCTGGAGCAGGAGCAAATGCTACAGGCCAGTCTGCGGGCTACTGAGCTGGTGTACGGTGCTTTGCAAAAAACCTCGATTGGCCTGGATGTGCCGTCTCTGGGATCGAAGAAAATTGCTGAGCAGGCGAAACAGGTGCTGGCGATTAAAGACCAGGGGGCAGTGGATTTTCGCAAACTGATGGGGAAAGACTGGATCGATCTGTCGCCACTGGAAGCCCATCTTGACGATGCCCGGGCACAGCAGAGTTTATTAAATCAATGGCGTGACCGGTTCCACGATACCGAACTGGAAAGCAGCGGGGTTTCCCTGCGTGACCAGGTTGCCAAGCAGGTTGACCGGCGTGAGCAGAAACTGCAGCAAGTGCAGGGGCGTATGGCGCAGAAACAGGCAGACATTGATAGTCTGGAAGCGCGCCAGCTGAACTATCCCGGCTTTGTGCGCCAGGCACTGGAAGTCATCCGCCGCGAATGCCCGCAAGCAGACCCTCGTGTGTTAGCCGATTACGTTGAAATTACCGATCCTGCCTGGCAAAGCGCGATTGAAGGCTATATTGGTGGTGCGCGTTTCAGCATTATTGTTGAGCCGGCGTTTGAGGCTGAAGCTGCGCATATTCTGCGCTCAATTCCCGGTGGCAGTCGCGCCCGGGTGATTCAGGGTGAAAAAGCGAAAAAAGATTGCGATCGTATCCGGGTACCGGCCAATTCGATTATTCATTTAATGGAGTTTGAACACGCTACCGCGCGCTATTACCTGGAGGCCAGCTACGGGTCGGTTGAGCAGGTTGAAGATATTCATGCCCTGCGTATGACACGCCGTGGTGTTACCAAAGAAGGGTTAGGCTCGGGCGCGTACTCCATTTACCGTTGTGACCTGGACGATACCGAGCTGGTATTTGGTCTGGGGGCACGTGAGCGCGCACTGGCAGCCAAACGGGCCGAACTGGAAACTCTGGCGGAACAAGCCAACGAAGCTCAGTATCAGCTGCGCCAGGTTGAACAGTTCCACGATGCCGTCAACCTGCTGCGCCACGTCAGCTTTGCCGACCAGATTCAGAGCATGCTGGATACGCACTACCAGATGCAGCAAGCGGAAAACGCACTGAACAATGTGGATGTGTCGGATTTCGCTCATCTGGAGGGCGAGTTTAACGAGCTGAAAGACAAAGCCGACGACCTGGACGCACAGATTAAAGACCTTGATGGTGAACTGGGTCGTTTGCAACAGCAACTGAACGACAGTGAACGTCAGTGCAAGAAGTTATCCGATGAGCAGGAACGCACTGCTGACGTTGCGGATCAGAAAGAAGAAAACCTGCGTCATATTGTGTCGGTTTGGCCGGACTTTGATGTGGAAGCACGGCTGCGCGATGCCGATCAGGAGGCTGCTGACAGCCCGGCGGAGTCGATCGAAAATCATCGTAAATCCATTCACCAGGAACTCAATAGCACAGCCTACGAGATTGAACGCAATATTAATGAGCACAATCTGCGTTGTCAGACCGTGGATGCGATTGTCTATTCGCCCAACTACCGTGACGAGCATGGTATCGGTTTCTTTAAAACCGTGTGTGGTCTCGAACGCGAAGTGGAGCGCGTACACAACCGCCTGAAGAATAATATTCTGGTTGAGAAGCAGGAGCAGCTGATTCAGCTGCGTGAAAGTTTCAACAATGCTTTCGTTACCAACCTGTGCCATTCGATTTATCAGGCCATTAATGACGGTAAGCGCATTCTTGAAGATCTGAATAAAGAACTGGCGCATCATCAGTTTGGTGCGGATCGTGAAACTTACTGGTTCGATTGGGAATGGGTGCCGGAATACAAAGAATACTGGCAGTTCTTCGAGGAAATTATTAAAAATCCATCTTTGGGTGATGGTGCAACGTTATTTGATGCCGATCTGCCAAAAGCCGCTCAACGAGTGCGTGATCACCTGATGAGCATGCTGTTGGATGAAGACGAGCAGAAAGCCATGCGCGAGCTTGAGCGGATCTCCGATTACCGTAATTACCGTTCTTACGAGATCTACAAGCAGCCAGCCAATAAAGATCCGATTGCACTGAGCCAATACGGTACCGGCTCCGGTGGCCAGTTGGAAACGCCGGCTTATATTATTCGCTCGGCGGCAATTACCTCGGCATTCCGCTTTAACGAAGGCGATACCCATTTACGTGTGGTTTTGGTGGATGAAGCCTTCTCGAAAATGGATGAAACCCGCTCTAAGGAGGTGATTAATTACCTCACAGAGAGCTTAGGGCTGCAGCTGCTGTTTATTATGCCAACCAGCAAATCCGGTCCCTTTATGGATCTGATTTCCAACCAGTTTGTGTTCTCGAAAGTGCCATTGGTTGGCGGCCAGAGTAAAGGTGAGCTGCAAACCAAAGTGCTGGTGGACCGACAGCAGTGTAATCAGGAAAAAGTGAAAGAATTGTGGTCTAACCATCGGCGCACCATTCGCCATCAGGCGGGGCTCGATTTTATGGAAGAGTTTGCCTGATGTCTGATCGTACTGAGCTGCTACAGCCGTCAAAACAGTCGTCAAACCCGCCAGCGCCCGATACGCGGGCGTATGGGGATGGTGATCGCTCATTTCTGGCGGCCGGTGGTGTAGAAGGTATTCGCCAGCTGGTGGATGCCTTTTACGACGCCATGTGTGAGCTGCCCGAAGCGCGGAAAATTCGCGATATGCATCCGCAGGATCTGGATGAATCGCGCGATAAGCTGGCACGATTTTTAACTGGTTGGCTGGGCGGGCCAAAACTGTTCAGTGAGAAATACGGCCCAATCCGTATTCCGGTGGCCCACCGCCACCTGAGTATCGGGCCGGCAGAGCGGGATGCCTGGCTGCTGTGCATGAAAGTCGCGGCCGATCAGCAGCCCTATGCTGACGACTTTAAAACCTATCTGTTGCAACAACTGTATGTTCCGGCCGAGCGCTCGCGCAATCACGATTAGCCGCTGCCTGGTGCGGGTTGTCGCCGCTGTATTGCTGATTGGCTGGACGTCGTCTGGCCTGGCACAGGTGTATAAATGGGTCGATGAGCAGGGGCGGGTCCATTTCGGCGATAAGCCGTTGCACCAGAACGTGCAACAAGCGGAAAAAATTGAGCTGAAGTCCAGCCATCAGGCCTGGCAGCCACTGAATATCGAGGTACTGTATCAGGGCAGCTTGCAGGCGCGTCGTGACAGTGAGTATGAACTTGATCAGGAACGTATTCAGCGGCAGGTAAATTGGGTCTATCGTTTCTACGATGAAGTGCTGTACTTCGATTTTTACAAAAAAGTTCCGGTGAAGATTCATGTGCTGAAAAATGAACGTGAATACCATCAGTATGTGTTCAGTATTTCAGGCCATAAGCCAACCAATTCACTCGGTGTTTATCTGCCTTCCTCCCACGAAATTGCCGTTTTTATTCACCCGAAAAAATGGGGCGGTAAGGAAAATACCTACAAAACTATCAAGCATGAAGCCAGCCATGCCATTCTGCATTCGTTAGCTGAACGTATGCCACACTGGCTTAATGAGGGCATGGCAGAACAGATGGAGACACTGAGTTTCTCGGGCGAAAAGTTTATTATTGACCGTCACCGTAAAAACCATCGCAGTGTACTGGCGCGGAAAAAACAGTTGGCCGAAGCTGGCCGCTTTATTGAGATGGACAGCTTGCGCTGGCGTGGTGAATTGGCCAATGGTTCTCCTCATCAGGCGATGGCGGGCCAGCTGGTGTTTTTATCACTGAGTAAATCCTATGGACGTAGTTTTATTACCCGCCTGCTGCAAGACTACAAGCGCGGTGTCAAACTGCGTTCCTTTTATCTGCTTGATCAACATTATATCGGTGGTACCAGTGCGTTTTCATTGCACTGGCAACAGTGGTTAAGTCAGGGGATGACGCAGCCTGAGCGTATTGTTTTACCCTGAAAATGTCATCAAACGGCAATGAAATGTCGCTTCTGGAATACATCTGATCATGCCTTGTACCTTATTGTTGGCCGGTCGATAAAGCACAGCGATATACTATGAAAACTATAAAAAAATCACTAACAGCCAGGGCTATCTCGGCCGTGGTAGCGTCCGTTGTTACTCCGGTTCAGGCTGAGGTCAATCTTCACGAGTGGGTGAGTCAGATTTATGAAGGTCGAGGTGATACCACCTTACGACAGATGGTGATCCCCGGCACTCACGACTCAGCCACTTACAATTTCAGCTCGTCGTCTGATCTGGCACCGGATGCCAACAGTATTTATGGCGCCGCTAAAGGTGTGGTCGCTGATTGGGGGAGAACCCAGAGCTACAACATTTACGACATGTTAACTCAGGGAATACGACACTTTGATTTACGGATTCTGCGCCATGAAGGTGAGTTCGTAAATGTTCATGGGTTAGTCGGCATGTCGGTTCGTGATGTACTGCATCAGGTTCGTCAGTTTGCCGATGAGCACCCGCGAGAGCCAATTATTCTGGAGGTTGCTAAAACACCATCCGCTGGTGATATGCCGGAGCTTCTGGATTTGTTTGACCAATATCTGGCGGACCGAAAACCAGATACAAGCCTGTCTCTGGCGCAGACCCGACTCAATGATTTATGGGCCATAGATGCTGATGGTAAAAATAATAACGTCATCGTTATCTGGGCATCAGGCAGTAGTTATGGTGAGCAGCGAGGGTATTTCGGCAGCTCACAACTCGAAGGAACCTGGGCCGATACGGAGAACTCTTCTGAGTTGTATAGCCGTCTATTAAATGGCTGGAACCGCAATGGACGCATTTACAGGGGCTTAAACAATGCGCCTCAGGATAAGCTGTTTTACAGCGCTTTCACCTTTACCCCGAAAGATTCCACCATTATTGAAGATGTTTTTAACGTATTCAGTTCGGGCAGTATTCTCGGCTGGACGCGTGACTGGATGCGACCGTATTTAGGGGAGTGGGTTTCTGAGTGGCATGAGCAGGGTGTTCGCCCCAATATCATGACGGCGGATTTTTTTGAGTATACCGCGATGGTACCGATGGCCATCCGGTTAAATACGCAGGCTCCTGAAGTTCCGACACAGCCATTGCAATATATCCGAAGCAACGATGTTTATAAGGTCTGGGGCGATCATGGTTCTGGCGCTGATCACGACGGCTCGGTCTGGCGGGTTCGTGCGTTACCGGGTTTTTATCCGCTGGGGGATATTCCAATTGCGGGTTACAGCTTTGACTGGAATGTTGACCGGGTGCTGGTGAAAGGTGATCAGCCTGGGGTCGTCAAGCCGCTCGGTTATAACTGGGTGTGGAATGACAATGACTCAGGGGCGGATACTGATGCCAGTATCTGGCGCCCGATTGCACCTCAGGGTTTTGTATGCCTGGGTGATGTGGTGACTAATAACCATGGCCTGGCTCCCCCGACGGATTTGATTCGTTGTGTACACGAATCGTACGTTACAACATCGGCCCACATGAACTGGAAATGGAATGACAGTGGGTCTGGTGGTAAATACGACGTGTCGTTGTGGGATGGACATAACAGCGACAGTTCAACGCTGAACAGCGGCTCATTGCGGGCCAATCGCAGTCATACTGCCCCTGCCAGAAAGTTATTTCAGTTGATCAAACGTGATAACACTCAGGAGCTTGTGGCCCCCGAATTTCGTGAATTGACGGTGATGGGGGTCTGTATGGATACCAGTAACCAGGCTGCTAATGGCAATAACGTTTTTGTTCATTCCTGCTGGCAGCCTGCCGCCTGGCAAAAATGGCACTACGACGCCACAACCGGTTTTATCCATAACAAAGCCAATCCACATATGTGTCTGGATGCCACCAACGGCAACAGCGCCGGTACCAGCGTCAAAGTCTGGCAGTGTGAAGATCATATTAATCTGAAGTGGGATTTTGTAGGCAACACGATTCGTCCGAGAAAAAACCATGCGTTAGCACTTGATGTGAAGTGGGGTACGCCAACCGATGGTCAGGATCTTTGGTTATGGAATGTGGATGCCGGAGTTGCACAAATTTTCAGTTGGGGAAATCAATAATGAATACTCGTAATTGTCTTGTATCTGCCGTTGCACTGGTTGCGGCTACCTCAACGTCACAGGCTGGCTGGCAACAGGATGCGCTGGTCAAACAATACAATCTGCAAAAACATACGCCACTGGTCGCGGCTAATATTATTGGTACTCATAATTCGTACAGTTCCAACGCATATAACATGAAACTGTATGAAAACCAGAATATGAGCATTACCGATCAATTAAATGAAGGTGCTCGTTTCCTGGAACTGGATTTATGGCGTAACACTGAATTGGAATACGTTTCGACGATTCTCTGTCATAACGGTGGCCGCTGCGGTATCTGGACGAGCGATTATATTTATACCGATACTGCACTTCGTGAAATTGCCGATTGGGCCAGGGATCATCGCGATCAGGTAATTATCATCAAACTCGAAGACCAAATGGATGATGCCTCCTATCACTATTTTGCCGAAGCCATTCAACGTACTTTGGGCGATATTGTTTATCGCCCTCCGCGCAATGGTGATGAAGGCCGGGTGATGTTTCCCTCTGATCTGACAGCGGCGGATATTCTGTCTCTGGGAAAACAAATTATTTTTCAGGGATATGGCGGCGCTTCAGATAATCCGATCGGTCGTGGCTGGGTATTTGGCACCACCAACAGCGAACGTGATGGCGGCGATGTCATCGATGCCCGCACGACATTGCTGAATTGTGGCGATCACGCTAACGGTCGTTATGCGTTGTTTTATGACTCCGCCGCTGAGGATGATTTTTCCAGCGATAAATTTGTTCCTACCGATATGATTCAACCACTGATGCGCTGTGGCGGTACGGTGTTTGGATTTGACTGGCTGACGACCAATGACAGCCGCAGCAAGGCAGCGATCTGGAGTTGGGCTGAAAATGAACCGAATAATGCGGGTGATGAAGATTGTGCGGTGAGCCATAATGGCCGCTTCAATGATGTTTCCTGCAGCCAGAGTTTTGCTTACCTGTGCCATGACGGCCAGCAATGGCAGGTAACCTCGGGAGAGGGGAGTTGGGAACAGGGTAATGCGACCTGTTCTGCAGAGTTTGGCAGTGCCTATCGGTTTGATGTACCCCGCACAGCCTCTCAAAACCAACAGGCGGAAGCAGCTAAACAGCAGGCGGATAAAACGCACTACTGGCTGAATTACTCGGATCAGGATAACGAAGGGTATTGGCTGACGGGTGAAGACCATTTGCATCTGTCTGGCTCTGCTTCAGCGGCAGCTGCATTACAGGTTACCAGCTGGAATCGTTACGATCTGGTGTACGCCGACACCGGTACCGGCGGCGACAATAATATCTCCATCTGGCGAGGCAAAGATTTGCCCGCTGGCTGGTATCGTCTTGGTGATGTGGTGGGACTGGCTACCAGTGGCAGTTACGCTTACACCTATTCACGTAAGCCGGGCAGTTCTCTGATTGCCTACGACGACGGCAGTGGTTTGCTGGCTAAGCCGCTGAGTTATGACTGGCGCTGGAATGATTGGAAGACCGGAGGCGATCAGGACGTCACGTTATGGAGCCCGGTGGCACCTGATGGTTATACCTGTCTGGGAGATATCGCGATGCCAGTCGATAGCCGGGTACAACCAAGTACTGACTTAGTGCGCTGTGTTCGCGATGACCTGCTGCTGGATGGCAGTTCGTTGTGGGAGTGGAGCGATGCCGGCTCTGGTGGTGCCTATGACGCAACCATTTACCTGACCACCACCCAGCTAGGGCACACAGTGAATAGCGGGGTTAGCCCTAATGGCTTTGACGTCAATGTAACTAACAGTCGTAAGGTATTTAACCGCAATAAAATTCACTGGCTGGCAGGACCCGAAGCAGTGATTGGTCAGCCGCAAGCTGATATCGAGCCTGCTGTGTACCGCGAATTGCTGGTGATGGGGCATTGTATGGACACAAATCCAGATGACCTTAGCGCAGCGGTGAACGGAGCTCCTGTGTATGTCTGGGACTGTTGGAACCCGGCGGCCTGGCAGAAGTGGATTTACGACAGCAATACAGGATTTATCCGCAGTAAACACAATCCGTCCATGTGCCTTGACGCCACGCATGGCAACAGTGCAGCCACGGAAGTGAAAATGTGGCGCTGTGAAGACCATATTAATCTGAAATGGGATTGGGTCGGAAATACCATCCGGCCCCGAAAAAACCATAGCCTTGCTTTGGATTTATCGTATGGCGCTACTAATAACGGCCAGAAGTTATGGTTGTGGGATGTGCATGGTGGCCCAGCGCAGAACTTCAGCTGGGGCGACCGCTGAAATAATTGCCGGTAAGCAGCCAAAAGTGAAAGGTAACACCGAAGTTGTCAGGCCAGAGATGCTGGTCTGACAACTAGCGCCGGGTAATACCTTTATCCAACGCGTAACGAATTAAACCCGCTGAGGTGGATATACCCAGCTTCTGTTTTATTTTCAGGCGGTGTGCTTCTACCGTACGTACCGAAATATCCAGCTCGCGGGCGATTTCTTTATTGCCCATGCCTTCGGCCAGTAGTACCAGCACGTCTTCTTCGCGCGGGCTTAAGACGTCGTCGCTCTGACTGCTGCGCACGTCGTTAAAATCGGTAAACAAGGTTTTGGCGACGCTGGAACTGAAATAGGTGCCTCCCTGATGAACGGTTTGCACCGCCAGGATCAGTTCTTCTGCCGCCACGTCTTTTAAGACATAACCTGCGGCACCGGATTGCACCACCTTCAGGATATATTCGCGGTCATCGTGCATGGTGATGATCAGGATACGGATATCCGGGAAGCGCTTTTTAAATTCAACACAGGCTTCCATGCCGTTCATCACCGGCATGGAAATATCCAGCATAACCACGTCAGGCTGTAATTCTTCGGCTGCTTGCAGGGCTTCCTGGCCGTTATTCACATCGGCGACGACGCTCAGTCCATCTTCGCTTTCAAGGCTGACCTTTAACCCTTCCCGCACCATGGGATGATCATCGGCGATGACGATCCGGATTGATTTAGACATTGTTATTGTTCTCCGCGTGACTGGATTGCGACCGGACAGCCTCGGCTCTGCCGTCTGCGACGCTGGTTTGTGTATTATTGATCGTCGGTTGCTGTGCCATGAATTGTACCATTGGCTGCTGTGGTTTGAGCTACTGTGTTTTGAACTACAGTGTTTTGAACTGCTGCGTTGCTGGCCGCTGGCGGCCGCAATTCAGAATCAGCCGCCAGTTGTACCTCATGATGTTTCAGCTCGTTCAGCGGTGCCGGGTTCAGCGCCAGCTCGGCACGAATACTGGTTCCCTGTTTATGGTGGCTGCGCACGGTGAATTTACCACCG
>Ga0255776_10007721_pt1 | contig 10740 bp, 10 predicted proteins | sample 071ome_19_FD_179974 | JGI IMG/M metagenome (GOLD analysis project Ga0255776, IMG submission 179974) | Coastal salt marsh microbial communities from the Groves Creek Marsh, Skidaway Island, Georgia - 071413AT metaG (version 2) | ecosystem: Environmental > Aquatic > Marine > Intertidal zone >...
CAAGGATCAAGGCGGCTGTTCTGTTCGATATGGGCGGTGCGCAGACATTCGCCCCCGCCAGCTTGGCCAAAATGACCACACCTGTTTTGATCTATGGCGCAACGGCTGGACATGTTGATTTGGATCCCAATTCGCGATTGTTGGCCGAAACCATGCCATCACAAACCACGCAATATCTGGAAATGTCCGATTATACGCATTTCGATTTCATGGGGCTTTGCACAAAAAAACGGGTTGGATATTTTGCAAAAATACGAACCCCAAGATGTCGAGGTCTGCAAAGATGGGCGCGCCCTACGCGCGGCGAAACATAGTGATATTGTCACCCAAGTGACCCAGTTTTTCGCCACGCAAGATTAACACCAAGGCGCCGTCGATTGCGGAGGCGCCTTAGATACGGCGCACGATCAATCCGCCTGCGGCGACGATCATCACAATTCCAACCCCTTGGATCAGAGTGATCGTGTCGCCAAACATCACCCATGCCGCGCCGGGACCAAAGACAAAGACGCAGTATTCGATAATGGCGACATAGGATGCTTCGCCCTGTTGATAGGCGCGGATAATCAGGCCTACGCCGATCAACGATCCCGCCGCTTGGATCAGCAAAAATGGCCAGACCTGCGCCAGATCCCAAATCCAACCCCGCACCAAAAACCCGTCGCGCCCCGCGGGCACCGTTGGATCCATCTGCACCAAAACGGCCAAGGCCACAGCCCCGATGATCATTTGAAACACCATCAACATAGCCAACATGGCAATCGGGCTTTCATCCTGACAATAATCGCGGGTCACAATTGCGGCCAATGCGTAAAACACACCGCCAATCACGGGCATGATCACGGTCCATTCCAACGCCATGGGCGATACATCCAGAACCAACATCGTGCCGGCAAACCCAATGATCACGGCCACATATCGGGTCGGTCCCACCGATACCCCGCGAAACAATGCTGTGATCACCACCACGAAAATGGGGGCCGTTAATAAACCGGCCAAGGCCTGTGAAATCGGCAAAAACGCAAGGGCGCCGAAATAAAACACCATCGCAGTGGCCAGCAATGCACTGCGCACGAAAACGGCCATCCAATTTTTGGGCAACATCTGGCCAAAGCCAAACAAAACCGCCCCCCATAGCATGGGCAGGGCCAGGGCCGCACGCAATATTTGAAATTGCCACAGCCCGATATCGCGCGCGATCACGGCGATGAAATTGTCGATCGTTCCGATAATCGCCATGGCCCCAATCATCGACAGGGCGGCAGCACGCGGATTATTTTGTGTGTTTACGTCGCTCATGGGTTTTCTTTTCTGGATTTCACAGATTAAATCTGTTCTTAAAACGACACATACCGCTGAATATAGGAGGACACCATGGGTTGGATGCGTGATGAAACAGGTTTGGACAAAAATGCCGCAAACTTTGTCCCGTTAACGCCGCTGTCCCATTTGGTTCGGGCGCGTGATGTGTTTCCTGACCGCTTGGCCGTGGTCTATGGCGATCATCGCACGACATATGCCCAATACTACGCACGCTGTTCGCAGTTGGCCGATGCGCTGCAACGCGCAGGCGTAGGATCAGGCGATGTTGTCGCAACCTTGATCCCCAATATCCCTGCACAGGCCGAGGCGCATTTTGGCGTTCCCGCCTGTGGGGCCGTTTTGAACACCATTAACACGCGGCTGGACGTGGATACTGTGTCCTATATTTTTGACCATGGCGAGGCCAAGGTTGTGTTGGCAGACAGCCAATTCATCGGACTGGTGCAGCAGGCAATCGACGCAATGTCAGGCCCAAAACCCTTGGTGATTGAGGTGGTCGACACCGCCGCAGGATTCCAGCCATCGGGCCAGTTCCAAACATACGAAGATTTCATCGCCCAAGGCCGCGCCGATTTTGAATGGCACATGCCCCAAGACGAATGGGAAAGTCTGGCGCTGAATTACACATCAGGAACAACGGGCCGCCCCAAGGGTGTGGTCTATCACCACCGTGGCGCATATTTGATGACAATGGGCACATCGGTCAGCTGGCAAATGCCGCTGTTTCCGGTTTATATGGCGATTGTGCCGCTGTTTCATTGCAACAACTGGAACCACACATGGATGCTGCCCATGTTGGGCGGCACATGGGTCGGATGCCGTGATATTACCGCACAGGCGATTTATGATGGGATCGCTGATCACGGTGTCGGATACTTTGGCGGCGCGCCCATTGTGTTAAACATGATCGTGAATGCCAAAGACACCGAACGCCGCACCTTTGATCACACGGTTCAGGTCTTTACCGCTGGGGCCCCACCCGCGCCCGCAACACTGGCAAAAATTGAACAACTGGGGTTCAACGTGAAACAGGTCTATGGCCTGACGGAAACCTATGGTCATGTCACGGAATGTCTGTGGGATGATGACAAATGGTCGGCATTATCCGGCGACGACCGTGCCGCGATCAAGGCACGCCAAGGCGTGGCAATGCCGATGATGGATCATATCACCGTCATGGACACGGATATGAACGATGTCCCTATGGATGGAACAACCCAAGGCGAAATTATGATCCGCGGCAATAGCGTGATGAAGGGGTATTTGAAAAATCCCGCTGCCACATCAGATGCCTTTGCAGGTGGATATTTCCATTCTGGTGACATCGCGGTGCAACACCCCGACACCTATATCCAGATCCAAGATCGCGCCAAGGACATCATTATTTCAGGTGGCGAAAATATCAGTTCCGTCGAAGTCGAAGGCACATTGATGGCACATCCCGCCGTATCGCTGTGCGCCGTTGTGGCCAAGCCCGATGAAAAATGGGGCGAAGTGCCCTGTGCATTTGTCGAATTGAAAGAGGGCGAAACCGTATCCGAGGCCGATTTAATCGCCTTTGCGCGCACAAAATTGGCAGGGTTCAAAACACCCAAGGCGGTTGTATTCCAAGAATTGCCCAAAACATCGACGGGCAAAATTCAGAAATTTGAACTTAGGAAACAATTCGCCTAAGGCGCGCAAGTCATTGTACCCCGCGACATGCCTGTGCTATCGATAGCAATATAAAGATGTACAGGCATGACAGCATTAACCCAATATCAACGGATCGAGGCCGCCGCATTATGGCGTGAACATGGTGCCGAACAGCGGCGCGATGTCATTGTGTCATTGGGCGACAGCACGTTGATCATTTCAGATTTGCATGAACGCCCCCTAACCCATTGGTCACTCAGCGCAATCAAACGCGACAATCCCGGCAAAACGCCTGCAATTTATCGCCCCGATAATGATAGCCACGAAACCCTAGAACTGGCCGCGAACGAAGACACCATGGTCGAGGCCATCGAAACCCTGTGTCGCGTCATTGATCGCCGCCGTCCCAAACGGGGCCGCATGCGCATGGCAAGTTTGATTGGGATCAGCTTTGCCGTGATGTTGTTGATTTTGATCTGGGTACCCGTAGCAATCCGCGACTATGCCGTGCGGGTGGTCCCTATGGTCAGCCAAATCGAATTGGGCGAACGCCTGTCGCTGTATTTGCGGCCCTACACTGGTCAACCCTGTTCCACCCCGATTGCAAATTTGGCTGTCAAAAAACTGCGTGACCGAATTTTGGGGCCAGACGCGCAATTGGAAATCCTACGGCAGGGGCTGCGCGATGTTTTGGTTTTGCCTGGTAACATTTATCTGGCCAGCAGCCACTTGGTCGAAGATTATGAGGATCCCGATGTATTGGCCGGATACCTGCTGGTCGCAAAAACAGCGCATCCACCCGAATTGACCCTGCGCGACACTCTGCGCGAAACGGGGACACTGGCGACCTTTGGCATGTTAACCACAGGGCACATGTCTGATGGCGCTATACAAAATTATGCTGATACCTTGATCAAATCGGCGCCTGTCCCCGTTGATACGGATCGTTTGGTTGCCGCCTTTAGCGCGGCGAACCTGCGGCTGGCCCCCTATGCCTATGCCCGCGATATAACAGGCGAACAAACCCTGCCCCTGTTAGAGGCTGAGGCCATCCGCACCGATACGCCACGCGCGGCCCTGAGTGATCGTGATTGGGTCAGTTTGCAGGGTATTTGCGGCGGCTGATCTGGGTGGCTGATGTCTAGACCGTGCCAAACATTCGATCGCCTGCATCACCCAAACCCGGCACGATATAGCCCAAATCATTCAGTTTTTCATCAATCGCCGCTGTCACAATCGGAACATCAGGATGTGCCGTGCGCATGCGTTCAATCCCTTCGGGCGCGGCCAAGAGGCACAGGAACAATATGTCCTTGGCGCCGTGTTCTTTGACCAAATCAATGGCCGCCACCGATGAATTGCCCGTTGCCAGCATGGGATCGACCACAATGGCAAACCGTTGATCCATATTCTGCGGCAGTTTGCAGTAATATTGAACCGGTTTTAATGTTTCTTCGTCGCGGTACAGGCCCACAAAGCCTACACGCGCAGCAGGCACCAAATCCAGCACACCGTCCAGCAAACCGTTGCCCGCGCGCAATATTGAAATCAGTGCCGGTTTTTTCCCGTCCATGATCGGCGCCTGCATCGGCACCAACGGGGTTTCAATCTCACAAGTACCCAAGGCTAAATCACGCGTTGCCTCATAGGCCAAAAACTGGCTGATTTCGCGCAGCAACTGACGAAACTGTGCCGTTGGCGTATTTTTGTCGCGCATGATGGTGAGTTTATGTTGCACCAATGGATGATCAACAACCGTTACCCCGTTTTCCATAATATCGTCCTATCCCTTGTTTATGTTCGTCCCATGTGACAGCGCAAAGCATGATGTAACAAAGTCCGACACATCCGAAAATTTCATATGGCCCAAGTGGGCACGGCCCATGCCGCCTACCAAAACAGGCACCTGTTCACGCGTGTGATCGGTCCCCACCCACGTTGGGTCGTTCCCATGATCAGCGGTAAAAATGATGCGATCATCGCGCCGTAATTTGGGCAATATATCCCCAATGCAACGATCAAACCATTCCAATGCCCGCGCATAGCCCGCCACATCGCGCCGATGCCCATATAAACTGTCAAATTCCACAAAATTGGCAAAAACAAAACTGTTGTCCGGCACAGTTTCAACATGCTGATCCAGTGCCACCATCAGATCAGCATCCGTGCCTTTGGCGCATTGATCGATGCCTTGCATCGAAAATATGTCCCCAATTTTACCGATGCCATAGACGCCGATGTCATGGGATTGCAGGATTTGTGTCAACACAGGGCTTGGCGGCAGCATCGCATAATCGCGACGATTGCTGGTGCGGGTCCAACCCGTGTCCGCCGATCCGACAAAGGGGCGTGCAATCACGCGCCCAATTTTGCGATCATGCAGCATAGGCGCAAGCGCGGCACATAGATCATAGAGCCGCTGCAATCCAAAATGCTCTTCGTGGGCGGCGATTTGGAACACACTATCGACAGAGGTATAGCAGATCGGCCGACCCGTTTCGACGTGCTGCGCCGCCAAATCATCCAGCACATCGGTGCCCGAGGCATGACAATTCCCCAAAATCCCATCACACTGCGCCGCATCACAAACAGCGCGCACCACATCCGCATCAAAGGCGGGAACAGTGTTGGGAAAATACCCCCAATCCCATGTCACCGGCAGGCCCGCCAATTCCCAATGCCCTGATGGCGTATCCTTGCCCTTGGATGTTTCAAAGGCCACGCCCCATGCGCCTTGCGCGTGATCTGGGTCCAGATTGGGGGCAGCCACGCCCGTTGATTGCGCAACCGCTGCCCCCAATCCCAATCGGTTTAGATGCGGCATGTGCAATGGTCCAGCGCGGTCAATGTCGCACAATCCTTGGGCACAGTGTTGGGCAATATGCAGCAAGGTATTGGACCCCGTATCTGGCAGATCCCCATTGAAATATTGATCCGCATCTGTGGCACCCCCGATGCCCACAGAATCCATAACGATCAAAAAAACCCGTGACATTTATGTAATCCTTGCCAAAACCAATGACCCATCGTGTGAAACAGGGTCGTTTGAAATATCGACGGCTGCTTGAATTTTCGCCACGGCCCTTTGCGCGTGATCAATACGCGTTGCATGCACACGCGCCAAGGGTTGGCCACGGGTCACGCCGGTGCCGATGCGCAAAATCTGATCCAATCCAACAGCAGGATCAATTTTATCTGCCTCAATCCGGCGGCCACCGCCCAGATCAACAACGACCTCGCCCAAGGCTTGGGCGTTCCAGCCCTGGATCACACCTGTGGCGGGGCTGGGCACCTCTTGGATGACGGATGCCTCAGACAGATAACGCGTCCAATTGTCCACCAAACCCGACGGTCCGCCCATCAATCGGATCATATGACCAAAGGTTTCAGCCGCCTGCCCACTGTCCAAAACCCGTGCCAATTTTTGACGCGCCGCATCGGGCTGCAATCCCATATGATGCGCCAATAACTCTTGGCCCAGGTCCAGCGATATGTCGCGCAGCGACCCATGATCCAGTCCCGTCAACACCCGCAGGCTGGCGTCAATTTCCAACGCGTTTCCCGCCGCGGGTGCGATGGGTTCATCCATCTTGGTGATCAAGGCGGTCGTTGGGCAGCCTGCCAAATTCGCCACCCGCACCAATGATTGGGCCAACTGTTCGGCGGCATCTTGCGTTTTCATGAACGCGCCCGTGCCGCATTTGACATCCAGCAACAACCCACCCAATCCTGCCGCCAGTTTTTTCGACAAAATTGACGCGGTAATTAAATCGACGCTGTCCACCGTACCAGTGACATCGCGCACCGCATATAGCCGCCGATCCGCAGGGGCCAAATCAGCCGTGGCACTGGCAATCACGCAGCCCACGCGCTGAACAATGTCGTGCATCTGTGTTTGTTCCAACGCCGTCTGAACACCCGGAATGGATTCCAATTTATCCAACGTACCGCCCGTATGCCCCAAGCCGCGGCCTGAAATCATAGGAACATAAACACCGGCCGCCGCCAACATCGGCGCCAAGACCAGCGACACACAATCGCCCACACCGCCTGTGGAATGTTTGTCCAATATGGGACCATCAACAGCCCACTGCAGCACACGACCACTGTCACGCATGGCCAAGGTCAAATCGGCACAGCCCTGACCAGATAATCCGCGCAAACACACCGCCATAGCAAAGGCGCCCGCCTGCGCGTCACTGACAGTTTGGTCTGCCAGTCCCCTTACAAATTGGGCGATATCGTGCGATGCTGGGTCCTGCCCTTGGCGCAAAGACCAGATAAATTGGGCTGAGTTAAACTCAGCCAAGGTCCATATGCCCTTTGCCAAAGGCGCCCGGCAATAAATCCGCCACGGTCACGGTTTTTTCCTGCCCACCAAGGGTGGCCATGGTAACCTTGACCGTTCCTTGGGCAAATTCTGCCAATTTCTGACGGCATCCACCACAAGGCGGCACCGGATCAGGGCTATCCGCAATGACATAAACTTCGGCAATTTCGGTCTGCCCTGCTGCCACCATGGCCGCAATGGCCCCTGCCTCAGCGCAGGTCCCTTCTGGATAGGCGACATTTTCTACGTTCACACCGCAAAAAATATCCCCGTCAGGCGTGCGCACTGCTGCACCGACCTTAAAACCGGAATACGGGACATAGGCATTTTCACGAATGTTTTTAGCGGCTTGAGCCAGTGACATAGCAATACCTCTTGTATGATGTATGACAAGTTTATGCGCGTTAGAAACCCTAAGCAATGACAAGTTGGCCATTTACATCAAGTGTTTCAAGAAAAACAAAACAAATTCCTCTTTCCTGACGCCACACAATAGTTTAATATTAAACTATTAATTTATGAGGACACGATGACCGACACTCCAGCCGATGCCGCCCGCCTTGCCGCCCTGCACTATCACGAATTTCCCAAACCCGGAAAATTAGAAATTCGCGCCAGCAAGCCCATGGCAAATGGACGCGATTTAGCACGGGCATATTCCCCTGGTGTGGCTGAGGCCTCGATTGAAATAAAAAACAATCCAGACAATGTCAGCCGCTATACTGCGCGTGGAAATTTGGTGGCTGTTGTATCGAACGGTTCAGCTGTGCTGGGGCTGGGAAATATTGGCGCGCTTGCGTCCAAGCCCGTGATGGAAGGCAAGGCCGTTTTATTTAAGAAATTTGCCAATATTGATTGCTTTGACATCGAAGTAAATGAAAGCGATCCGGAAAAACTGGCGGATATTGTTTGCGCCCTTGAACCCACATTTGGCGCGATAAACCTAGAAGATATCAAGGCGCCCGATTGTTTTATCGTCGAAAAAATCTGTCGCGAACGTATGAACATCCCTGTGTTTCACGATGATCAACACGGCACCGCGATTGTTGTTGGGGCCGCAGCCACCAATGCATTGATTGTTGCGGGTAAAAATATTGCTGACATCAAAATCGTATCAACGGGTGGTGGTGCGGCAGGCATTGCCTGTTTGAATATGTTGATGAAACTGGGGGCCAAGCGTGAAAATATTTGGCTGTGTGATATCCAAGGGCTGGTTTACAATGGCCGTACCGAGGACATGACAGACCAAAAGGCCGCCTTTGCCCAAGGCGATCAACCGCGTTCGTTGGACGATGTTATCCAAGATGCGGATATGTTCCTGGGTCTGTCTGGTCCAAACGTTTTGACGCCTGACATGGTGTCGAAAATGACGCGCCAACCGATCATTTTTGCATTGGCAAACCCAAACCCTGAAATCATGCCAGATGTCGCGCGCACGGTGGCCCCGGATGCCATCATGGCAACAGGGCGCAGCGATTTTCCAAATCAGGTCAACAATGTTCTGTGTTTTCCGTTTATTTTCCGCGGTGCGCTGGATGTTGGGGCCACGGAAATCAACGACGAAATGAAAGTTGCCTGTATTAAAGGCATCGCAGAACTGGCCCGCGCCACCACCAGCGCCGAGGCCGCCGCCGCCTATCGCGGCGAGGCGATGACATTTGGCGCGGATTATTTGATTCCCAAACCGTTTGACCCACGTCTGTCAGCGGTTGTGTCCAGTGCCGTGGCCAAAGCCGCGATGGAGACGGGCGTTGCCACACGTCCGATCGACGATTTACAGGCCTATCGTGAAAAACTGAACCAAAACGTGTTCAAATCGGCCCTGCTGATGCGCCCTGTGTTTGAGGCAGCCCGCAAACACGCCCGCAAAATCGTCTTTGCCGAGGGTGAGGACGAACGCGTGTTGCGCGCGGCCCAAGCGATCCTAGAGGAAACGCGCGAAAACCCAATTTTGATTGGCCGTCCTGACGTGATTGAACAGCGCTGCGAACGCTTTGGTCTGACCATTCGCCCTGATCGCGACTTTGCCGTGGTAAACCCCGAAAATGATCCCCGTTATCGTGATTACTGGGGAACCTATCATGATTTGATGTGCCGCCGCGGGGTCACCCCAGATCTGGCCAAAGCCATTATGCGCACCAACACAACCGCCATCGGCGCAGTCATGGTCCACAGACAAGAGGCCGACAGCCTAATTTGTGGGACGTTCGGTGAATATCGTTGGCACCTAAACTATATCAATCAGGTGCTGGGCAACGACAAACTCTCTGCCCATGGCGCGTTGTCACTGATGATCCTAGAAGACGGGCCATTGTTTATCGGTGACACCCATGTGCGCGAAGCGCCGAGCCCCGAAAATATTGCGCAAACCGTTATCGGCGCGGCGCGGCATGTCCGCCGCTTTGGGCTTGAACCCAAGATCGCGCTTTGCGCGCAATCCCAATTTGGATCAACCGCATGCGCAACAGGACAACGGCTGCGCGAAACATTGGAAATTTTAGATCGTCAGAACTTGGATTTCCAATACGAAGGTGAAATGAATATCGACGCAGCACTGGATCCAGAATTGCGCAGTCGCATAATGCCAAACAACCGGCTAGAGGGCGTGGCCAACGTGTTGATATTTGCGCATGCGGATGCTGCATCTGGGGTACGAAATATTCTAAAAATGCGGGCGGGCGGTCTTGAAGTTGGTCCAATACTGATGGGCATGGGCAATCGCGCCCATATCGTGACACCGTCCATAACCGCGCGCGGTTTATTGAACATGGCGGCAATCGCGGGATCCCCCGTTGCACAATACGGCTGATCAATCGTGGCGTTTGATCATCTGTTCTAGCGTCGTGGCATAGTCACGGCGCTGTTCAGCGGACATAGATGCAAAGTGTTCAACCAGAACACCGCGTGCCTGATCCAACCGCATTTGGGAAAATTTCGCCTGTTCTGCCATAACCTGATCCAGCGCCTGTTGATCAAACGGCTCGGCCCGCAACAGGTCAATTGCATCGCGATAGCCCTGAGCAAATTGTTGGCGATGCGCGTGACCCGAGGTGTGTTTTTGTTCACCAACAGATTGCCGCATGGCCTGCCCCAGTGACCGGCGCGTATCATGCGACAATGCACGCACATACAAGGATGCCGGCCCCGCTGGCGGCGACCGATCAAAATGGCCCTGCATGCGGCTGAATACGCCAATCGCCCCACCAATGACGATCAGGTTTATCCCAAGCGACACAATCAAAGCCCAGCGCATCACACGACGTTTTGTATCAGTTTTCTGTGTCATTCTAACCCTCGATATAGCTTAGGTCATACCCAATAAACGGGTCGATAAAATCAGCACTTGCCTGAAATTGATCCAGTGGCAGACCCCAGATATTGTTGCCCGTCATGCCAATCCAAATCCCTACAATCCCAGCTGTGGCCAGGCCTGCGATCGTCGGCCAACCGCC
>Ga0255776_10007722_pt1 | contig 10737 bp, 9 predicted proteins | sample 071ome_19_FD_179974 | JGI IMG/M metagenome (GOLD analysis project Ga0255776, IMG submission 179974) | Coastal salt marsh microbial communities from the Groves Creek Marsh, Skidaway Island, Georgia - 071413AT metaG (version 2) | ecosystem: Environmental > Aquatic > Marine > Intertidal zone > Salt...
TAAAGATGAATTACTCAGACAGGCTCAAAAATATTCGCGGTATTGCTTTCGATTTCGATGGCGTATTCACAGACAACAGAGTGCTTGTGATGGAGTCGGGGGAGGAAGCCGTTTTTTGTGATCGCTCCGACGGAATGGGAATTTCTCTATTGCGAGAGTCACAGGTTCCGATGGTGATTATTAGCACTGAGAAAAATCCTGTTGTCTCTGTAAGAGCGTCGAAACTTCGAATCCCCTGCGAGCAGGGAATAGATGACAAATTGTCGGTGTTACGAAAATGGGCAACAGAAAACGGCCTCGATTTGAGCGAAATCGCTTTTGTTGGAAACGACATAAACGATGTCGAGTGTTTGAAAGCGGTCGGGTTAGGAGTTGCAGTAGCAGACGCTTATGAACCCGCTAAGTCGTCCGCTGAGCTTGTTCTAACAAGACCTGGGGGGCGAGGAGCAGTTAGGGAGTTCGCTGACCTATTGCTGGCAACTCGCTGAATGTCCTAATTGCCTCGAAGTTTGGCGATGATTGGTAATTCGCTGTCGTAGACCTTTTTAATCCCATCGCCCAGGGCAGACTCGACGGTCCTTATATCGCGTGATAGCCGAACCATGCCTTGTGGCTCAACTGATGCTGCGTGGTCACTACCCCACATTGCCCGATCGAGCGTGATGTGACGCTCGACGAAAGTTGCACCCAATACGACTGACGCAAGCGTTGTCGAAAGCCCAGGCTCGTGTCCCGAGTAACCGACCGGGCAATCAAACTCTTGTTGGAGAGTGTTGATCATTCGCAGGTTGAGCTCGTCGTACGCCGCCGGGTAACTGCTCGTGCAGTGCGCCAACAGGAATCCGTCGGAATCCAGGATTTCAATTGCGTGCCGGATTTGTTCCATTGTCGACATTCCGGTCGACAGCATTACAGGTCTGCCAGTCGAGACGATTTTTTCGAGCAGAGCATCGTGTGTCAGTAGTGCAGAAGCGACTTTGTGACAGGGGATATCGAAATCTTCCATGAAGTCGACCGAAGGTTCGTCCCAGCAGGATGCGAACCACGCAATCCCTTTTTCTTTGCAATAGTCGTCGATGATCTTGAATTCATCATGCCCGAGTTCTGTTTTTTCTCGGTAGTCGATATACGACATCACGCCCCACGGCGTGTCTCGCATTACGTCCCACTGGTCGCGAGGAACGCATATCCGTGGTGTTCGCTTTTGAAATTTGACTGCATCGAACCTTGCTTCGGCAGCTGCATCAATGAGCTTGAGGGCGTTTTGGACATCCCCGTTGTGGTTGATTCCAATTTCGCCAATGATGTAACAAGGATTTCCTTCCCCGACATCTTTACCCGCGATATTTACTGTTGGTTGCAATGCGACACCTAAACTCTTTCAGAACGACTTCGCACAAGGCTAAGCTATTTTCTCAGGACTACACCGCAACCTATATGTACGCGGTTTGAGGAATTTATTCAAAAACGTTGAGAGTTTCGACAGAAAATCTGCCCAGAGACAACTGGCACCACTTTCTGCGACTGCGTGACCTTGAACAATTGAAAGGTCATCTGGACTTACCGCGTAACAGCAAGGTCTTGGAGCTCGGTGCCGGTGATGGTGTCCAAACCACCGTGCTGCGTACGCTGTTTGATGATGTGGTCCCGATCGATGTCGATCCGTCTGGTGTAGTGGAGGGACTCATTGTTGCTGACGCTGCTGACCTACCTTTCGAAGACAACAGCTTCAATGTGATTTTCTCCTCTAACGTGCTCGAACATGTTGAGGATCTGGATGCTGCATTTGCAGAGATGAAGCGGGTCCTCAAGCCCGGCGGAGTTATGGTTCACACCATGCCGACGTCAATCTGGAAATTGATTCAACTACTTCTTCGCCCGGTTGCGTCGTTGGTCAAAATTGTCAAACGGTTAGTACCCGGATTAGGCAAATCGTCCGGTAGGGCAGTCCCTTTGTCTCACGGTGAATCGCCACGGGTTTCCCGTTCTCTCGTTGGTCGTGTCATAGGTCTTGTCGTCCCTACGATTCATGGCACCTCCGGCAACCACATTTCCGAGCTGATCGAATTTTCTGCTAGAAGTTGGCAACGGAAATTCGACGTAGTCGGTCTTGAGTTGAAAGGCTCTGATCCGCTGTATTTACACTCCCCATATGACCTGATGCCATACCGCTTAGTTGGGGTACGAGATCTGCTCGGGAAGTTAGGCTTTTGCTCGGTTCGCGCCTACGTTTTGACGGATCCAACCGGATAGCAACAAGCCGAAATCAGTTGCGAACGCAGGTAATGATGAGTCGAGTAATTTCTTACCATGTTGTCTGACCATTTGATGCAACTGGGTTTCTTGACCACGGATTTACCTGATTGAAGATACTTGTTACAGGCTGCGCTGGATTTATTGGCTCACGTGTTGCGGAAGCCCTAGTTCGGCGCGGCGACGAAGTGATCGGAGTCGACAATCTAATCGAGGCATATGATCCAAGGGTCAAGCAGTGGCGAGTCGATAACGTTCTTGCAGCAAATGATGTCGATTGGACCAATCTTGATATTGTTGACGCTGAGGCAGTTTCAACACTTCTAAGTGAAGCCAGGCCTGACGCCGTGATCAATTTGGCTGCACGCGCCGGAGTTCGTCAGTCAATAGATGATCCCAATGCCTACTACTCGACAAATGTGACCGGAGTTCTCAACCTACTGGAAGCCTGCAAGGAGAATGGCGTATCGCGATTTCTTCAAGCATCGACTTCCAGTGTGTATGGGGCGAACCAAATGCCGTTTGTCGAGGACGCCATTCTCGACTCAATGACTTCGCCTTACGCTACATCGAAGAAAGCGGCAGAAGATCTCTGTCGGCTGTATTCCAATCTATTCGGGTTGAACGTCACGGTATTCAGATTCTTCACTGTTTACGGTCCTGCAGGGCGACCCGATATGAGTATATTCAGGTTCGTGAAGTGGATCGCCGAAGGTGGAAAACTACAGTTAAACGGCGACGGTACACAGCAGCGCGATTTTACCCATGTCGACGATGTCGTACGAGGGGTAATAGCCGCTCTCGACAAGGATCACCAGTTCGAAATTTTTAACCTGGGTTCAGACCGACCAACCGAGTTGAATGCCATCATAGACAACATCGAAGAACTGCTTGGAAAGTCGGCGAACATCGAGAGGCTCCCATTTCCGGATACCGATGTCAAAGCAACCTGGGCGAACATAAGCCGGTCAAGAGAACTGCTGGACTGGGAACCACGCATGACACTTGATGTTGGTTTGAGGTCCGTCGTCGACTGGTATATGGATAACAAGGACTGGGTAAAAGATGTCCGAGTTTGATGTACCAATGTATTTCGAATTCAAATTTCGGACTTTAATCAAAAGCGCTTGATGTCACTTTCTGTATCTGAACAAACCAAAGTTGTTGTGGTCGGCCTCGGTTACGTCGGACTGCCTCTTACTCTCGCCTTCGACGAACACTTTTTGTGCACCGGGTTCGACACCAACGCCGGAAGGGTTGAAGGACTGCAGCGAGGAGTCGACTTCAACCATGAGGTTCCGAGTGAAGTTGTTCAGCGATCTTCTGCTGTATTCACAGACGATCCGGCATGCATCCGAGATGCTGATCTGGTCGTTGTGACTGTTCCGACACCAATCACTGAAGACTATGAACCAGACCTAAGTTTGTTGGAGTCTGCGAGCAAAATTATTGGTTCACAACTCAAAGACAGATCAGAAGGCAAAAATCCTGCTGTTGTTGTTTTTGAGTCAACGACATACCCGGGATGTACTGAAGACTTCTGCGGTCCAATAATCGAACAAGAATCGGGTCTAGTTTCAGGAGAAGGGTTTTATCTCGGTTACTCCCCTGAAAGAACAAATTTCGGGGATCAGGATCATTCTCTCGAAAATGTCATAAAGATCATTTCTGGTCAAAATGCAGAAGCAGAACAATTTATATTCGACGCATACTCAAAAATCGCGGTTATGGGAGTGCATCGAGCAGAAAGTATTCGAGTTGCAGAATCCGCTAAGGTCATCGAAAACATTCAACGTGATCTGAACATAGCTCTGTTCAATGAGTTGTCGATGATCTTCGACAAGATGGACATAGATTCGTCAGCCGTGTTCGATGCGGCCGCGACCAAATGGAATTTCCATCGGTATCGTCCCGGACTCGTGGGTGGACACTGTATCCCGGTCGATCCTTATTACCTAACTCACGCAGCTGAGCGGGTCGGACATGACTCGAAAGTAGTGCTTGCAGGTCGTTCGGTGAATGAGGGTATGCCGGGAATGATTCTTGAGAAGATCAGGTTGCTAGCTGAATCTGAGGGGTGCTCGGTTGAGAACTCGAGCTTGTTGTTCCTCGGCGCAACATTTAAGCCTGATATCACAGATATGCGGAATTCTAAGACATTTGCGCTGTTCAAAATGATTGCATCCCAGAATCCGAATTCTTGTCTGATTGAACCGAACGTTGATCCTGCAGAATTGAACGAAAAGGTGCCATATGCAATCACCTCTGACGAAGCAATAGACCAGACGTGGGACATTGTTGTGGTCGGTGTGGCCCATTCGAACTATCCGGATGAATTACGTGACCACGTTTTTGGTGAGAACAGCGACACCAAACTGGTCGTAGATGTCCCCGGGATGGTGAATAAACCGGGCAATTTATCGTCTACCTATAAATATTGGCGATTATGAAAACGACCCGAAGTTGTTCGATGACTAACTTGAAACAGGCGGGTACATGGCACGAGTAGGTGTAATTGGTGGAGCGGGATACGTTGGACTCGTGACCGGAGTCGGACTCGCCGCTCTTGGACACAAAACTGTGTCGATGGACTTAGATCAAGCGCGGTTGGCGCAGCTGCGTAACGGCAAATCTGCCGTTTACGAAGAAGGTCTTGAACCGCTACTTGCTCAGCTGATCAAGGATGATTGGATCTCCTTTACTGACTCTCAGTCAGAAGCGGTCGAAGACGCCGATGCTGTCTTTATCGCTGTCGGCACACCGTCTTTAGACAGTGGCGCCGCCGATCTGTCAGCGGTAATAGCGGTGGCGGAGCAGCTTAGGGAGCAGATTAAAAATTACACGGTTATCGTAGTCAAAAGTACCGTGCCGGTTGGAACACTGGATGTGATTACGGAAATTCTTTCCCGCGATCTTGAGGAAGGCGACGACTTTGATGTCGTATCCAATCCTGAATTCCTGCGAGAGGGCAGTGGACTGATCGACTTCTTCGCCCCAAGTCGAGTGATTGTCGGTACACATTCTGAGCGGGCCCGGAAAATCCTTAGAGATATTTACAAGCCGTTGCTTGAGCAGCGTACTGCCGTAGAGACAGACTTTGTGGATTCCTCTCGTCAGATTCCCTACTTGGAAACCGACGCAGTTTCTGCACAACTGACCAAATACGCAGCCAACGCGTACCTCGCCACCCGAATTTCTTACATCAACGAAATCGCCGGTTTGTCCGAGAAAATTGGTGGCAACATCGGCGACATAATCGAGGGACTCGGTTTGGATCCGAGAATCGGTCCGGGATACCTCCAGCCCGGAATTGGTTTTGGTGGACCGTGTCTCGATAAAGATCTACGTGCACTCATCACCGTTGCCGGTGAGAATTCTTATGACCCGGTGCTTTTCAACGGAGTTCTACAACGTAACGAGCTTCAACTCCGAGAGGTGATGAAAAAAATCACCGACGCGATTGGGCCCAGCTTGTACCAAAAGCGAATAGCGCTGCTTGGACTCGCGTTCAAAGAGGGGACGAATGATGTTAGACATTCCCTCTCGATCAGACTGTACCGAGCTTTGCGAGATCAAGGCGCAAGCGTCATAGGACACGATGTACTTGCAGCGGACGATGCTCGGAAGTTAGAACCTGAATTGAAAGCATCAGGTGACTTGCGCACTGTGATTGATGATACTGACGCAATTGTAGTGCTTAACGACGAGCCGACCTATCGCGATCTCGACTTGACAATTGCTTCAGACAGTTCAAACAAGCCGTTCGTGCTAGACACCCGCGGCGTGTTGGACATACGTAAGTTGGAATCCAAAGGGATCGTCGTCGAGGTTGTCGGTAAAGCGAAATAGAGGAAGCCGAGGTCAGTTCGAATCTACAAAAGCCTGAGAATTTTCTCGGCGGCATGACCATCGCCATAAGGGTTTTTTGCCGACGCCATTCGCGCGTACAAGCCCTGATCGGATATCAGTTCTTCAACTCCATCGACAATCGACGACTCACTTACACCGACTAACATCGCGCAGCCCGCGTCTATACCTTCGGGACGCTCGGTATTCTTCCGCATCACCAATACGGGTAGATCCAATGAAGGTGCTTCTTCCTGTATACCTCCTGAATCGGTCAGGACCAGGTATGAATTACTTAGCAACTGGACAAAATCTGTGTAGTTGAGTGGGGGTAGCAGGTGGACATTCTCGATGCCCCCCAAAATTTGGTGAGCCGGCTCTCGCACGTTCGGATTCAGATGCACCGGGTACACGAATTGATATGACCGGTGTTCTGAGGCGAGTTTTTGAATGGCGAAGCAGATGTTCTCGAAGTCTTCTCCGAAGCTCTCTCGTCGATGACCAGTAATGGTGACTATGGGCGCGTCAGGATTGCTGAAAATTTTTCGAAGTTCTGGATTTGATGAATCGCTTGAATCGCTAATTAATGATTTCGTAAAAAGCAGTGCGTCGATTGCTGTGTTGCCTGTGACGTGAATTCTTGAATCACCGACTCCTGCCTTTTTGAGATTATCGGCTGCCTTTACCGTTGGGGCCGCACACACCGTTGCAATTGAGTCGATTAGTGATCGATTGGCCTCTTCAGGGAATGGATTGGTCATATCCCATGTTCGGAGCCCTGCCTCAACGTGAATTACAGGGAGTCGTTTGTGGAACGAAGCCAACGCGCCGGCGAATGCGGTCGTAGTGTCTCCTTGCACAATTACGCCATCAAACCCGTTTGTATCCAGAATTTCGTGAATACCGACAACCGCTTTGGCATGCAGGGTTGAGAGTTGTTGGTCCGATTTCATCAGGTCGAGATTGAAATCTACCGACAGGCCCACGGAAGTTTGCGCCTGTTCAAACATGTCCCTGTGCTGTCCAGTTGAACAGACTGCGATGCTAATTTCAGGAAAATTAGCCGATGCCCTGATCATCGGTGCCATCTTAACTGCTTCGGGTCGAGTACCGATGACCGCTAAATATCGCTTCAAATCAACTTCTCGCTACTGTAGGTAATTCTTAAATCGTATGTCGAGCTTGGATGGGCGAACTGTCTTCAATTTTAGAGATCATGATCCGTATCAGAACCATGAACGTATAGAAAATATGGTAGACGGACTCCGAAGACACAATCGTTCTGGTTCTGCGGTTTGACCCACCACACCGAGTGCAAATTACGTGATTTACTTCTGTGTGGCGCATCAAAAAAACTCGAATCTTTGTGAATTCACAATCTACTAATGCCAACAGAGTGGGAATGCTTTTTGGCAAAATAGTGTCCTCGCTCAAATCTGGTGCATCTCGACTTGGGGTCGCGGTTAGTTGCGAAATTCAGGAATCCGTGAACGCTTTGGACGCGGAGAATATTGAACGGAGCAATACACGTGTGCAGAATTTGGAATTTGATCTGTATTGATAGGTGGCGAGATCGAACCTAAAGTGATTCTGATTACCGGTGCGGCTGGATTTATCGGCTCTCACTTGGTGGATCGTCTCAGCGTGGACGGCCATTCCGTCGTGGGTGTCGATGATCTGTCGTCAGGTAAACGAGAAAACGTTTCACCCCAATTTGATCTTCGAGAGTTGGATGTTTGTTCGCCTGAACTTCGCAATGTCGTTCGAGAAGTCCGTCCAGATGTCGTGTACCACCTTGCTGCACAAATCAGTGTTTCGGTATCAGCACGAGAGCCCGAGTTTGATGCTGATGTCAACATCAAGGGATCCTTGAACTTGCTTGAAGGGATCCGAGAGGCAGCACTCGAAAAGACTAGATTTGTTTACATCACCTCCGGTGGCACAGCGTACGGTGCACCTGAGGTATTGCCAGCAGACGAAACAACCCCCGTTAGGCCGCTTTCACCTTACGGAGTATCGAAACTAGCGGTTGAGCAATACTTACCTGTGTATGAAAATCTTGCGGGTCTCAGCTACGGTATTGTTCGGCTAGCGAACATTTACGGACCACGGCAAGATCCGCACGGAGAAGCTGGTGTGGTCGCTATTTTCAGCAGAGCCATGCTCAACGGTACACCGCTACAAATCTTCGGAGACGGTAATGACGAGCGCGACTACGTGTACGTATCGGACGTTGTTGATGCCATTTTGAAAGTAGGAGATTCGGATCTAGCTGGGCCTTACAACGTCGGAACAGCTATTGGTACTTCGACAAACCGGATTTTTGAACTGCTTGCGAGGTATACAGATCACTCAGAAGAGGCCTTGCATGGACCGAATAGGCCCGGAGATATCAACAAGATTGCCCTTGATTCGGGGAAGGCTAAGCGAGAGCTTGGCTGGGAACCGCAAGTTTCACTTGAAGAAGGTCTGAAACGTTCAGTCGAGTGGTTCAAGGAGAATCCTTAATTAGGCATGCTGATCGCTCAAAGAGTTGGTTCAGTTGCCGCAATCGAGTCAGGTTCCTTGTTGCTTGCCTCTTCAAGTAAGTGCAGAATTAACTGGTTCGCAGAATTCCAAAGATCAAAGTGATTTCCATGTTTAGCTTGAAAGAATGTTTGTGCCCCACCCCTTGCGGTAGCGCGTGTACTGCATTCTGTCGGTGTTGTACCAACACTCAAGCTGTCTGTTGAACCACAAGTAAGTTCTCTTTTACAGCTTCCAACAACAACACGAACTTTCGTGTTGTTCGTCGTCGTGCGATTCAAACAACCATTCACGACCCATCAACTGAACAGTAAATGCAATCTCCTATTCCACCACAATTAGCCCTGTCATCAAGCCAGCTTGGTGCACTCGAATCTGAATCGATTCACATAATCCGCGAAGTCGTCGCTGAGTTTGACCGTCCGGCACTGCTTTTTTCGGGCGGTAAAGACTCGATCGTTATGCTTCACCTCGCGGTAAAAGCGGTGGCACCCGCGAAACTTCCGTTTCCGATTGTTCACATTGACACCGGTCACAATTTTCCCGAGGCGATTGAGTACCGGGATCGTACCGCATCAAATCTTGGGATCGATCTGATCGTTGGTTCAGTACCCGAGGCAATTGAGTCGGGACGGGTAACCGCTTCAGCAGGTCCAGGTGGTTCACGAAACCGACTTCAAACACCGGTGCTACTCGAAACTATTCGAGAGAACAAGTTCGATGCAGTGTTTGGTGGTGCTCGTCGAGACGAAGAGCGTGCTCGAGCGAAGGAACGGGTTTATTCGTTCCGTGACGAGTTTGGTCAGTGGGATCCCAAGAACCAACGCCCAGAACTATGGAATATTTACAACGGGTTTATTAATCCAGGGCAGCACATCCGCGTCTTCCCTCTCTCGAACTGGACTGAACTCGACATCTGGCAGTACATCCTTGAACAAGACATCGAGTTGCCTTCGATTTATTTTGCACACGAACGAGAAGTATTCGAACGCGACGGCATGCTGATGGCTGTTTCGGACTTTTTGCAGCCCGAAGCAGGTGAATCGGTGACCACCGAAAAAGTTAGATTCCGAACTGTCGGGGACATGACTGTTACGGCCGGACTTAGATCAGAAGCTGACACCCTCGAAACCGTGATTTCTGAGATCGCTGCGGCACGGGTGTCGGAGCGAGGCGCAAGCAGGGCAGATGACAGAACTTCAGAAGCGGCGATGGAAGATCGCAAGCGAGAGGGGTACTTCTAAATGGAACTTCTCAGAATTGCGACAGCTGGATCCGTCGATGATGGCAAAAGCACGCTTATCGGACGCCTACTATACGACTCGAAAGCCATTTTTGATGACGTTTTGGACTCCGCTGAGCAAGTAAGCAAACGTCAGAGTGACGAGTACTTCAATCTCGCATTGCTAACCGATGGGTTGCGCGCCGAGCGAGAGCAGGGAATCACGATTGATGTTGCTTACCGATACTTCGCAACACCCAAGCGTAAGTTCATCCTCGCTGACACTCCAGGGCATGTTCAGTACACCCGAAATATGGTTACGGGGGCTTCGACAGCAGACGTTGCATTAATCATCGTAGATGCGCGAAACGGTGTCGTCGAACAATCGCGCCGACATGGCATCATCGCTGCACTGCTTGGAATCAAGCACGTAGTTGTGTGTATCAACAAGATGGATCTGGTCGACTTCCAGGAAGATGTTTTCCGACGAATTCAGAAAGATCTCCACACGCTACTGGAAGAACTTCAAATTGGATCTCACCACTTCATCCCAATCTCCGCTCTCGAAGGCGACAACGTGGTTGATAAATCCGAACGAATGCCGTGGTACGAAGATGAGCCTGTCCTCGAGCACCTGGAAGATTTGGATCTGTCAGTGTTCACTGCTGATTCGCGCTTCCGCCTCCCAGTCCAGTACGTTATCCGCCCACTGACCAACGAGCTGCACGATTACCGTGGGTACGCTGGAACAATTTCCAGTGGCAGCGTGACGGTCGGGCAAGAAATTGCCGTGATGCCCGCTGGCAAAACAACCACGGTGACGGGCATTGAAACCCCAAATGGTGAGGTCAACTCCGCCGGTGAAGGTGAAGCGGTAACCATCAGAATTT
>Ga0255776_10007725_pt1 | contig 10734 bp, 9 predicted proteins | sample 071ome_19_FD_179974 | JGI IMG/M metagenome (GOLD analysis project Ga0255776, IMG submission 179974) | Coastal salt marsh microbial communities from the Groves Creek Marsh, Skidaway Island, Georgia - 071413AT metaG (version 2) | ecosystem: Environmental > Aquatic > Marine > Intertidal zone > Salt...
GTGACTTCCACGACGAGAGGCAGCGGTGCACCGAGACGTACCCGCACGCGATCGGCCGAGCGTTCGATGGCCTCCACCCGTGTGGACCACACATTGCGGGGGCTGCCCTCGGGCCGCGACCGATGCAGTGACACCGAACGAGGACGCACCACTGCCACCACATCACCGTCGGCCACCGTGTGCGCGCCCACCGTCAGCGGGTAACCACCGATCAGCAACTGGTCGCCTGTCAGTACGCCCGACAGCGGGTTCAATCCGAGAATCTCGGCCACATATGCCGACCGCGGTGTGTCCACGAGTTCTCGTGGTGAACCCACCTGCACCAGCACCCCATCATCGATCACCATGATCTGATCGGCGAGGGTCAACGCATCGATGGGGTCGTGGGTGACGATCATGCGGGTGGGAAGGTCGTCAGCGGCGAGGAGGCGGCGCATCGCTGGTCGTGTCGCCGCGTCGAGTGCCGCCAGTGGCTCGTCGAGCAGCAGCACCTCAGGGTCGGCCGCGAGGGCCCGCGCAAGCGCGACGCGCTGTGCTTCGCCGCCGGACAGATCGGTGACCCGTCGCGAGATCAGATGCGTCGCGCCGACTCGGGCCAAGACGTCGGCTGCTCGTTGGTCTGCTGCCGTTGTCCCAACGCCGCGAGAACGCGGACCGAATGCCACGTTGTCACGCACATTGAGATGGCTGATCAACGCGTGCTGCTGGAACATCATTGCGACCCGCCGATGCTGCGGTGGAATGAACACGCCCGCATCTGGGTCATCCCACACGCCATCGACTCCGACGAGGCGGCCATCGTCGAGTGGTTGAAGGCCGGCGAGACAGCGCAACACCGTGGTCTTCCCGGCGCCGTTCGGGCCGATGATGGCCACGGTGGCACCGGTTGCAATATCGATCGGCACATCGATGCGACACTCGCCGACGTGCACGATGATGCGGCCGTGCACACTCACCGGCGACCTCCAATGGCCCCGGTCCAGCGGTCGCGCATCGACACCAGCACCACGAACGACACGACCATCAACAACACGCTCATCAGCACGGCCTGGTCGACGTCGCTTTCGAGCGCGAGGTAGGTGGCCACCGGCAATGTGCGGGTGGTGCCGGGAAAGTTCCCTGCGAAGGTGACCGTGGCACCGAATTCTCCGAGCGCACGTGCCCATGTCAGGACAAGCCCCGACAGGATTGCGGGGCGCACCGCGGGCAGGGTGACACGGCGAATCACTGTCCATGGGCTGGCCCCCAGGGTGCGGGCTGCGTCTTCGACGGTGCGATCGGTGCTGTGCAGCGCCGACTCCACGGTCAACACGAGGAAGGGCATTGCCACGAAGACCTGCGCGATGACCACCGCTGGTGTTGTGAACGGCAGTCGAATTCCGAACCAGTCGTTCAGTGATGCACCGATCAGTCCGCGGCGCCCGAGCGCAGCCAGCAGGGCCACGCCGGCCACCACCGGCGGCAGCACCATCGTCAACGTGCAGACCGCTCTGATCACATGCCGTCCCGGCAATTGGGTGCGGGCCAGAACCCACGCCAGCGGGAGGCCGAGAACAAGAGCGCAGGTGGTGGCAATGACGCTGGTAAGCAGCGACAGCAGCAGCGCCTCACGCGGCGCGGACGCAGTGAACAGATCACCCACATCTGACCACGGAACTCGCTGCAACAGCGCGAGCAGCGGTAACGCGAAGAACACCACGGCGATCACGGCCAACACCACGATGGGGATGGGCGTGCGCGGCGCGGTGCGCCGACGGCGGGTGCGTAGCGATGTCACGGCGGGCCGAACCCCCGTGCCGCCATCGCGGCAGTTGCGATGGGGCCACCAAGGAACGCAACGAAGTCGACCGCTGCGGCATTGGTGACATCGAGGGCCAGCGCGGGGTACTCGGCGGTGATACCCGCCGCATCTGGGTGGCCGAGGGGCACCGCGGCGACCGCCGCGGTGTCGTCATCGGTGGTGTCGCGACCGGCAATGTCGCTGGCGTACACGATGCCCGCGTCAACCTCTCCGAGGGCCACTCGGGTGACGACTGCACGCACATCGGTCTCGAACGTCGTTGGGGTGAAGACCACGCCCGCAGCATCAAGGGCTCGTCGTGCGTAGTCGCCAGCGGGCACCTCAGGAGCCGCGATGGCGATGAGCAGGTCGGGGCGCTCAAGATCGGCGAGGCCGGTGATGCCGAGCGGGTTGTCGCGCTCCACCGCGATGACGAGGGAGTTGTGAGCGATGGTCACCGGCGCGCCGTGACCGTCGATCACCGTGGTCACTGCATCCATCTGTTCGGGGTTTGCCGAGATGAACACGTCGGCCGGTGCGCCATCGATGATCTGCGCGGCCAGGGTCGAGGATCCGGCATACGAGACCCGTATCGGTGGCCCACCCGCGGCGACATGTTCGGCGATGATGTCGTCGAGAGCATCGGTGAGCGACGACGCAGCAAACACGGTGAGAGTGGTGTCGTCGCTACTGCACGAACCGAGCAGGCCGATGGCGCAGAGACCGGCGACCAGTGCACGCCACGGAGACGCAAAGCACACGCGTCGTGGCGTACGGCGTTGACGATCGATCACCGGCGAAGGTTATGCAGGGCCGTCACCAATAGTCAAAAAGTGACTAGTGGCTCTGCGACGGCTACCGTGTCACCGTGAGCGCCGACACCGCGGCCATGCCACTTGCTGATGGCGTCTGCCTGTGCCTCATCGGCGAAGCCAACGATGACCATCCGATTCATGGCTGGCACCTCGTCCGCCTCCTCGCGCCCGGTGCCGATATCGGACGCATCTGGAGCCTGTCGCGAGCTCTCACCTATCGCAGCGTTGACCGCCTCGTCGACCGCGGCTTCGTGACCCGTGACGACCATGGCGATGATCGCCGCCGTCGCCTCCGCCCAACGGCTGCCGGCCGACGCCGCGCACGGGTCTGGCTGGACACACCGGTGGAACATGTCCGCGACCTGCGCACCGGTTTCCTTGTCGCTGTCGAACTGCGACGGCGTCGCGGGCTCGACATCGCCGGGTTCGCAGCACGGCAACTCGAGGCGCTCTCTCCCGCGCTCGACGGGCTCATTCACGACACCGCCACCGATGCCGACGTCGATCCGGTGGCGCGTTGGCGTCATCATTCGGCCGAAGCGGCGCGGGCATTTCTCATCGACATGTCACAGGGGCACTCCCCTACGTCGTGAGCTGCGCCGCGCACCGACATCACGATCCACCGCGAGTGGTGCGGTGACTACCATCTGGGTATCAGCCGGCGTTCAAAGAGGGGGAACGACATGGCAGAACCATCCATTGCTGCCGGCAGCACCGACGTGGCGCTGCTCGACGACACCATCGACGAGAATTTTGCAGCCACCGTTGCTGCGCACCCCGACCGCGAGGCGCTCGTGGTGCGCCACCAGGCCATCCGCTGGACCTATGCCGAACTCGACGCCCAGGTGCAGACCCTCGCGCGTGCGCTCGTGGCATCAGGCGTGCGCACCGGCGACCGCATTGGGCTGTGGTCACCGAACCGCTACGAGTGGGTGCTCGTCCAATACGCCACGGCACGTATCGGCGCGATCATGGTGTGCATCAACCCGGCGTATCGCACCCACGAGTTGAGTTTCGCCGTCAGCCAATCGGGCTGCTCGATGTTGCTGGCGGCTCCCGAGTTCAAAACCAGTGACTACCGCGCCATGTGGGCCGCCGTTGCTGATACCTGCCCCGAGGTGCGTGCCGCGGTGTTCTTCGACACCGACGAGTGGCAGGGCCTGCTGGCCCGCGCGGGCGAGGTGAGCGATGCCGAGGTTGCCGAACGCGCCGCGTCGTTGTCGCCCGATGACCCGATCAACATCCAGTTCACCTCGGGCACCACCGGCCTGCCCAAGGGCGCCACGTTGACCCACCGCAACATTTTGAACAACGGCTACTTCGTCGGTGAAGCATGTGGCTACACGCCAGATGACCGCGTGTGCATCCCGGTGCCCTTCTATCACTGCTTCGGCATGGTGATGGGCAACCTTGGCAGCACCTCGCACGGCGCAACGATGGTGATCCCGAACGACGCCTTCGAACCGGTGTCGGTGCTGGCCACCGTGGCTGAGGAACGCTGCACCTCGCTGTACGGCGTGCCCACCATGTTCATTGCCGAACTCGCGGTGGAGAACTTCGATGACTACGACCTGTCGAGTCTGCGCACGGGGATCATGGCCGGGTCTCCCTGCCCGGTTGAGGTGATGCGCCAAGTGATCGACCGGATGCATATGGACCAGGTCACCATTGCCTACGGCATGACTGAAACGTCGCCCGTGTCGACACAGACCGGCGCCGACGACTCGATCGACAAGCGCGTTGGCTCGGTGGGGCGCGTGCATCCCCATGTGGAGATCCGCATTGCCGATCCCGACACGGGTGCCACCGTGCCGCGCGGCACTACCGGCGAATTCCAGACCCGGGGCTACTCGATCATGAAGGGTTATTGGAACGAACCCGACAAAACCGCTGATGCGATCGACGCCGACGGGTGGATGCACACCGGCGACCTCGCGGTGATGGATGACGACGGCTATGTGAACATCACCGGACGTATCAAGGATCTGATCATCCGCGGTGGCGAGAACGTGTCACCACGCGAGATTGAGGAGTTCCTCTACACCCACCCCGATATCGCCGATGTGCAAGTTGTCGGGGTACCCGATGCTCGATACGGCGAGGAGGTGTGTGCCTTCGTTCAGATGCGTTCCGGCGCACCATTCGATGCCGAGGCCATCCGCGAGTTCTGCCGCGGCACGATCGCGCATTTCAAGGTGCCGAGATACGTGCTCGACACCGACGAGTTCCCAATGACCGTCACCGGGAAGATTCAGAAGTACCTGTTGCGCGAACAAGCAGCGGAACGACTGGGGCTCGACCCTGCAGCCACCACTGCCTAGTTGCGACGTCGATCATCGCCAAATGGAAGACGGCATGCGTCAATGCCACACTCATCTCCATGGCCCCGAGCGTTGTGACTGACAACCCGTGTCGGTGACCTGCCCAGAGTGCGGCGCCTCCGTCGTCGTCCCGGCAGGCTTCATGGTCGGAGCGTGCACATGTGGCGCACGTGTGCGCACCGACGGTGATGGAACGAGCGCACATGCTGGTCTTGACCCCTACGAAATCCTCGGCGTCAGTCCCGATGCGTCCACCGATGAGATCCGCCGGGCGTATCGCCAGAGAGCACGCGAGACCCACCCCGATCATGGGGGCAACCCCGACGAATTCCAGGCGGTGCAGATGGCATGGGAGGTGTTACGAGACGGAGAGCCCACCCGCACCAGACGCCGACAGACAGGCTCCATCGGGGTGCCCGATGTTGTGGGGATGAACGCCGTGAGCGCCATCTCCCGGCTGCGAGAGGCTGGTCTGCTGCCCGTCATCGCGATGACCCGAGTCGATGCGACAAGCCCGCTCATCGGCTTCGTTGTCGCAACAACGCCATCTCCGGGCCAGCAACGGCCACACAATGGCGCTGTGCAGATCGTGGTCGCGCTATCGGATCCCGCTGCGCTGCGCCAGCGACTTATCGACAGTGGCCGTCAGGCCGCGAAAGACCTCCGTCATGGTTTCGCCACCACCTGGCGTGAACGCCAGCAACCATCGGCCGACACCGCCCCCACTGCAACAGCGATTGGTCAACGCCTCGGGTACTCGACGCTAACTGCGGCCCGCGGCACCGTCGACGCATTGCGACTCGGTGCCTACGCCGCCGTGGTTGCTGTCATCATGGCGGCAGCTGTGGTGGTCGGGGTGATACGCCCAGCGGCTGGCCTAATCGTCTTGCTTGTGGGCCTGACCGTCGTTGCTTTTACCTGGGTCCGCGGGCGACGGCGGCGGCGTGCCCGTCGAGAACGTGGTGGACTGCTCTGACGCTCCGGGAAATGATGCTCGGCCACGGGGTGCGTCGGCGGGTATTAGCGTGAGCGGCGATGATTCGATTTCGTCGCACATGGCGCCGACCTGGGCCCGAGGGTGTGGTGCCCCACCTCATGGCTGATGTGGTGCGCCGTGCCCGCGAGGTCAGTGATCTCGACGTGACGATGTGGCGTTGCGTGGCGGGCGACAACGCCGACCTCTACCGCTTGAGCGCCACCGCCCGCGACCCCGACGACATTGCTGATCTGGTCAGCGCCTTCGGCAGCGATGCCGACCTGCGCAACCTGTGCGCCGAGATCGGCACTGGCGCCGACACCTCCGACCATCACGACCACGTACTGGTCGCGGCGCGTCGCACACCTCGCCCGGGAACGATCATCGCGACCGCCACGATCCCTGTGAGCGCACAACGGACCGCTGCCATCTGGGCTGACGCCGTCGACAGCGCCGTGGCCGCTGGTGCAGCCGCCGAGCTGTACGCCATCGATGACCGCGACGGCGCCAGCACTGAACTTGTAGTGCCGGTGCCACACCCGGGTACCCGACCAGCACCTCCCCGCGACGCGGTCGCCGCACTGCGGTGGGCCAGCGCTGTGTCTCATGCCCCGATCGGCGGCTACCGATGGTGGCGTCGATCGGTGTAGGCCCATAGCGGCGACGCGCTCAGTCGGGCGCGGTGACGCTCCCCTCGTAGTATCTGGCGTGCGCTGGTATCTCACGCCGGTGCGCCTGATCGAGGAGTCACACGATGATCATCCATACCAGCCCGCTGCCATCCGTCGTCATCCCCGAGGTGCCGATCACCGAGTTTGTTCTTCGCCGCGCCGCCATCCATCCGGACCGTCCAGCGCTGATCGACGGCACCAGCGGCCGAGTGATCACCTTTGCTGAACTCGATGACCAGATTCACCGTCTGGCTGGCGGGTTGCGCGCCGCGGGTTTCACCCCCGGGGACGTACTTGCCCTGATGGCACCGAATGTGCCTGAGTACGCGGTGGTGTTCCACGCGGTCGCGGTAGCCGGTGGCACCGTCACCACTGTCAACCCCACCTATGGGGCCAGCGAGGTTGCATTTCAGTTGGCCGACGCCGGCGCCTCGGTCCTGGTCACCATTGGCGCCTTCGCCGATGTTGCCCGTGAGGCAACCGCCACAACGAACATCACCGAGATCATCACCATCGACGGTGCCGACGGCACCACCGCCCTCAGCACGCTCGTCGGCGACCGCATCGAGCAGCATCCCGTCGACGTTTTCGAACAACTCGTGGTGCTCCCCTACTCATCGGGCACCACCGGCCTGCCCAAAGGCGTGATGCTCAGCCATCACAACCTCGTGGCCAACATCTGCCAGTGCGAACACGCCATCGTGTACGAACCCGACGGCGAACTCGCGCTCGCGTTCTTGCCGTTCTTCCACATCTACGGGATGCAGGTGTTGATGAACGGCCTGCTCGCGAACGGGGTCACCGTGGTGACGCTGCCCCGATTCGACTTGGAGCAGGCGCTCGGGTTGATTCAACAGCACCGCATCACCCGGCTGTTCGCTGTGCCACCGGTGGTGCTCGCCCTCGCCAAGCACCCTCTCGTCGACACCTACGACCTGTCGTCGCTGACCCAGGTGTTCTCCGGCGCAGCTCCGCTCGGTGCCGAACTCGCCCAGGAAGCATCTGCACGTATCGGCTGCGAAGTGGTGCAGGGCTACGGCATGACGGAACTGTCGCCGGTGAGCCACACCACTCCCCCGGGCATGTTCAAGCCGGGCACATCCGGGGTGACCGTGTCGAATACCGAGAGTCGCATTGTCGACCCTGACACCGGTGAGGACCAGCCCGTGGGCGGTCGAGGGGAACTGTGGGTGCGCGGGCCACTCGTGATGCGTGGCTACCTGAACAATCCCGAGGCCACAGCAGCCACCATCGATGCCGACGGCTGGCTCCACACCGGCGACGTGGCAGTGATCGACGAGGACGGCCATATGACGATCGTCGATCGGGTGAAAGAACTCATCAAATACAAGGGGTTCCAGGTGCCACCCGCAGAGCTCGAGGCGCTGCTCGTTACCCATCCCGATGTGGCCGATGTAGCAGTGATCGGCATTCCCGATGACGAAGCCGGTGAACTTCCCAAAGCGTTCATCGTGCGGGCAGCGGGTGCGGAGGTCGCCGCCGCTGACCTGCAGGCCTTCGTCGCCGAGCATGTGGCCACCTACAAACAGATTCGTGTGGTCGAGTTCGTCGACGAGATCCCGAAATCGGCGTCGGGCAAAATTCTGCGCCGCGTGTTACGCGACCGCGGCTGACGCCGACGCACCGGTCTGCCGCTCGGTGGCGCAGGAGCGCCTAGCGTCGGGCTATGGCCGACGAGACCACCACCATTCGCACCGACGACCACGGACCCGTCCGGGTCATCACCATCGATCGTCCTAATGTCCGCAACGCGGTCGATCGACCAACTGCCGCCGCGTTACACGACGCATGTGCCGCAGCCGACGCCGATGATGCCGTGCGCGCCATTGTGCTCACCGGTGCCGATGGGGTGTTCTGCGCGGGCGCGGACCTGCACAGCGTCGCCGATGACCGCGGCCCTCAAGTGCATCTCGACATGTCGCGCCAGGGCCCGATGGGCCCCACTCGGATGACGGTCGCGACACCAACCATTGCGGCCGTCGAGGGGTACGCCGTTGCGGGTGGTCTCGAGTTGGCCATGTGGTGCGACCTTCGCGTCGCCGCCGATGATGCCGTGTTCGGCGTGTTCTGTCGCCGCTGGGGTGTGCCCCTCGTCGATGGTGGCACGGTGCGCCTCACCCGCATGATCGGCCAATCGCACGCCCTCGATCTCATCCTCACCGGGCGTGGCGTCAGCGGCGAGGAGGCCCGCATGATGGGCGTGGTCAATCGACTGTGCGCACCCGGTGACGCGATCGCAGTGGCCGTGGAGCTCGGCACGCAACTCGCAGGCTTTCCGCAGCGGTGCATGCGATCTGATCGCCAATCGGCCTACGAACAGTGGGATCTCGATATCGGTGAGGCAATGGCCAACGAGACCCGTCTCGGCCGCGAGGTGATCGACAGCGGCGAGACCCGCGACGGCGCGGCACGCTTCGCTGCCGGTGCGGGTCGTCATGGGTCACCCGCAGGGTGACCTCAAATTTCAACGCGCAATGTTCAGCGCACGCACGCCAATCCCTGCTCGATGATCTCGGCCAAACTGACCTCACCGATGCCCGAGATGCGGATCATGTCCTCCACCGATGAGAAGGGTCGCAGCCCCACCATCTGATCGGCCCGGGACGGACCGATGTTCACAATGCGGTCGAGGTCGCTCGCCCCGGCGGTGTTGATGTCCACACAGTCATCGGCCGCGGCCTGGTCACCGTCGTTGGGTGTGGGCGTCTCCTCGGCAGTTGGAGCGGTGGTATCGGGTGCTGACGTGTCGGCAGGTGCCGTGTTGGCAGGAACGGTCTCGACGGGCACATCGGTGCCGTCACCGACCGGCACCGACACCTGACCCGATTCGCCGCAGGTATCGAGCATCTCGGCGATTGCATCGCGCTCAACCGGGTCCACACTCAGCCCATATGCCGCTTTGGTCTCCACGGTGATCGTCGCCACGGTGCACCAGGCCGAACGCACCGGGCGCCACTCACCTAGATCGCGATCACTCTTCGACCGATTAGATGATGCGGTGACCGCGATGAGATGCACAGGATCGTTCGCGAATCGACGCCTCGTTGATGATGACCACGTATTCGCACCCGAATCCCATGCCTCCGCCAATGCCACCACGTGATCAATATCGAGATCCGATGAACTGCCGCTGTGTGTGGTCCCATCAAAGATCGATACCCATGTGCCCGACACGATGCGGCAACTATCACTGGCTGAGCGCACCCCATCGCGGAGGAGTTGACTCGCCAGCGTGTCCTCGCGGGCATCACAGCCATTGCCGTCGGTGTCGGACCAGTGCGAGAACGCATCACGGTCGTAGCCGACTCGTGCCGGTTCGTCCTGCACGTCAAGGGTGGCCAACAAGGCGACGGCGGTGCTCACCGCTAATGCAGTCGGGGCAACATCGGCCAACTCGGTGGCGGCATCCACCTCGGTGGTTGTCGACGCATCTGCGGCTCCGTTGGACCCGTCGGGTGAGGTGCCCGCGCAGGCAGTGACGATGAATGCAGCGACAAGTCCTAGGGCGAGATGCCTGCGGCTGCCGGGTCGGGTTGGTCGGCGCGTTCGCATGGGAGCACCCTGGACCCTAAAAGAGGGTGCCTTGCCCATCAACAGGTGCGTCCCAGCATCTTGGATGTTTCTTGGAACGGTGGTCGCCGAATACTGGATGCCCGATATCTAGCGTGGCGGCATGACTGCGTTGGATTCGAGCGAGCTGCACCCCTCCGATTCCGCTGCGCCCGCGGGGCCGACCCCAGGCGAACGTGCGCGCAGCGTTCGCGATCGCGGCATCGTCATCGCGCGCATGCTGGCGGGCCGTCGCAGTGACTGGCGTCTTCACCGTCTTCCGTCCTTTGCTGCGCCGCAGCCTGGGCGTCATTGGGCCGGCCCGATCGTCGTAGTGGGATCAATCCTGGTGGGCTGGTTCGCCTTCGACGACGCTGTTGGCGACGGCAACGTCGGCTTCGCGCTCTTCATCGGCGCCGCATCGATCGTGATGATGGCGTGGAGCTTTCTGCTGGCGTTGCGCCTTCAGGCGAACGAGACCCTGTTCGGCGGTCTGGACCGCGCGTATCGGTGGCATCGCTGGCTGGGGGCGCTCTCAGTGCCGGCCATGTGGCTGCACATCCAAATGGTCGATGATGTGAAGGGCATTGCCGGAGCCAGC
>Ga0255776_10007732_pt1 | contig 10729 bp, 9 predicted proteins | sample 071ome_19_FD_179974 | JGI IMG/M metagenome (GOLD analysis project Ga0255776, IMG submission 179974) | Coastal salt marsh microbial communities from the Groves Creek Marsh, Skidaway Island, Georgia - 071413AT metaG (version 2) | ecosystem: Environmental > Aquatic > Marine > Intertidal zone > Salt...
GTCCTTAAAGCTTTGGGTGGCTTCTTCTAAGGTGGCGAAATGAAAGGTTTCCTTCCGAGGATTCTCTTCTCGGATGGTTTCCACCCACTTCAAGGTCTCCTGGCCAATACCCACACAGGATTCAAGCCCATGGCTTGCGGTCATCTCCCCTAAGCGGCGATACACCGCATCCCCATGAACCCCCAACTCCTTAAGTTCACCTAAAACAACCACCTTCCTGCGCCCAGCCTCGGCCACAGACATGAAGGTCTCTATGGCTGAGCGGACCGAGTCTTCGTTGGCGTTGTAGGCATCATTCCAAAGATTCAGCGAACCCAGGGTTGAAGCGCTCATCCGCATCCCTGGCAGAGCGGCTCCAGCCACAGCCTGGATCAAGGCTTGAGGATTGCCGCCCATGGTGATACCGGCAGCAAGAGCCAGGCTGGTATTGATTGCCTGATGGGTTCCGTGAAGCGCTATTTGCACAGGATCGCAAAAACCGTGAGCACTGGATTGAAGTTCAAAGGATGTTCCCTTTGCGCTGACTTCGACGCGGCTGATTTGAAAATCGTGATCTGGCGTCGTGCCCACGGTAATCACCTTAGCCCGAGTCCGCTTCCCTAGGGCAAGGGTCCTTGGACAATCACCATTGAGCAGAAGCCAGCCCCCTTCAGAGAGGCCCTCAGCCAAGGCTCCTTTCTCTTTGGCAATGGCATCCAGGCTGCCGAAGTTTCCGAGATGGGATCCACCGATGGAGGTGATGATGCCATGGGTGGGCTTGGCAAGCTCGACAAGTGAAGCTATCTCGCCGGGATGATTGGTGCCTATTTCGACAACTAGAAATTGATGATTTCCATCCAAGCCCAAAAGCGTCAAAGGAACCCCTATTTCGTTATTGAAGCTAGCTGGGCTGGCGTGGACCTTCCCCATAGCACCCAGCGCCGTAGCTAGGATTGATTTGGTCGATGTCTTACCATTGGATCCAGTGATGCCCACCACAGGAATCTCAAAACCGCTACGATACCATCTTGCCAACCGCCCCAAGGCAAAACGGGTATCGGGCACATCAATGATTGGGAAACCAGCTGGCAGGGCTTTCAATCTTGATTGATTGACCAGCACACAGCCTGGAGCAGGGCTCATTTGCGAGCTCACAAATTCATGCGCATCGAATCGATCTCCCTGCAAAGCAACAAACAGATCGTCTTTACCGAGGCTTCTTGAATCGGTCGAGACACCTCTGAGCAGGTGGTGACCCTGCCCTTGCAGCAGGCACCCCCCCACGGCTTGGGCAGCCTGATCACAAGAAAAAGGGGTCATACGCACCGCCTCTCTTTGACACCACCAGTCCACACATCCGGCATGATGGCCCAGTGGCCGTCACGGTGTTTCCAGGATGAGGGGTCAAAGGGCATCACCGTGTCAGTTCAATAAGCCATGGCCTGGCTCTGTAAAACGAGTTCCTGCGGCATCTCATGAGCTGGCAAATACCAATTACTTGGCTTGAGGTTCAGGTAATTGGCTGCTCGCTCAGCAATTGCCTTGAATACTGGGGCTGAATGAATGCCTCCGTAACCGGTACCTTCGGGTTCATTGAACAACACCGAGATACAGATTTCTGGAGATTCGGCCGGTAGGAATCCCACAAACGAGGCCAGATGCTTGGCATAGGAGTAATGGCCGTTGACAATTTTCCTAGCCGTCCCCGTCTTACCCGCCACCGTATAATCCTCCAATTGAGCCCTCCTGGCAGTGCCATGTTCACTGGCAACCCGGGTGAGGGCTTCAGTCAATTGGCGCGTGGATTTGGAAGTTAAAACCTGACGCACTTCATGAGGATCATACTGAGACATGACCCTGCCATCAGGGTATTCAATACGATCAATGATCATGGGTTGCATGAGGTAGCCCCCATTGGCGATAGCGGCCATGGCCATGGTGATTTGGAGTGGTGTCACTGAGATCGTGTAACCAATGGCTACCCTTGAAAGGGTGACATCCCGCCAGTGACGCACCGGGTGCACCGTGCCTGATAGCTCCCCAGGAAGCTGAATCCCCGTCATGCTACCGAAACCAAAGTCGCTGATATATTTGTGAAAGCGGTTCTCCCCAACTCTGCGAATGATCTTGTAGGTTCCAATATTGCTAGACTTAGCCAAAACCTCCATCACCGAAAGCGAACCATAACCGTGATCATCACTCAGGCTCCAACGCCCATTGGAAAACCTTCCATTCTCGCAGAAAACCTTATCCTCTAGCCGTGAGGTTCCCTCACTCAGGGCTGAGGCAATGGAAACGATCTTGAAAGTACTACCGGGCTCGAACTGATCACTGATGGCCCGATTCTTGTCCGATGAAGTCGACCGATTGATGGTAGAAGGTCGATTGGGATTGAAAGTGGGGTAACTGGCCATGGCTAGGATTTCCCCAGTCTGAGGCCGCACTAAAATAATTGAAGCACTCGTCGGATGCGACTGCTCAACACCCTTTTGGAGCTCTTCCTCTACGATTGCCTGAAGGCCAGCATCCAAGGTCAGCACCACGTTCATACCAGCTCTTGGAGAAAGATCTCGGTATCGGTATTCACGCAACTCTCGCTTGCGTGGAGCCCGTTCAGTTTCCGTCCACCCAATGGCTCCCTTGAGCATGTCATCACATGTCTTTTCAATCCCTGCAACCCCTTGGGTCAGGAACACGGTATGCCCGCCGTGAATGGTCTCTTGAGATCGGGTGAAACCCAAGGTGTGAGCCGCAAGCATGCCATTGGGATAAATCCTCTTAAAATCATCCACTGGTTCGACAAATACGGCGTGCTTGCGCATTTTTTCGATAAAACCAAGGTCCGAGGCATGCAGTCCCTGGTGCACCTCTTCGAAAGGATATTGAGCCAGGTAAGCTTTCAAACCCTCAAACTCTTCGTGCGTCACCTTAACCTTGAGTCGGACATGAGGATCTAGCACTTCTTGCCCTTTGACTGTCACATAGGCAAGTTCGAGACGATCCCTGATGGCTGATTCATCCACTTCAAGATAAGTCGCAATCGCCTTTGCCATCGCATCGTTGTAACGATCAATGTAGGCTAAGTTGGCGCACAGAATGCGCACCCTTTGATTGGAGGCAAGCAACACACCCTGCCGATCGAGGATTTGCCCTCTTTCACTTTCCCTCAACCAAGTCCGTCGGGTTTTTTCCTGCGCTTTGGAGAGCAGTTCCTCGTGGAGGAATAGCTGAATGTATACAAGACGGCCGGCGATCACCAAAAATCCCAACAGCAACATCACCGCGAAGGTCACCATGCGTCTTAACTGCTTGGCGTAAACCGTGCGGGTCTTCATGCTGTGGGCGCGTTGATTCATGGAATATAGCGGGTTCGGCCTGAATCCATTGCGATTCCTTTGCCAGATGCCCTAGAGGAAGGGCCAGATGGTGAGGCCTTCAGACGGCCTGCCTGTGATTTGACTGACTCAGCTGATGGGAGGGGCAGACTGAGGATATCCTCGGGCTGAGGGGCGACCAGATTAAGGGCGCGCCTCCTGACTTCCAGTTCCAGTTGCTTGGGTGAAATCAATGCCGCATACGCTTGGTGACGCAGTTCATTTTCACGCTTTAGCAATCGTAATTCCCTCTCAAGCTTTTCCACTTCTTCTGCCTTTTTGTGCAAAGACTCCTTTTGAAAGAGGTAGCCCACGCAGGCTGCCCCCACCACCAGAAAGACCGCCCCGCACCGGATGAACCAGCCCACACTGATGGTTTTGCTTGTTTGTTGATGATACGTATTCATGACTGCTTACAACTTCGGAATGACTTACTTCTATGGTCCTCTTCTTAAAACTCCAGCTTCTGCCCAAACCTTGGATGATCGGCTTGAAATCCGCCTTTCAGCTATCTCCCCGCCACGCCCATTCACGTCCCTCGGGTAAATCTTCTATTTTCTCCATGACCCTTAATTGCGCACTCCTGGCTCGAGGGTTACGCAGCACTTCTTGCCGGGATGCCTTGATTGATTTTCTCGGATACCAGCGCATTACCGGCCTTCTCGGCCTCCTGAGAGCTGGCGTGTCGGCGGCGTCGCCTGCCTCATAGTCAGCACCCCAGAACTGAGCAAACCGCTTAACCATCCGAGCCTCTAGCGAGTGGAAGGTAATCGTCGCCAACTTGCCCCCACATCGCAGGACCTTCCATGCGCTCACCAGGCCTTTTTCGAGTTGCCCGAGCTCATCATTGACAACCATCCTTAGAGCCTGAAAAACCCTCGTTGCAGGATGGTGCTTCCCTGCTCGCCCCCCTAAAGCCCCTTCGACACACCTCGCCAGCTGGAGCGTGGTCTCGAAAGAAGCGACAACACGCTGTCTGACAATGGCCTGAGCCACTCTCCCGGATCTAGGCTCCTCACCCAATTGTCTAAATACCCGGACCAACTCCTCTTCGCCCCACTGATTCACCACATCGGCAGCGCTCATACCTTCTCCCTGGCTCATGCGCATATCCAGCGGACCATCCTTGATGAAGCTAAATCCGCGCTCCGCATGATCCACCTGAGGACTACTGATCCCCAAATCCATCAAAACCCCATCGCAACTCCCTGGCTCGATCCAATGGGCGGCCTCAGCAAAACACACTTGCCGAACCTCTAGTCTGGCTTCGAATTCTGCCAAACGTTCAGACGCCGCCCGAATGGCTCTGGCATCCCGATCTGTCGCCAAGACCCTGCCCCCTGGCGCCGTCGCTTTCAACAAACCCTCGGTATGCCCACCCCCACCCAAGGTCATGTCCAGAAAAACCTGACCCGGCAAGGGGTTCAGCGCCCTGAGAGTCTCCTCATACAGAACGGGTATGTGTTCGAAAGCCGGCGTCATCCATGCTTATCCTTGGCGTAACCATGTCGACAATTGCTCACTGAGCCGCCCCCACCAAGAGGGCGCACGGGCAGGCAAATCTTCTCCTGCTGGCATCAGGTTCAGTCGCCGTTCAATCCCCACCTGAAAAGTGTGCTCCCCCAAATCAGATCCCTCGATGGGGATGATTTTTTCAAAGAGATCGGTCTGGACCTGGTCACGGGTCGAATCAGGGCTACCACTCGCAGCATGGGCACGCTTGAAAACGCCCGTCACACCCCGGCGCGAGGCATTCGGCCGGGATGTAACGGAGTGTTCCCCTGATGCAGGATCCAGGATCGGTTGTGCGACCTGCCTGGACCTGGAAAATGCTTCAAAATCAATAGATGGATGCCTATCAGTCTGTGTCGATGACTTGGAACTAAAGATAATGTGCCTGCCTCCTTTGACTGGTGCCGAGGAACGGGCAGCTCCCAGTTTACGCCGATCAAAGCGAGGGATCATACCGGGTTGGCAAGGCGCATAGCGCCCATGGAGATGGTTCATGTCCTCGACCACATGGCCTACGGAAAGGTATTTTTTCAAATTCATTGCTAGCTTTGTCTAGAAGAGCTTGATGGCTTCAGGGTATGCAGCATCATCCTCTTCACTCACTGCGCTGTAATCTTCCTGGTTCCATATCTGAAACCGATCAAACATCCCAACAACGACAAGCTTACTTCTGGGCTCCAAGCCCGAGGCCTTCATCAGGTTGACTGGAAGGGTTAATCTTCCGGCTCCATCGAGCTCAACCAAGGCTGCTTCCCGTGACAGCGACCTCCTGACCCGCTCGGCCTCTGCATCGGAAAAGGGGCGTTCATTCATCTTCCTGACCAAGTCGTAGAGCAGCGATGGCATCATGCCCATCACACAGGGCTTCTGCGCTAAATCAGGCCGCCATTTGACAAGCGCAAACTTCGACGACCCACATGCAGAACGCCAAGATGAGGGAATCTGAACCCTCCTCTTCACATCCAAACTGAGGTCCAAAGACCCCAGGAACATGGTCATTTCTTCTGACACGACATCAAAACACGACATCACCCAACTGAACCACAAACTGGGCGAATGCAACATTAATTGGTCAAATGCCCCACCTGGTCAACCAAAAAAAGAATTTTTTAACCTCATTAAAAACGAACCAGGGTTTCAAACGAGATGTTAATTGCATTTTTTAACGTTAAAGTTTGTTTTTCAAGTTGATTGATGATTGATTTGAGTCGCTGGGAGCGTTCTCTGCTACAAACAGTGCTTGGGCGTTTCCCCCACCCTGCCATGATTCCAAGGCTTCCAAGGCATCGGTATGGATTGATGGAGAGCCATGCCTTGGCCCGAGTCGCGGTTGTTTTTGTTGCCAAGGGTGGGCATTTGCTGAAATCGTGGGTGTATGGGCTCAGGGCATCAGATCATTCCACCATTGAGGACAGATCAGTTTGACTTTCACTTACCTCAAGAACTGATCGCCCAGCACCCCATTGAGGGTCCCAGGGATAGTTCCAGGCTTCTGGTATACGAGCGTCATACAGGCCAGAGAAAACATCACTGTTTCCGCGATCACCTGAAATATTGCCGGGCTGGGGATCTCTTGATCATGAATAATTCCAGGGTCATTCCTGCTCGACTTCGAGGAACCAAACGGGGAACTGGGGGCCAGATCGAAATTTTCATGTTGGAAGAAACCTCACCGAACCACTGGCTCGTCATGCTCAAACCAGGCAAGAGGACTCCCCCTGGAACGACCATCGAGATCATGCACCCTCGTAAAGGGGTCACCGGCCTGAGCTGTCGGGTGGAATCAAAAACCCCATCAGGACATTTTCAGGTGATATTTGAGGGGCCGGAGCCCAATGCCATCGAGAATCAACTCGATGAGCTAGGTGAGATACCTCTACCACCTTACATCCGTCGCTCAGGCGCCCCATCTCAGGAAGATGCCGATCGCTACCAGACCGTTTACGCTGACCAGGGAGGATCGGTTGCGGCTCCAACCGCAGGCCTGCACTATACTCCGAATCTGCTTGAGGCAGTTCGAAGTTCCGGTGTTCAGATTGGCTGGGTCACCCTCCACGTAGGGCTTGGAACCTTCAATCCCATCAAAACCGAACTAGCCTCCGAGCACCGCATGCATGAGGAGCGTTTCAGCGTCCCCCAAGAAACCCTCTCAGCAATCAAACAGACTCGGGAACGCGGTGGCAGAGTGATCGCCGTTGGCACGACATCCCTCCGAGTGCTTGAGTCGATCCCATCCGATGTGCTCTCCAAGACCATGCACTGCCCCTATCAGGCCAGGACCAGTATTTTCATCTACCCTCCGCATGATTTCAGGCTGACCGACGCCCTAATCACCAATTTCCACCTGCCTCAGAGTAGCCTGATGATGCTTGTTTCGGCATTCACCTCTCCGGGTAGCCTTGATGGGTTGAATATCGTCAAGGATCTCTATCAAGGAGCCATTGCCGAGCGCTACCGATTTTTTAGCTTTGGTGACGCCATGATGATTCTCTGAAGCGCCCTCGTGAGAATGAAAACGGCTTCCTTACCATGGCTTGTGATCAACATGGCGATCACTGCAGACGGCAAAATCTGCGGCCCCAGAGCGTCAACAAACACGCCACCAGATGCCAGGATGGCACGCTTCTCAAGCGCGGCTGATCATCGTAGGCTGCTTCGGATTCGATCGACTTGCGATGCGGTAATCAGCGGCAGGAAAACCGTTGAAGCTGATCGGGTGGATTTGGGCCCAGGGTCAACCTACTGGCAACAACGACGTGTCAGGCAAGGACTCAGCCCATTCAACAAACGAATCGTCATTTCCTCATCAGGAAAGATCCAGCCGACCTGCCATGTCTACCAATACCCTTTTTCCCCTTTGCTCATTGCGACCACCGATGCAGGCCTGGAGCGCAGTGGCCCAGTGGCGCAGACCACCGACTGGATTCAAGCCCGCTCATTCGGCAAAACTCATGTGAATCTGCATGCCTTGCTGGCTTGGCTTGGTGCCCATTGGCAAGTTCACAGGGTGGTTGCAGAAGGAGGCGGCGAACTCAACGATGCGCTGTTTCGAGACGGTCTTGTGGATGAACTTTTTCTAACCGTCTGCCCTATCATTTTTGGTGGTACGACCCATGGAACTCTGGCCGATGGGATGGGTGCTAGCAACCTTGGTGAAGCCTACGGACTCAGATGTGTTGAACATCAAACTCGAAATGGCGAGCAATTCCTTCGCTTCCTCAAATCAAGACCCGCTAGAGTCCAAGCACTGAAAGCATGAAATAAGCAGGGAGCTACAAAACCCTAAAACCCAAAGTAGCGATATCTCCCTTCAACCTAAGCTCCTCAAGGGAAGGGAATGGGAGGGCATCGAGACGAGACGTCAGTTGCCTGATGAGGCTCTCCTCCCAGCCCAATGCGGAGGCAGCTGATCGCTTGAACCCATGAAGCACCGCCTGCTGGTAATGAGCTAGCCCTTGCCTGAGCGGTAGAGAGAAGGTGTGTAGCACCACACCATAGACAAGCACATGCCAACCGTGAACTTGGCTCCTTGCCAGGGCATCCCGATAGCGATTGAGCAATCGGACATCATGCAGGCTTCGCAAGCGATTGAGTTGGCGTGAAGCAAGGTAACGGCTCGCTCTAGCCAAAGGCATCATCGCCTGTTGCTCTTGCAGCCATTGATCGGCTTCAATCAACCCTTGCATGCCTTGCTCCTGAGCTGAAAAAGCCGCACTAAGGATGGCTGGCAATTCGCAGGGATGAAGGACTTTCGACACATACTCCTCAATAAATGAAAGGAAAGATGGACCATCCTTGACCTGATCCATCTTGAACATTCCCCGATCCAGATCATCACCCATCTGCCAGGCGCGACCACAATGCTGAGCAAGGGATCCCTGCTCCTCATGCAACAAGCTGACCTCTTTTTGGAAGGATGATTTCATGAATAAACCAGCAAGGAAGCCCTGTAGTTCCCTTCAAAAAGGTGATGCCCCATTGGATTGAGTGACTCAAGCCAATTCACACAGTTCTCTGGATTACCTTGACACCCCAACCAATATTTTACGGGCACCCAAAGCGGGATTGACAACACTTGAAGCAGCGTCTCCACAAACAGCACGAGCAGGATCGTTCTGGCAAGGGCATCGATGCTTGATTGATTGACATACGATTTCACAAACCTCTATGCTTGAAAGGATTCCACAACACAAAACCCCCATGAAATATCCTATTTACCTGTCCACTCTATGGGTGGCATTGGGTCTAGCCCCAGATAATCTTAATGCCGCAGCCCCTCCCATTACAGAGGGTCTTGTTGCCCAGTGGGATTTTGATGAAACCACTGGCTTGGTGGCCCGTGACAGCGCAGGCAGCCTGGACGGGGATCTGATTGGCTTTGATGATGACAGTAGCCATTGGGTCAGCGGAAGGGTTGGGGGCGCCATCGCATTCAATGGGAGCAACCATATCGAAGTGCCGGATGATCCAAGTATTGGCGAAGATCTGCAGTCAAGCATGACCATCATGGCCTGGTTCAAGTCCAACCTACCCCTGGATGCAGGGGGAGCCGGCAATCGCATGCTGGAAAAAGGCAACAGCTACTTCTTCCTGCAAGGTGTCGGAAACGGTGGCATGAATTTTCTGGTCAAAGACGGTGGCGCCAACCGCACCGCCACCACGGGTGCATCCCTAGAAGCTGACCGGTGGTATCATATCACAGGTGTGGTCGATGGAAATCAGGCTCGGGTCTACCTTGACGGCCAAGAAGGTAACGCTATTAACCTTAACGGTCCGGTGGATGACGCCAAAATGACCCTTTACATTGGTTCGGATGATTCAGGGAATCATTTTAACGGTCTGATGGATCAGCTGCTGATTTTCAACAGAGTCCTAACTGACGAAGAAATCCAAACCATTATTGCAGGCGGTCAGCCAGTCGGCCCTCCGACCATCTCCTCACAACCCAACGGGGGAAACTTTTTTGAAGGTGGCACCCTTCGCTTATCGGTTGTGGGAGATGGAGCACCTCCCCTGCGCTATCAATGGTATCGCGGCCAGGAGATTCTGCGTTCCCAAACCACCGAAACCCTTTTAATTGAAGGACTCAAGGCCTCAGATGCCGGAGATTATTCGGTGGTCGTGAGCAGCGATTCAGGAGAGGTACGCAGCCAGAACGCCAGCATTACAGTGAATGCCATCACAGATCTTAACACGGGTCGAGTTGCCTATTGGGCCTTTGACGCTACTTCCGGGACCACAGCCAGCGATGGATCCAATGAAGAAAATCTGGGAGAATTAATCGGATTTGCTGGCGGTGGTTTCAGTCAGGGAAAAGTGGATAACGCACTCCATTTCGACGGAGCTGGAGCTTTTGTCCTGGTTGAAGACAGCCCTTCCCTCAATCAGGTCAACCAGGAAGCAACCATTGCCTTCTGGGCCAAGCTGGCAACCTATGGCGAGGAGGAAAGCGCTGGGTCCTACACGCGAGAATCGAGCTACATCCTTCGCAAAGGAGATCATCTTGGGATCAGGGTCATCAACGATCCGGGCACGGTGACACGCACCTTAGCGGTTCGGGCTGGACAGGGTCCCGATGGGGGAGGCATCGCCAAATCAGGATGGGAAGTCAGTGCCCCACAAGGCTCTGTCCTCCTTGATCAATGGCAGCATTGGGCTGTGGTCTACCGGAATGAAACCATCACCTTCTATCTCAATGGCATCCCATTGGGTGACCCCCTCAAGGGGCAATTGGGAAACCTCAACGACCTGCCTCTCACCTTGGGGTCCTATGATGACATCGATACAGCCCTTCGATATCTCAACGGTGCACTGGATGAAGTATCCCTGTGGCGTCGCCCCCTTTCAGAGGCTGAAATCTTAGA
>Ga0255776_10007734_pt1 | contig 10728 bp, 10 predicted proteins | sample 071ome_19_FD_179974 | JGI IMG/M metagenome (GOLD analysis project Ga0255776, IMG submission 179974) | Coastal salt marsh microbial communities from the Groves Creek Marsh, Skidaway Island, Georgia - 071413AT metaG (version 2) | ecosystem: Environmental > Aquatic > Marine > Intertidal zone >...
CCGTCTTGGGCATGTCAAAGCCCGCCGACTCGGGCCAGAACGCTGGATGGAAATGGTTTTTGAGGGGGCGGAATCTGAATTGGATATATTCCAATCGGCGGAGGGTAAAAGAATAGAAGCCGAGTCATACGCATTCAATCTGGCTCAGAACTCAAAAGGCCATGAGCTCGATCTTCAGGTTTGTATCAGTTCAGACTGGAGTGGCTACCTGACAGATAGTGAAGCCAGGGTCAGCATCATAACCGGTAGTGAAAACCAAACATTCAGTCTTGCCATGGTGAAGGCCTTACAGAAGCAGCGTGGGGATATTTCAATCTCTGCAATCCCGACCGGCCTGACACTCGCTGTGCGCCATCCCGAGCTTGTATACGACCTCGCGAAGGTACTTTCCTAAACAGAATTCTTCTGACTCTTTACCTCTTCCTGAACTTTTGACGCTACTGCATATACCGTTTGGTAGATGAGGGCAGAACGCGCCATCGATAGACTTCCGGCTGACGTTATGGAGGTCTGAATAATGAAAAGAATGAACGCGGGTGAATTATGTAAATTGTCGGGTTGTGCGATCCTGACAACAGTCTTGGTGGCGTGCGGCGGCGGGGGCAGTGGTTCCTCGAGCACTGGGGATGGTTCGGGTAACAACTCTAGTAACAATTCGGGGAACAACACAGGAAATAGTCAGGCATCACCATCGGTTGCTTTCAGTATCGAAACCGCGGGCACTAAAACACTTAGATTTAACTGGAATGCGGTCGACGGAGCACAGACGTATAAACTGAGTGAAAACGTCGATGGCCAATCAGGATTCGAGGTAGTCGCTGATAATATCGATGCTGCAGCGACGAGCTATGACTATGTAATCCCGCTTGCTGAACGTACGAATGCACAGTACATCCTGAGTGCCTGTACCAACGATGCCTGCTTTGATTCGGATGCATCAGGTGTATCAGATGCAGTGTTGAATGCAGCGATCGGCTATCTGAAGGCAGAATCTGGTAGCAATGGTCGGGGTATTGTGACCTCGGGCACGTTCGGCATCGCCATAGATATGAGCGACGACGGCAAAATGATGGTCGTTGGGGCAAAAGGTGAAGACTCTGATCGCGGCGGTGTGTATGTGTACCGCATGGGGGACAACGGCTGGGAATTACATGGTGCGCTGCAGCCGCCTGTGGCTGATGCAGGTGATGAATTCGGTCGTGATGTCGCAATAAGCGCAGATGGCACCAGGATTATTGTGGGTTCACCGGGTGAAGACAGCTCACAGAGCAGTGTTCCTACCATGAACGACATCACCAATATTGGGATTGCCTATGTTTACTGGTATGGGGAAACGGGTTGGGGGATTGCTGAGAAGCTGAAGCCATATACAGCAGGCGGGCACAGCTTTGGTCGCAGTGTTGATATGACCGACGATGGTATGGCAGTTGTTGTCGGTGCACCTCAGTCAGACGGATACGAAGGCAGTGTTCACTACTACGAATTTAGTAGCGGCGCTGGTTATCAGCATCGCCACACCATTACGGATTCACTGGCACAAGCTGGTGATCGGTTTGGAATGTCGGTGGCGATCAGTGGTGACGGCAGCACGCTTGCTGTTGGCGAGCCCTTCGATGGTAACTACAACACTGGGGTAGGCGCATCTAAAACGCCGAAGAACAGTCCACCGGTTCTCGCTTCGATCAGCTCAGGTGCTGTCTTTGTTTATGGCTACGATGAAAGCGCAAAACGTTTTAACGAACAGTCTTACATCAAAGCCGAAACAGTGGGGGAATATCATTATTTCGGTTGGAGTGTCGACCTCAGTGGCGAGGGTAATCTCTTAGCGGTGGGCGCTTATGGCGACAACATCATGAAAACTGGCATCAGTGATCCAACTAATGTGACGGTCACTGCAGGTACTGTCGGTGCGGTATACACCTACCGCCGTGCAGCATCCACATGGAGCTATGAAAATTACATTAAAGCCAGCAATGCCTCGGGTGACTATGCCTTTGGTAATAAGGTGAAGCTCAGCGACGACGGTAGTCATTTGCTGGTTGGTTCGAGTCGTGAAGATGGTGGTGACGGTGGTCTACGTGCAGATCAGACCTCCACATCAGAAGATCGTGCTGGAGCCGCATACCTCTTTATGCATGACGGCACTGAGTGGTCGCAGGAAGCTTACATTAAGTCGCCGAACATCGAATCCGGAGACGTCTTTGGTGGTTCTCTGGCGATGAGTGCAAATGCTGAGACGGTTGCTATTGGTGCTTACCATGAAAATGGAAACGGCACAGAGCCCGACAACAATGACGCGGTGGACTCAGGAGCTGTCTATCTATATTGATCAATCGTAGTTGGTGTGAAGCCGGGCTGACGCCCGGCTTTTTCATTATGGTAAGGCGAGAAATCATTCTTGTTTCAAAATTCATCCTTTCGAGTCATTTACCTCGAATTCCGTGCATTTCGCGTTACATCTGCTTACATAAAAATAATGGCCCACCGGGATAGCTCCGGGTTTAATAACTCCATGTTCATAAATAAAGGGTTCTTATGCGTTTCTACGTTTCTATTGTGTTGATGTTCCTGACCGCAGGTGCGTTCGCAAACGAACAGCCGACGGATACCGAGATCCTGAAGATACAGGCAGTAGCAGGGTGCATTGACGATATTTTCTATCAGGCGGGTTACGAAGACGGCGATACAAATCGCACGGAGCTGATTGATACCATGCTCATGCTATTTAACCTGCCAGCCTACGATGAAGAGTATCTGTACATGGAAGTAGAGTACGACGGTAAGATCTCATCAGAAGTTTACTATCAGTGCATCCAGGGTCAACGCGATCTCCTTGATGAGGCTGCTGAGAGTTTGGGTGTTGTAGCTAATTGAGAGCAGCTGACAGATCAGCCCTCAAGCTTCTTCTTACGGCGCTCTTCGAGCGCCTTAAACATATCCCGCCAGCTTAAGATTCCTGCCACCTTTCCACTCGTATCCAGTACGGGTACGCACGACACGCGCTCACGATTAAATACCTCAACCGCCGTATACACATCAGCATCCATAGGCAGAGTGACGGGCTTGCGGGTCATGATCTGGTGTACGCGCTTGTTAAGGGTGGCGGTATCGCGGGTGGTTTCGGCGGCGGTGCCAATATTGGGGCTCAGGGCTTTAAGCAGGTCTCTGTCTGAGATGATGCCCATGAGTTTGCCATCCTCGATCACCAGAAGGTGATGAAACTTCGTGTTATCGAAGATTTCTTTCACAACACTGATCGGGTCGTCCATATGAACGCTGACAACCTTAGTTGTCATCATCTTATCAATGTTCATCTGGGGCTCCCGGTTGTTTCCAGCTCATCTATTAAATCTAGGTGCTGGAAACAAACCGGGCAAGTCACTTACTTATGCTTGGTCAGCTTATCAAGGTAGCCCATCGCAAAGGCCGAGACCACAAAGGTGATGTGTACCAGCAGGTACCACTTAATCTTTTCGCCATCGATTTTCTCGACGTTCATAAATACCTTCAGCAGGTGAATCGACGAGATCGCTACGATAGATGCAGCCACCTTGTTCTTCAGCGACGTCGCATCAAGACTACCCAGCCAGTTCAGCTTCTCGCTGCTGTCATCAATATCCAGACGCGAAACGAAGTTCTCATAGCCAGAGAACATCACCATCACGATCAGACCGCCGACCAGCGCCATATCGACCAGAGACAGCACCACCAGAATCATATCGACTTCAGGAGTCTCCAGAATCAGTGGTACAAGGTGGAAGATCTCCTGAAAGAACTTCACCGCCAGCAAAGCCAGAATAACGCTAAGGCCAAGATAGATAGGGGCCATAATCCAGCGTGATGCATACATCAGGCGCTCAAATAGTTTTTCCATGACATCCTCAGAGGTGTGAATTTTCGGGGCATTTTAAACCGGATGACTCGTTAATTCAGCAAGGGCAGGGCTTAGTGCGAAAGATACTGGCTCAAGGCGTCAATGAAGTTGTCATCTGTCCGCGCTACGATCAGCTTACTCAACGAAGGAGCTGTGCCTTGAAGACCTTATTAACCTTGAACCTGCTCATGATCCCAGGGATTGCTCTGGCATTTTCATCCAAACCGTCAGACCCTGAACCGCATACTCCGGAGACTGGAGTCGTATCTTTTATTGCCATTGGCGATATGGGCACCGGTGAGCAAGGGCAGTACCTGGTAGCCGCAGCAATGAAAGCAGTCTGCTCTGATTTGCCCTGTGACTTTGCCCTGGGTCTTGGCGACAACATCTATGAATCCGGTGTCGATTCGGTAGACGATATCCAGTTCGATATGAAATTCGAAGAGCCATATGCGAACCTGGACTTCCCGTTCTACATGACGCTGGGTAACCACGACAACGCCTGGATCGGTGGTGACGGGCTTGATAACACCAAAGGTGAATATCAGGTCGACTATCACTACGCCGAAGACCGCCCCAGCGACAAATGGCATATGCCTGCACGCTACTACCGCTTTACTGCTCCTTTGGCCTCGGAAGCGCCGCTGGTAAGTTTCTTCTCGCTCGATTCTAACCCACTGGCGGCAGTATCCGACCCAGACCCAAAATACCGCCAGAGCAACTACTACAAAGTTCAGAAAGAGTGGATCGAGGCTGAAACAGCTGCCACAACAACGCCATGGAAAATCGCTTTCTCGCATCATCCATACATTTCTAATGGTCAACACGGCAACGCCGGTTGGTACGACGGCGTGCCAGCGTTTGGCTACGCGTTTTACGATTTTGTTGGCGATAACCTCTGCGGCAAATTCGACCTCATGATCTCCGGCCACGACCATGATCTGCAGATACTTCCTCCGGTAGAACGCTGCGAAGGTATGACACAAATCGTATCGGGCGCAGGCGCGAAGCATCGTTCAATCGATGACGCGGAACGCAATGTTGCTGACTACCAGCAGGGCGACACGCTGGGTTTTATGCACCTGACCATTGAAGGGGATGAACTGACCGTGCGCGTTTATACCGTGGATGAAGTGAGTGGCGAGCACTCATTAGTGAAGACGAGTGTGATTAGTCGCTGACTTTGGTTTTGGCTTAGAGGTTTGGGAGCGCGGTAAATGAAGACTTCTTCGGCGCGTCCGGCTTCATCCAGTCACCGGCAAAAATTCTGAGACACGCAAAACAATACCCTCATGGAGGGATAAGGTTTTGCTCTACGGTCTCAGAATTTTATTGGCGACTGGCGCCGCACGAATGCCGTTCGAATCCTTCACCTACCGCGTTTAAAGTGGGTGAAATTTGTATAACGTTATTCGCTGCGTAACGCCTCTATCGGACTAAGCCGCGAAGACTTATACGCTGGCCATACCCCGGAGATCAGCCCAGTCAAAACCGCGACTCCTGCGGCAATCACCAAGGTCGATAACTGAATCTGTACCGGAAAGGCCGGAACAAGCACTGCTAATAAGCCAACCACGACAGCAGTAATTAACACCCCGATAAATGCCCCGAACAACGACAGCATAATTGCTTCGCCTAAAAACAAACTTAAAAGCTGACGACGCGGGCAGCCAATGGCGCGCAGTAAGCCGATTTCGGCGGTGCGTTCAGTCAGGTTAGTGGTCATGATGGTGAAAATACCCACACCGCCGACCAGTAATGAAATCCCTCCAAGGGCAGCGACACCAAACGTCAGAATACTGAGAATTCGGTTCATGCTGCTGAGCATTTCATCCTGACTGGTGAGGGTAAAGTCTTCCTGGCCGTGGCGCTTCATCATCACGCTTTTAATACGCTCAAGCATTTGCTTAGAAGTCGTGCCTTCTGAGAACACCACATCGACTTCCATCAAACCTTCGCGGTTAAACAGAGTAAGTGCTCGGTCGGCTGGAATATACGCCATGTCATCAAGATCAAAGCCCAGTGTCGAACCTTTTGGCTGCATCACACCAATCACACGATAGCGCTGGCCACCAATACGAATAAACTCACCTAATGGATTCTGGCTTCTGAAAAGCTCGCGATAAAGGGTGTCGCCAATCACTGCGACTGCCGGGCTGTTGCCGTCGGTGTCTGGTAAGAATTTACCCATCGCCAGAGGGAAATCCCAGGCCTGATTAAAGTCTGTGGTTGTACCTAAAATCTCGGTGCTGCGAACACGCTCGCCGTAACGGATCGGGCCGGAACCCTGTACGTTCGATACCACCCATTCACTGCCGGTAATGCGCGATAGCGCTTCGGCGTCGTCTAAGGTTAATAACCGTACTGTGCTGATTAATCCGCCTGCCATACCAGCGGTTTCGCTGTGGCCGGGAGTCACTGCAATAATGCGTGTACCGAATTGCGAAAAGCTGTCGAGTACATACTGGCGCACGCCGTGGCCGAGCGTGGTGAGCAGGGTGACGGCGGCAATACCGATGGCGATACCAAGCGCGGTTAATACGCTTTTTCCCGGTTGGCTGGTAACGGGTGAGGTGGCGAGGCGGAGCCAGTCGTCGAGTCGTATCATTTCTCTTTACTCACTACTACTTGCCCGCCTGCGCTTGCAAGGCCAATACCGGTGGTAGCTTGGCGGCCTTCTGCGCTGGTATCCACGAGAAGAGAACGCCCGCTAATGCAGATAAAGCAATCGCAGAGGTACTTGCCCAGATCGGCGTAGCAAAAGGTACTTCCGGGAATTTAATTCGCAGCGCCATCAGAATAACTTCGGCAATCAGCATTCCCAGCACGGCACCGCTAATTGCCAATAAGGTGGCCTCAGTAATAAACAGTAATCGTACTTCGCGCGATGACGCACCTAAGGCTTTTAACAAACCAATTTCGGCCCGGCGTTGCGCCACTCCGATTAAGGTCATGTTCATAATTAACACGCCAGCAACGAGAAGGCTGATCGCAGCGATGCCAGCCACTGCGAAGGTCATGATCATCAATACGTTATTAAACGCGCTGAGCAGGCTGTCAGGCGTAACTATGGTGATATCGAGCTGGCCGTCGTGGCGCAGCTGCATCTGGTTTTCGATGGCGGTGGTCATGGCCGGTACGGCGTCGGTGTCTTCAATCTGAATCATTACCCGGAACAGACCTTCGGTATTAAAAATCTGCATGGCGTTATCGACCGGGACTATGAGCGCATTGCTCATATCAAAGCCGAAACCAGTGCCTGAATCGGTGAGTACGCCGGTGACGCGGCAGCGGTAATCGCCGACGTTAATCCATTCACCAAGGGCGCGACGCGGGCCGAATAATTCATCGCGCAATGTTGCGCCTAAGGTACATTCAGCACGGCTGCGGCTGCCTTCACGGGTTTTATACGCCTGGCCCTGGCTGAAATTCAGATCGCGGATGGTGAAGAAATCCTCAGTCGTTCCCAGCACTAAACTGTCGCGACTTAAACCAGAAATACTTAACCGGCTGGTGCCCACCACAATCGGCGCGATGCTTTTTACGCCTGAAATTCGCAGCAGGCTTTGTGCATCTTCAAGGGTAATATCGCGGGTGCCTTCGCCGGTTAATGGTGGCAGGCCACCAGTTGTTTCTTTGCGGCCCGGCAGCATCACTAATACATCGTTGCCGAGGCTGGCGAACTCCGCCATCACAAAGCGGCGTCCGCCTTCACCAATACCGGTAAGCAATACCACCGCCAACACACCAATCGCCATAGCGACTAATTGCATGGTGGTGCGAAAGCGCTGGCGAGTAACCGAGCGCAGGGTAAAGGTGAGGTGATCCTGCAGGCGGATCATAAGGCGGGCTCTTCTGCATTGCTGATGACGGAAGTATCGTCGCTGACGATTGCACCATCGACCATTCGCAATCGGCGCTTCGCACGTTGGCCAAGCGCCATATCGTGGGTCACGACAATTAAGGTAATACCTTGCGCGTTTAATTCTTCAAGCAGGGCGATTACATCCGCACCTGAGTGCGTATCTAAATTACCGGTGGGTTCGTCGGCGAGCAGCAGCGGCGCCTGCATAATAATCGCACGGCCAATCGCTACACGCTGACGCTGTCCACCTGAAAGCTGTTCAGGTTTATGATCGGCACGTTCAGTTAAGCCCAAACGTTGAATCACCGGTTCTAAGCGTTTACGGCGCTCCGCTGGTGGAATACCCGCCAACACCATCGGCAGTTCCATATTTTCGCGGGCGCTTAAACGCGGCACCAGGTGATACGACTGGAACACAAAACCGATATGGTCGCGGCGATAGCCTGCGCGTTCTTCCTCGCTCATAGGCACGGTATCGTTACCTGCCAACCAGTATTCGCCTTCGTCGGGTACATCCAGCAGGCCAAGCATATTCAGCAGAGTTGATTTACCCGAACCAGACGGCCCCATTACCGAAATATACTCGCCCTGAGTAATATCCAGATTGATATCGTTGAGCGCGTGTACGGTCTGATCGCCGAGCTGAAAGCGACGGTGAACTCCGCGTACTTTAATCGCCTCTTTACTTGTATCAGTCGTTACCTCAGTCATTAGTGTCGGTATCCAACACGCGAACCGAGCGGCCATCTTCAAGATCGCTCTGGCCCGGTTCATTAATTATCTGATCATTGTTGCTCAGGCCGCCGGTGACTTCGCTCCAGGTCCAGTTGGTCAGGCCGAGTTCTACCTGTTGTTTAACGGCCTTACCGTCTTTGGCGAGCATGACGTGATCGGTGTCGATCAGCAGCTCAGTCGGGATGCGAAGGGTGTTATCAGACGTGGCGGTAATTACCTCGATATCGGCGCTATAACCAATTAATAGATGCGTGCCGTCAGGCAGCTCGTTTAAGCGCACATCGACATCCACGGTACGGGCCTGCTTTTCTTCATCCTGAATATATGGAGATATACGCGAGACATGGCCCTCAAAGGTCTGATCACCAAAGGCATCGAGCGTCACGCGCACCGGCATATCTAACGCCACCTGTGCGGCATCGACCTCATCAATAGGTGCCTGCACGTAAAAACATTCCGGGTTAATCAGATCAATCGCGGGCGGGGTGGCAACACCCGGCGGTGACGGCGTCGCGTACTCGCCGATTTCGGCATTCACCTCAGCAATAATGCCAGCGAAAGGTGCTCGCAATTGGGTCTGCGCTAAACGGGCTTTCTGCAGATCGACATTGGCGGTGGCCTGCGTGATCTGAGTTTCTTGTTGGCTACACGTAATAGCGCTCACCTTGGCAGCAGTCTCGGCCTGATCCAGCAGCTCAGCAGACGCCATCTGGCGTTTATACAAATCACGCACACGGCGTTCTTCGCGTTTGTAAGAGTCTGCCTGTGTACAGCTTGCCTCGTGCGACAGCTTAGCGGTAGCCAGCTGCGCCTCAGCGGTGGCGAGTGTTGCGCGGATATCCTCATTCCAGAGTTCCATCAACGGCGCACCGGCCTCGACTTTGTCACCTTGGGCAACGTACAGCACGCTCACCTGGCCACCCATCGGCAACGACAGGCGCGAACGCTGGCAGGCCTTCACAGTGCCAGAGCGGGTATTAGCGACGCTGGCTTCGACAATACCGGAGGATGCCTGCGACACAGTCACAGCAAGCGGGCTCTCAGGCCAGAAGCGCACAGCAGCAACACCAGCGCCAATCAACACAACAGGAATCAGTAATTTAGGAGAAGGGAGTTTCATAATGGCCCTTAGAGGTCAGTGACCGTGGCTTCCGTATAAGCCATAACATATAGAGTGAGCGAGGGAAGGGCAATGATGTAAGTCAGGTGAAGGTGGGTTGATATGGCGTCGCCTCAGGCGCTTTGCATATGGGTAGAAGGTGGGTATGCTCGGTGTAATAACACAATGCCCGTTGCCAGAGTGCAAGGGCAAGCAAGCGCTGAAACGACAAGCGCGCGTTTATCTGGAAGGGATATTTGAGTTATGGATGATTCTTCAATGATGTTAGATAGTTGCCCTCGAAAGCTCAAAAAAGTGTTTCAGGATAAATGCGCACGTACACTAATAAGTAAGCTGTTACATCAACTAAGGAATAAACTTGGAACGTAGCGAGCAAGATCAAAAAATCGCTGATCAGATGTACGATAATCTCAGGGATGACCTCTTAAAAAGAGACTTATCGAATACTGAAGGGTACGACAAAGCGATACTGACCTTATCGTCTGCTTCATTGGGTTTTTCGCTTTCTATTGGGAAATTTATCGTTCCCTTGGATAATGCTGAGTATCTTTGGGTTCTTATAACATCTTGGGTGCTTCTCGTCTCTTGTGTTAGTAGCTCACTTGTTGCGTATCTTATTAGTAATGAAGCAATTGAAGTACAGTTGAAAAATGCATTTGCATACTATAAAGAGAATGATGTGAGTGCCTTTAATCGAAAGAACCGATATTTAACTATTAATAAAATTCTTAATAGGCTTGCCGGTATCTTTCTATCATCAGCGCTAGTGCTTATAGTTGTATTCGTAACAATTCAAATGATAACTGGAGACCATGATATGAGTGAAAATAGGATAGATTCGAAGGGTCTTAAGACTAATATCGCACTTGACAGTGCTAACGTTCCAAAAATGATCGCCGCACCAGATGGTCTATCTTCTGCTAAAAATAGTGCAAATGTTCCTAGAATGGAGCAAGTCCCTACAACTTCAGCATCATCAAAAGGTGATACAACGAACGACGCTACAAAAAGGTAGATGTACAAGTCAAAGCACACGGTTGCAGCAAAGCTACGCCGGTGTTTGAAAGGTTATGAGTCAAGGAGACTTTATTGATTACCGCAGAAGGAATCGTAGGGAAGATCGTTACTCTCATA
>Ga0255776_10007735_pt1 | contig 10728 bp, 9 predicted proteins | sample 071ome_19_FD_179974 | JGI IMG/M metagenome (GOLD analysis project Ga0255776, IMG submission 179974) | Coastal salt marsh microbial communities from the Groves Creek Marsh, Skidaway Island, Georgia - 071413AT metaG (version 2) | ecosystem: Environmental > Aquatic > Marine > Intertidal zone > Salt...
CTCAGCCTCGCCAGGTGTGGCCCGGTGCGCAACAATCACCTCGCAGCCGGCAGCGGCGCGGATGAGCTCGCCGGTGCTGAGATCGTGATCCGCCGGATTCGTGCTGATCTCGATATCGAGCGCCTGAAGCTCATCGAGGGCCCGTCCGTAGTACGCCTCGAGGTCTTCGGGATTGTGGGTGAGGAAGACCCGGAGCGCCATGGCTCGGACGGTACACGTCGCGGAAACTACCGTTGGGTCAGTGAAGATCGAATCATTGCTCCCGCTCGGCAAGCTCGACCCTGGGCTTCGTGAACCCGACACACCCCTCGACATTCGCGAATTCGGGAAGCTTGCCCGAGTTGCTGAGGAGGTCGGACTCGACGCCGTGCTCGTGGAGGAGACCAAGGATGATCCCTTCCAGATGATGGCGCTCGGAGCTGCGACGACCGAACGGATCCAGCTCGGCACGTCGGTGGCGATGGCCTTTCCTCGGAGCCCGACGGTGACGGCGATGGCGGCCTGGTCGTTGGCGAAACTCTCCGAAGGGCGCTTCATGCTCGGTCTCGGAACCCAGGTTCGGGCTCACATCCGGCGTCGCTACGGACTCGAGTGGCATGCGCCGGCACCCTGGATGCGTGACTACATCGGGGCGATGCGGGCGGTGTGGCGGTGCTGGCAGGAGCAGGTGCCGTTGGAGTTTCAGAGCGATCACTACGACCTCAACCTGATGGTGCCGTTGTTTGATCCGGGACCTATCGATCATCCCGACATTCCGATTCATGTCGCGGTGATTGGCCCGAACATGACGGCAATGGCGGGGGAGTGCGCGGACGGTATTCGCCTCCATCCCGTTGTGACTTCGAAGTACATCGATGAAGAAGTTCTGCCGAATCTCGCTCGCGGCGCGGCCCGAGCAGGGCGCGATGTCGATGAGGTGGAGGTCTGCCTCAAGCCGCTGATTGGCACGGCTCCGGATGAGGAGCGGCTCGAGCGGGTGATTCGGACCGTCCGGGCCCGGTGCGCCTTCTATCTCTCGACGCCTTCGTACCGCTCGGCGTTTGCGATCCATGGTTGGGAAGACCGTGCCCGGGAGGCAAGTGAGTACAGTCGGGCTGGCCGCTGGGAGGAGCTGCCCGATCTCGTCGACGACGACATGCTGCACACGGTCGCAACGATCGGTACCTTCGACGAGATCGCAGAGAAGCTGAACGAGCGGTTCGCGACCCGCCTTGACCGCATCGAGTTCTCCGTCCCGGTCAACGGTCCGGGTGATGCTGAGGCGTTCGCAGAGATCCTGGGAAGGCTCGACCGCAGCTGACGCTTACGTATGCCCGGTCGGGCGGCGCGGTTCTGGCGGTGTTCAGCGGCTGGCGTCGCCGCCCGTCAGTCGTCGGCGAGGAGCCCGTCGGCTTCGATCGCCGACCGGACCTTGCCCCGGATGTCGTCCAGGCGATCGGCCACACCAAGCGCCTGCGCAGCATCGATTGTGGCCTGGTCGAGCGTGTCGCCGTGGCTCCCGAACAGGGCGTCGGCGGCCATATCGATGGCGAGACAGACCACGGCTGCCTCGAAACTGGCATCGGGATGATGCTGGTGTTCCACGGCATCGACCAGGGTCGCGGGGAGTCCCCAGCGCCGAAGGACGAACCCGCCGACTTCGGCATGGTCAGCGGAGACCAACTCGAGTTGGAGTTCACGGGTCGGAACCCCGGCTCGACGCAGCGGTCCGGCTGATCCCGGGTCGGCGACGACATCGATCACGTCCATGCCGATCCCATGGAGCAGCGCAGCACAGCCGACATCGCGGCTGACCGGTTGGGCGCTTGCCTTGCTGATGACCATTGCGGCCAGCGACGCCCCTACCGCCAACCGGCGTCGCTCGCTGCCCTCAAGTTCGTAGAGGTCGAGTCCTTGTTCCAGGCGGGCGCCGAGCTGCCCACGGATGGCAACTTCAAGGACGCGTGCGGCCCCGATCCGGACCACGGCCTGGTCGAGGGCGCTGATCGTGGCGGTGCTGGCGGAGAACGCCGAGTTGGCCTCGCGAAGGACATGGGCGGCGAGGGCGGGGTCGGTGCCGAGGACGGCACTGATCTCATCGGGTCCGGCATCGGGTTGGGCCACGATGGACGCGAGCTGAACGGCCGCAGCGGGCAGTGGCTCCAGGTCCTCGGCCGCTCTCTCCAACAGATGGTGGATGGTGATGGTGTCGGTCACGATGTCCGCCTTTCGTGGACGGCCGGTTCGGCCGCCGGATTCCAGAGCGACATGCGGTGCACGACGCCCTACTCCACTACCGTCGGCCTCGGGGGCAAAAACATGACCAAAGTCGTTGTTTGGGGGACAGGGAACGTTGGGCGACCGGCGATTCGGGCGGTGGCTGCTCATCGCGATCTGGAACTGGCTGGGGTGATCGTGGCCGACCCGGCCAAGGTCGGTGTCGACGCAGGGACACTTGCGAACATTGCGCCGATGGGCGTTGCCGCCACCGCGGACACCGCCCTCGCGACCGCCCCGGAGATTGATGCCGTGGTGTACACGGTGAACGCCGATTTCCGCCCGGTGGAGGCCCAGAACGAGGTCGTTGCGGTGCTGGAGTCGGGCACGAACGTCGTGACTCCGTCCTTTTACCCCCTCTACCACCCGCCAAGCGCACCAGCGGCGGTGGCCGATCCGATCGTGACGGCCTGCGGTGCCGGCGGGTCATCAATCTTCGCGTCGGGCATCGACCCCGGGTGGATCTGTGATGTTCTCCCCCTGTTCCTCACCTCGGTCAGTGCCGATATCACCGAGATTCGCAGCCAAGAGATCTTCAACTATGCGCTCTACGACCAGCCCGAAGCGGTGCGGACGCTGATCGGGTTCGGGGGTCCGATGGATGCCACTCCGCCCATGTTGTTGGACTTCGCGCTTGAGATGGTGTGGGGGCCGGTCGTTCGGGTGGTGGCGGATGGCTTGCGGGTTGAGGTTGACGAACTCCGAGTCGAGGTCGAGAAACGGCCCTTGGAACGGACGGTGCATGTCGACGGCATGGGGGCGTTCGAGGAAGGAACGCTGGGCGCGTTTCGCTTCGAGGTGCAGGGGATCGTGGGCGGACGTCCATTGATCGTGATGGAACACATCACCCGGATCGACGATGACTGTGCTCCGGAGTGGCGGCGCCCGCACCGTGGACAGGGACTGCATGCGGTCACGATCAGCGGACGTCCCGAACTGACGGTCGAGGTCCACGGCAGCGAACATGGCGAGCCGGGCGCCGCTGGTGGTGGTAACGCAACGGCTGCGAATCGGATTGTCAACGCAATTCCCGACGTCGTTGCCGCCGAGGCTGGCATCCTGCATCCGCTCGACGTTGGCCGTGGGGTGACCGACGCGCAGATCCGTCGCGTCTGACCCCGAAACGACGAAACCCCAGGTCGGCAGGAAACCTGCGCTGACCTAGGGCTTTGCGTGGTACACCCCCTGGGACTCGAACCCAGAACCTGCGGATTAAGAGTCCGATGCTCTACCAATTGAGCTAGAGGTGCGCGGATTGCGGAAGACAACCCTACGGGTGAACGAGGGGATTCGAACCCCCGACCTCCTGGACCACAACCAGGCGCTCTAACCAACTGAGCTACGCCCACCACGCCGAATCCGAGGACCCGGTGTGCAGCTTCAACCGGACGGCCGAAGCGAGTTGGGAGTGTATCGGGATCGACCCCAACGGGCCTACCCTTTGCGGTGCCCCTGTAGCTCAACTGGATAGAGCATCGGGTTTCTACCCCGACGGTTGCAGGTTCGAGTCCTGTCGGGGGTGCCATGCCGGTCTGGCAGCCTGCGGGTCGCTGAACGCGGTGATGATCAAGACGCCGGTGAGTAGCGCAACCCCAACGGCTCGCCGTTCGACTGAGTCATCGAAAAGGCAAACACCGCCGACCCGGATGGGCCGACGGTGTTCACCTCGTTTGCTCTGTTGTCCGAGGCGGCCGAAGCCACCGGGTCGTCTGTGAGCTGACCAGCTCCTAGTGGAACTGCTCTTCTTCGGTCGAACCCTCAAGGGCGAGGGTGGACGCGTTGCCGCCCGACACGATCGTGGCGATCTGGTCGAAGTAGCCAGCACCAACCTCACGCTGGTGCTTGACGGCGGTGTAACCCTCGGCCTCACGAGCGAATTCGCGCTCTTGCAGGTCGACGTAGGCGGTCATGTCGGACTCGGTGTAGCCCTTGCCGATCTCGAAGGCGGCGTAGTTCAAGGCGTGCCAGCCGGCGAGGGTGATGAACTGGAAGGCGTAGCCCATGGCACCGAGCTCGCGCTGGAACTTGGCGATGTCGGAATCGTCCAGGTGCGCCTTCCAGTTGAACGATGGCGAGCAGTTGTAGCTCAGCATCTGGTCCGGGTACTCGGCCTTGACGGCCTCGGCGAATTCACGGGCCTGCCCAAGGTCAGGCGTACCGGTCTCGCACCAGATCAGGTCGGCGTACGGGGCGTAGGAAAGCGCCCGCTTGATCGGCGTCGCCATGCCCGGGTTGGTGTAGTAGAAGCCCTCCGAGGAACGCTCGCCGGTGAGGAACTCCTGGTCTCGTTCGTCGACATCGGTGGTGATGAGGTTCGCAGCGAGGGCGTCCGTTCGGGCCAGGACGATCGTCGGCACGCCCGCAACGTCAGCCGCAAGGCGGGCTGCGTTGAGGGTGGTGATGTGCTGCTGGGTTGGGATCAGCACCTTGCCGCCCATGTGACCGCACTTCTTGGCCGAGCTGAGCTGGTCCTCCCAGTGCACACCGGCGGCGCCGGACTCGATCATGCCCTTCATGAGTTCGTAGGCGTTGAGCGGACCGCCGAAACCAGCTTCGGCGTCGGCGACGATCGGGAGCATGTAGTCGACCGATGGGTTGCCGTCCGTTTCGCTCCATTCGATCTGATCAGCGCGGCGAAGGGCGTTGTTGATGCGAGCGACGACCGATGGCACCGAGTTGGCGGGGTAGAGCGACTGGTCGGGGTAGACCTGCCCAGCCAGGTTCGCGTCGCCCGCAACCTGCCAGCCAGACAGGTAGATCGCCGGAAGGCCAGCCTTGGCGTATTGGATTGCTTGGCCACCGGTCATGGTGCCAAGGGCATGGACATAGTCCATGTCGTTGACCTGCTGCCACAGCTTCTCTGCCCCCTGACGGGCAAGGGTGTACTCAGGAGTCACCGAGCCGCGCAGCCGCACGACGTCGGCGGCGGTGTATTCACGGGTCACCCCGTTCCAACGGGGGTTTTCGGCCCAGTCTTTCTCGAGCGCTGCAACCTGCTCGTCGAAGGTCGGGTTCATCTCGGGTCTCCTTGGTTTGGTTCTCAGAAGAGGTCGGGGTGCCGCTCAGATCAGGTCGGCGGCTTCGATCGGGAAGAAGGGGAGGAGTTCGGGTTGTGCGGTCCACGTTCGGAGCAGCGTTGCGGCCTGCTCGAAGCGGCCGTCGGCCCAGGTGGGTTCGCCGAGGTAGGCACGGAGCGCAGCCGTTTCCTCGGCGAACAGTCGGTCGATGGTGTCGTCGTCGACAACGACACCGTTCGTCATCGTCACGGCATGGCGGCGCCATTGCCAGACGAGGGCCCGACTGAGTTCCGCCATGGCGGTGTCTTCAAGGTGGTCGTTGATGGGCACCGCACCGGTTCCGGCAAGCCATTCACCGACATAGTGGGTTGCCGTTCGAATCGCGTTCCGGAGGCCGTCCTCGGTGTGTTCACCGCGGCTGGTGTGGACCGTGAGGAGATCGCCAGCGGTGATGTAGACATCGTCACGCTGCACCTCGAGCTGGTTTGCTCGGTAGGTGAGGACGCGATCGAACTCTTGCGTTGCGATGTCGATGATCGACGCCTGGGCAAGACGAGTGCCGTCGAACCCGTCGCCGGCTTCGCGCCGCTTGTCGACGGTGACGTTTCGCACCATCGGCGCCGTTCTGGCCGGGTCCATCTCGTCGGGGATCACACCCGACATGCCGCCGATCGCGTGAGCGCGACGGCGATGGCACGTGGAGACGAGCAGTTCGGTGAACGCCCGGATGAATGGTGTCGTGGCTCCGAGCTGGTCGATGTCGGGCAGGATCATCGAGTCGTCGTCGGCGAAGGTCTTGATGAGGCTGAACAGGTAGTCCCAGTTGCCGGCATGGAGCGCGGTGATGTGGTCGCGCAGTTCGAAGAGGATCTCATCCATGGCGAAGACAGCGCCGATCGTCTCGATGAGCGCGCTGACGCGGATCGAGCCCGACGCAAGACCCAGCGCCTCCTCGGTCCACACGAGTACGTCATGCCAGAGACGGGCGTCCTCACGGCCTTCGAACTTGGGCAGGTAAAAGTAGGGCCCAGTTCCTCGCTCGAGTGCGGCCACTGCGTTGTTGGCCACACAAACGCCGAAGTCGAAGAGTGAGGCGGCAATGGGCTGTCCGTCGATGAGGAAGGACGCCTCGTTGAGGTGCCATCCGCGTGTGCGGACCATCAGGGTGGCGGCGTTGTCGCCCGGTGACCGAACCTCAGCGTCGAACGCCGCATTCAGCGTGCCGTGGTAGGCGTCGCGAAGGTTTCGTTGGCCGTCGATGACGGTGTCCCAGGTCGGGACGATGGTGTCTTCGAAGTCGGCCATGTACACCTGGGCACCGGAGGTCAGCCCGTCGATGAGCGCGTGGCGAGAGACGAGCCCGACGAGCTCCGTTCGGCGATCGGCAAGGTCCCGGGGGGCGGGAGCGACATGCCAGTCGTTTGATCGGATGTAGGCGGTCTCGGGATCGTAGGCCGGTCGCTGGCCCTGCATCCGGCGTTGGCGGTGTCCGTCCAGCAGCGTGTTGCGGTCGTCGTTGAATCGATCGTGTAGCCCGACAAGGAGTTCGATCGCGGCGTCACCCAGCACCTCTGCGGTCGCAGGGTGCTCGGGGAAGGAGATCCGGGCCCGAAGATCGAGTGCGGTGGACATCGCCTTTGAGATTGACCATGGGCCCCCCTAACAACAACGGGTCTTTCCGTGAATTCCTGAGCTGGTCTTTGCATAGAGCGAAAGATCTGCCAAAGTTTGGGATATGGCTGAGGACTTCGACCTGCTGGTACTTGGACACCGGATCCGCCACGCCCGTCGGATGAAGGGCGTCACTCTCGCTGACGTCTCCGAATCGGTTGGCCGGCCGGTGCCGTACCTGTCTCAGCTCGAGAATGGGAAGATCGAACCGAAGCTCGGCCTGCTCAACGAGTTGGCTGACGCACTCGACACCACGACCGCTGACCTGCTCGAACGAGCCGCCCCCGATCGGCGCGCGCATCTTGAAATCGAGCTCGAGCGGGCCCAACGCGAGCCTGCCTACCAAGCACTCGGGCTCGGGCATCTGAAGCCATCGGCGAAGGTGCCCGATGAGGCACTCGAACATCTGGTCGCGCTTTGGGAACAGGTCCGAACCGACGATCCGGGTCCGAGCGACCGCCCGCCCGACCTCGCTGAGCGAGCCCGCTCTGCGAACAACGCGCTGCGTAACGAGATGCGCGACCGCAACAATCACTTTCCCGAAATCGAAGCGGTTGCCGCGCGAGGCTTGGCGGCAGCCGGGTACAACGGCAGCGGGCCCATCTCTGAGCGTGTCCTCACCGAACTGGCGCGTTGGTGTGGCTTCACGATCGAGCGAGTCGCACAGATTCCACGATCAGCTCGCAGTATCACGGACCGTCGCGACAAGATCATTTTCATCCCCGACCGGGGTGGGCTGAAGGTTCGGCAGGCTCGCAGCGTCGTCCTGCAGACGTTGGGCCACTTCGCCCTCGACCACTCCGACACCACAGACTTCGGCGACTATCTGCGACAGCGGATCGAGTCGAACTATTTCGCCGCAGCCGTTCTCGCCCCCGAGGCACCGGCCGTGGAGTTCCTCAAGGAGGCCGATCAGGCCGAAGACATCTCCGTCGAAGATCTCAAAGAGGTGTTCTACATCTCGTACGAGATGGCTGCGCACCGGTTCACGAACCTGGCGACCGAGCACCTCGGCATTCCGTGCCATTTCGTCCGCACCGACAGCGAAGGTGTCATCGACAAGGCCTACGAGAACGACGGCGTTGCCTTTCCGGTCGCTGCCGATGGCGGGTTTGAAGGGGAACGGGTACCGCGTCAGTGGGGCTGCCGGCAGGCCTGGAACGCAACGGGCAGTTTCTTGCTTCATTCCCAGTACACGGTGATGGACGAAGGCGAATACTTCGAGACGACCTACATCGAGACCGAAACCGACCGTCATCCCTACGCCATCTCGTACGGAACGCCATCGGCGTTCGGGCACCGGTTTCGGGGCAGCAACACGCTGCGTCGCGAGTACGCCCGCGAACGGGAGATCGAACCCGACCCGCTGCTGGTCGAGCAGTGGTCCGATCATGCGTGGCCGTCGGCTGCGGAGCGAAGTCATGTGCTCTCTGCGCTTCCGCCATCACAGCGAGAGTTCAGTCCATTCCCCGGGATCGACCTGATCGACGTCTATCGATTCCTCGAACGTCAGCGCCGCTCTCGCCGCAACTGAGGCTCGCCCTCTTCGGGCCAGGTCAGCGTTGCAGCGCGATCACATGGTCGATCGCAGCGACGGAGACGTGGACGAGTTCTCGCCGGTCACCGTCGAGCGCCAGCGCCACGAGTTCGGGGCTCGCAGCGCGCAACTCGCCGTGAAGTTGCTCGGCTCCGACCGCCACGATGCAGTCCGGTCGTTCCGGCGCCAGTTCCATCATGGCGTCACGAAAGGTCCGCGTGACGCTGACCGTTCGATCACCGGTTGGGAGGCCGTCGCCCGGGGCGGGGCGGACGATAGCGATCCGACTCGATGGCACGAGCGCGTCTCCGGGTCGATGGTCGCGGAGAGCCCCGAAGTCGGCACCGACCGCGGTGACAGCTCCCGAGAGTCGGTGGCCGCGCGTCGTCGTGATGGTCACGGGTCGATGACGCTCGGCAAGGTCGAGGAGCACACCGGCCAGCGTCGCTTCCTCCGCTGCTTGCCGCTCGAGCCAGCGCTGCCGTCCACGAGCGTTCACCGCTTCGTCGACTCGGCCGTCGGCAATCCACGTTGGGAGGGCTGTCATCGGGTCGCCGGTGCCGATCTGCACCGGCTCAGCGGGTGGGCGGGGGTTCAACTCCACGTCTGCGGACGCTACCGCCTGCGCCTCATGGACCGGCCGAGATCAGCGGCACTGTCGTCGACGGGAAGCGTGCGGATACGCTTCGGTGCACACGATGTCTGACGCCACCATCACCATCCGGGTTCCGGGCAACCACCTCATGGGTGCACTGCTCGGCGAACACGATCGACACCTGCGCCGCATCGAGGAAGCCCTGCCCGACGCCGACATCACGGTGCGCGGCAACGAAGTACACCTCTCGGGGCCGGGTGCGTCGGTTGCCGCGACCTTGTTCGAAGAACTTGTCGTGCTGGCCGAGCGCGGCCAGCGGGTCGACGATCGCACGCTCGATCGGACGATCGACATGGTGCGGGCCGACGAGAAGCCGTCGGCCGTGTTCACCCACGAGATCCTCCGGGCCGACAAGGGCAAGGTCATTCGGCCGAAGTCCGCAGGCCAGAAGGCGTATGTGGAGGCGATTGCGGCAAACGTCGTCACCTTCGGAATCGGTCCGGCGGGCACGGGCAAGTCGTGGCTTGCGGTGGCGATGGCCGTGCGAGCTCTTCAGCAGGGCGAGGTCGACCGCATCATCCTCACCCGCCCAGCGGTGGAAGCCGGCGAGCGTTTGGGTTTCCTCCCGGGCGACATGATGGCCAAGGTCGACCCGTACCTGCGGCCGCTGTACGACGCGCTTCACGACATGGTTGGTAACGACGGCATGGAGCGCCTGCTCGATCGAGGCATCGTCGAGGTTGCGCCGTTGGCGTTCATGCGAGGCCGAACCCTCAACTCGTCGTTCATCATTCTCGATGAGGCCCAGAACACCACTCCCGAGCAGATGAAGATGTTCCTCACTCGAATCGGGTTTGGCTCCAAGGCGGTGGTGACCGGTGATGTCACCCAGGTCGACGTGCAGGGTGGACGGTCCGGTCTGGGCGACTTGGAACGTGTGCTTGGTCATGTCGACGGCATCGCCTTCGCTCGTCTCAGTGGCCGAGATGTCGTTCGGCACCGCATCGTGCAGGACATCGTCGATGCCTACGAGAAGGCTTCGTCGAACGCCGGCCGTCCCGGCGACCACTCGTGAGCGAGTCTGTTTCTACTCCGGTGGTGGTGGCCGTCGACGAGCAAGACGATCTCGCTCTCGATGTTGGCCGATGGGCTGCGCTCGCCGTCGCCGCCTTCACGTCACAGGGCGTGACGGCGGGAGAGTGCAATCTGCTCTTCGTCGATGAGGCCGCGATCCACGAACTCAACGTCGACCATCGCGGCAAGGACCGCCCGACCGACGTGCTCTCGTTCCCGCTTGATGGCGCTGAGGCAAGCCATGCCGACGACCTGATCGGTGACATCGTCATCTGCCCGGTTGTCGCTGCTGCCAATGCGCCGGAGCATGCCGGTCAGGACCACCATCGCGGAAGTATCGAAGACGAACTCGCCTTGCTTGTCGTGCACGGCGTGTTGCATCTGCTGGGCCACGACCACGAAGCCGACGACGAAGCCGAGGCGATGGAAGCGCTCGAGCAGGCCGTGCTGGCCGCCCATTACCGATGAGCGCCGGCCTTGTGCTCTGGGCGGCGGTCGCCCTGGTGCTGGTGCTGATCGCCGCAGTGAACGCGGCGGCTGAAACGGCGCTGACCCGCATTTCGCGGGCGCGGGCCGAG
>Ga0255776_10007747_pt1 | contig 10720 bp, 8 predicted proteins | sample 071ome_19_FD_179974 | JGI IMG/M metagenome (GOLD analysis project Ga0255776, IMG submission 179974) | Coastal salt marsh microbial communities from the Groves Creek Marsh, Skidaway Island, Georgia - 071413AT metaG (version 2) | ecosystem: Environmental > Aquatic > Marine > Intertidal zone > Salt...
AGAAAAACGGGAAAATGAATTGCTGCTCTTCGACGCAGAGATCGGAATGGATAATGCCTCTATTTCTCCTGACGGACAGAAGTTGCTCTTCACCCGTGAAGGCGGCGATCTGTATCGACGCGGCTACCGAGGCCCTCGTTCTTCCCAAATCTGGATGGCTGAAAAGCTGGAGACTCCCAATCCGAAATTTACCAAGCTGATTGCTCGTGACACCGGGGCTCGCTCACCAATATGGAAACCAGATGGATCGGGATTCTTCTATCTCGGCGATCACGGGGAAAGCGGATTGTTCTCGCTCTGGTTTCGCGATCTCGAGTCCGGGAAAGAAAAGGAAATCACCTCACAGGAAGACGAACCTGCGATCCTGCCGACGATGGCGCGAAACGGATCGGCGATTGTGTATCGGGCAGGGTTTGATTTTGTCTGTGCCCAACCCGAGGCAAATGGCAAAGCGGCGTCGGCTCGAAAGATTTCACTTCATGCGACAGGAGATATCACCCATGATGGAACGGTGCGGCGAACACTGACCAAGGCAACCAATGTGAGCTTCAGCCAGGATGGCCTCGAAATGGCCTTTGCCGCAGGCGGCGATATCTGGATCATGGACACCGAGCTGAAAGAGCCGGCCCCCATCACGACCACCGCGGCCGAAGAGCGAGAGCCTATCATGAGCCCGGACGGGAAGCGCGTACTTTTCATTCGTGACGATGGCGTGAGTGCCGACATCTGGTCGGTCGAACGAGCCGACGACAATGACTACTGGTGGAGGAATCGCGAATTCAAAGAAACCCGGGTCACCAAAGACGGGAAGATCAAGCATGACCTCGTCTTCGTTCCGGGCGGCAAGCAGATCAGCTATCACGTCGGAGCTGGCGATCTCTGGGTGTCGGATGTGGACGGCAAAAACGCCAAGCGTCTCATCGAATCCTGGAGTGCTACGCAATACGACTGGTCGCCGGATGGCAAATGGATCGCCTACGCGAAGAGCGACTCCGACTTCAACCGGGATATCTGGATCGCCCCAGCCGATGGAAAACGGAAGCCATTCAACCTTTCCCGTCATCCGGATTCCGACAGCAATCCCAAGTGGTCACCGAACGGCAAGATCCTCGCCTTTACCGGGCGGCGCTACGATCAGGAGACCGACATCTACTACGTCTATCTATCACGAGCTGATGAAGAGATCGACCGCCGCGACCGCTCCCTGAAGTCGGCCCTTGAAAAGATGTCGAAAGAAAGAAAACGATCGACTCCCCCTGCCCCGCCCAAGAAAGAAGAGCCGAAGCCGGAGCCTGACAAAAAAACCGCGGCACCGAAGGCACCAACACCTGCTCCCGCAAAAAGCCAAGCAGCGCCGAAGAATTCAGACCCGGAACCTGCCAAGGCCGAGCCGAAAAAGGACCCCGCACCCGCGCAGGACGAAGCCAAACCTGCACCCAAGGCAAAGCCGGAGGCCAAACCTCCAGCAGAAGCTGCGAAAAAGCCAGCAGCTCCAGCCGGCCCGAAATTACCCGAGGTCAAAATCGATTTCGGAGGCATCTACGAGCGCATTCATCGCATTTCGATTTCTGATGCCAAAGAGGAAAACCTCTTCTGGTCCCACGACTCGAAGCGACTCGCCTTCGGAGCCAAAATTAAAAACGTCGACGCCACCTACTACGTCACCTTTCCTGACAGGCTCACAACACCAACCGCATTGTATTCGAAACGAGGGTCACTCGCCCGCTGGATACCGAAGAATGACACCGTCCTCTGGCTCGTGAACGGAATTCCCTCGTCGCTCTCGAAAGGCAGCCTGCGATCCTTTTCTTTCCGGGCCTTGCAGTCCATGGATCGCGAAGAGTATCGGAGAACTGCTTTTCGCCAGGTCTGGCGCACGATAGGAGACATCTGGTATGACCCCAATCTCAACAATCTCGACTGGAAGGCCATTGGGGAAAAATACACTCCTATTGCTGCTGTCGCACCGAACAATCGAAACTTCGAACGAGCTGTGGCGATGATGCTGGGCGAACTTAACGGTTCTCACCTCGGATTTCGCGCTTCCTCCACCGCATTCGGAGAAACCCAATGGAGACCGACTGCCGGCTGGAAAGAATCAACTGCCCATCTTGGCGTCGGCTTTGATCGCTTTTTTAAGGGGCCCGGAATCAAAGTCGAATCCGTTATCCCCTTCGGCCCGGCAGACCAGAACGACGGAAAACTCACAGTCGGTGATGTGATTCACGAAATCGACGGAGTAAAAGTGGGGCCAAAAACAGATCTCACTGAAGTGCTGAACGGACCGCTGGAGAGAATGATTCGGCTAACAGTTCGTGGCGATGAGGAAACGGGTAAAGAAAGGGACAAGGAGCTGGAAGACCGAACAGTCTTGATTCGCCCAGCATCCTATACCTCCATCCGGACGCAGATGCACCGCGACAAGATCCGGAAAAACCGGGCCATGATCGACAAGCTAAGCGGAGGCAAGATCGGATACGTCTACGTCCCGCGGATGCAGTGGAACGAGTTCATCAAATTTGAAGAGGAAATCTACGCCCGCGGAGCCGGGAAAGACGGGCTCATCATCGATGTGCGCAATAATGGCGGAGGCTTCACAGCAGACCACCTTCTCACAGTTTTGAGTCCACCCGAGCACGCCTTCACCGTTCCGCGTGGAGGAGAGCGTGGCTACCCGCAGGATCGGAGAGTCTACGCAACGTGGAGTAAACCCATTACCGTTCTCTGCAACCAGAACAGCTTTTCCAACGCCGAAATCTTCAGCCACGCGATCAAGGAACTCGGACGAGGGAAACTCGTCGGAGTCGAAACATCCGGGGGCGTGATTTCGACAGGTTCAAAAATGATTATGGACGTGGGAACGCTCCGCATGCCATTTCGCGGCTGGTATCGGCTCAGCGACGGGCAGGATATGGAGCTGAACGGCGCGAAACCCGACATCACGATCTGGCCGGAGGCCGGAGAATTGTCTAAAGGCCACGATCGACAGATTGAGAAGGCAGTCGAAGTCCTGAAAAAAGACATCGCAGCATTTCAGAAACGCCCCCAGCCAAAGGCCGTTCGGGCGAGTGAGAGATGATCGAAAATACGTGAGTCTCTCTTGCGTTGACGGATTCGCAATTCACTCTGACCTTGTGAGAACCACTAATCCGAATATGCGAGATACTTTGCTAGACGCGCTTTCTGCCTCCGCCTCTGCTGACGCCGTTTCCTGGCTCCGCGGCCAGATTTCCGAGCTTTCGGAAAACTTTGAGAAACACCCGTTTTACTACGCTTTCAGCGGCGTCTCGCGCCGCTTCGACAAGGCGGCTACGATCCAGTCGGAAAATGACACGATCGTCGGGTGGGACGAATTCCGCACCGCCCGGGTTGCCTTGCTTCTTGTGCTTGCGGAAAAGGACAAAGACACCTTCCTCGAAAGTTTCTCGGCCGTTCTCAACACCGCAGACATACGCGAGCAGATTGCGCTTTTTTCAGCGTTGCGCTGGATGCCTCACCGGGAGGATCTCGTTGAATCAGCTGTCGATGGGCTTCGATCGAACATCGTCGATATCTACGATTCGATCGCGCTCGACAATCCCTTTCCGCAGGAACATTTCACCGACGAGGCCTGGACTCAGATGGTTTTGAAAGCAATCTTCATCAGTCGGCCTCTCCACCGAATTCACGGAATCGAAGCGCGCCGAAATCAGGCACTCGCCGAAGCGATCTCTGACCTCGCACACGAACGCTGGGCCGCCGGACGCGTCATCACTCCGGAAGCGTGGCGCAGTTGCATCGGATTCATCGATGAACGAATCGCCGGCGACATCGCCAAAATGGCAGAAAGCGAAAATCCGGATGATCGAGCCGCCGCGGCCCTCGTCGTGGCCGAAGAGGAATCCGGGAAACTTGAGTCGTGGAAAACCACATTGGCCGATGAACTCTCCAAAATAGAAACTGGTGATCTCTCCTGGAAATCACTCGGTCAGGAAATGGAAGACAAAACCATCCGCAAAAGCCTGACCTGACATCCATTTCCCACTCTTTTTCCGCCACTCTTTTTCTTTTTCCCCATGCGCTTTTTCGACTCCCACGTTCACATGGTCTCCCGGACCACCGACGACTACCAGCGAATGGCAGCTGCCGGCGTCGCCGCGATTATCGAGCCTTCCTTCTGGCAGGGGCAGCCGCGAACGGAGGTCGGGACTTTCAAGGATTACTTCAACTCCCTGATCGGTTTCGAGCGCTTTCGGGCAAGTCAGTTCGGCATCAAGCACTACTGCACAATCGGTTTGAATCCGAAGGAAGCGAACAACGAGAAGCTTGCCGAGGCGGTCATGGAACTGATGCCGCTCTACATCTGCAAAGAGGGCGTTGTCGGAATCGGGGAAATCGGTTACGACGATCAGTCGAAGATGGAAGAAAAGTATCTCATTCGTCAGGCCGAAATGGCACTGGAGGCCGACCTTCCGATTCAGATTCACACGCCCCACCGTGACAAAAAGAAAGGAACAAATCGCACGATGGATGTGCTCGTCGATGTAGGCGTTAACCCTGACAAAGTCATCATCGACCACAACAACGAAGAAACGGTCAAAGAAGTTCTCGACCGCGGATTCTGGGCGGCGTTTACGATTTATCCGCACACCAAACTCGGCAATGAGCGCATGGTCGACCTAATGCTGGAATATGGAGCCGAGAAGATTGTCGTCGACAGTGCCGCCGACTGGGGTATCAGCGATCCTCTCGCCGTTCCAAAAACGGCAGCCCTGATGAAAGAGCGCGGAGTTACCATCGAGGAGATCGAAAAGGTCACCTATCACAACCCACTCGCCGCCTACGGCCAGAGCGGGCAGGTCGAGGAAGCCGACTGGGAAGACCACGAGGGTATTGATGCGACTGCGCTCTTTGAAGGAAATACCCTTTTCCGTGGTGGGCAGGATATTGACGAAGCGATGTCGCAGTATTTGATCGAATAACTAGGACTTCGATTTTTCGAATTCTCGGGAAGCGGTCTTTCTTCCAGTTTTGTATCACTTATAAAAAACCGTGCCGTGCTTTTTACTTCCCGGGAAAAGGTTCGTGACGAAAAAGCAGATTCCGGGAAACGCTCCGATACTCATGGACAGCGCAAGATAGAACCCTAACAGTGCCGCCAACGCTACAATCCCCGGAATCCCAACACCCATGCAAATGAACCAACGAATTGCGTTGTGCCGATTTGCCAGCTGTTATTCCGATTCACAAAAGTAACGATCGATATGCTGCATGAGCAGTTCGTTCGGCCTTTCCGGAACGCAGTCGGCCAGCCTCGGAGTCGATTCCTTTGTTGTCCACAATCGGGCCGCTTCGGAAGGCGACGAATACAGCTTCACTTGGCTGTATCGCACCTCACCCTCCGGCTTTTTCGAAGCAAGCTATCCGCTGCCGAGCTTCCTGACAATTTCGTCACAAGCGGATTTGCGATTTGCGATTTGCGATTTGCGATTTGCGACGAAAGTGACTTGTTTCCTCATCATGAACCGTCTTCTCAGCGAATTCCTTGGCACGTTCTTTCTGACCTTCACCATTTGCGTGGCAGCCGTTTACGGAAAAGCTGGTGACTATGGCCCCCTCGCAATAGGATTTGTCCTCGTCGCCATGGTCTATGCCTGCGGTCACATCTCGAAAGCACACTTCAACCCGGCGGTGAGCCTCGCTTTTCTGATCCGTGGCTGCTACATCTCGGTCAAGGAAATGTTTTCGTTCATCGGCGTGCAGTGCCTCGCTGCGATTCTCGCGGCTTTGCTCGCGAGAGGGCTCTACTCGGACGGAGTCATTGTCGAGACGACCGATCTGATTTTCGTTCCTGCTCTTGTAGCCGAGATTTTATTCACCTTCATGCTCGTGTGGGTAATCATGAATGTCGCGACGGCGAAGGCCAACCAGGGAAATGACTTCTACGGAATCGCGATCGGTTTCACGGTGGCTGGAGCGATATACACGGTAGGAATTGTTTCGCTGGCCGTGCTGAATCCAGCTGTAGCAATCGCACTTGTCCTCGTCGGAAAGTTATCGCTCAGCCAGATCGCAATCCCGATCTTTGGCAGCCTGTTGGGCGGTCTTGGCGCCGTGCTCTTATTCAACTTGGGCCACCCCACCGAGGGCTGCTCGGACGACGATGAATCAGGCTGCTCACCGATCAAGTAAAGGCCGCTACTCGAGACCCAGCTTCTTCAGCTTGGGAACGATGACGGCCTGGCAGTAGCGATTGTCTCCGTTGAGCTGGTAGTAATCCTGGTGATAGTCTTCCGCGACCCAGAACGTGGAGGCTTCCGTGATTTCTGTTACCGCTGGATCAGCATAGATACCGCTCGCGTCGAGTTTCGTCTTGGATTGCTCCGCTATCGTTTTCTGCTGAGGCGAATGGTAGAAAATTGCCGAGCGATACTGCGGCCCCCGATCGGCTCCCTGCTGATTCAGCGTCGTGGGATCGTGCGCCTGCCAGAATACATTGAGCACTTCATCAAGTGATATCTTCGAAGTTTCGAAGGTCACCTGAATCACTTCTGCGTGACCGGTCGTCTTGGTGCAAATCTGCTGGTAAGTGGGATTCTCGACATGCCCCCCCATGTAACCGGAGACGACATCTTTAACCCCGTCGATTTTCTCGAGGACAGCCTCCGTGCACCAGAAACATCCTCCCGCGAGAGTGATAATTTCCTCGCCACCTGAAGCAGGGTCAGTGTTCCGCCTTTTCATCGGTGTCGTTTCCGCCTCTGCTTTTTTCTGCTCCTCCGTTTTTCCTTCTCCTGTCCCCGGGATCTCGTTTGGATTACTATCCGCTTTTTCTGCTTCAGAACAGGACAGCAGAAAGAGAGAGCACAGGGCTGCGAAGGAAAGGAACAGAAACTTCATAAGGCCGAAATATGTTCCGACTTCGCGGCCAACGCAACGCCCCAATCTGCGTTCCGTATTCAGCTATTTCACGCCCTTAATTTCTAGAAAAAATAGTAAATAAAGAAAATTTATCTCGTACGCAAAAAACCTAATAAAATGCCGAATAAACCGTTGACGAGTGCCATTATTATCTTATAAAAATGGCATAGTTATTCTTTACAAATCAAATGGCGAGACCAAAGAACACAACTGAGACCGTTCAAATCACCCTTTCTGCGACACCGCAGGTAAAGGAGTTGCTCGAAGAGTTGTCGAAGACTGGGTTCTACGGAAAAAACGCTGCCGAAACGGCGATGATGCTGCTCAAGGAAAAAATCCGAGATCTGCAACGCGACGGACAGGCACCCACTCCCAAGTATTCGTGACTGCAATAACTTTAATCCACCTCATGCTTCACCACCACACTCAACACCATGTATCTCCCCAAACCCGCTCAAACCAACAACACTCTCGAACTACTTGAGTCCGCCAGTGATTCACCTTCCAAAATCTGCGCAGACAATCCCGAACTCCAGGCAGCCTTTGATCAAGGCTTGCGAGAACTCGCCGAGGACATCATCCGCTTTCACCCGAACCTCGCTCACATCCTCGTTCACATGAATGAAGATCTCAGTCCGTATGTGGCGGGCCAGAATTAAGGGGTAACCTTAATAGGTCAGCGTCAGACCAAAGTGAAATTTTCCGTCCGAAGTTCCGGACGGGAGTCCGTGATCCTCGACCGCCCAACCGTAGGCGGCACGAGCAAACCCGCGATCGCCAACACGAGTATTCAGACCGAGACCAAGACTCTGTAGCGAGGGGCTGACCTCGCCAACCACAGCATCGCTGATATCGAGAACAGCAGCGTCCCAGAAGATGAATCCATTCCAGGTGTCATCCTGATTGGGGAAAATGGAAAAATCAGGAGTGATCAGCTCCACCGTTGAGAGGATGCCGGAATCGCCGCGAGCGAGACTCTCATCGAATCCGCGCACCGTGGCATATCCACCGGCCAGCAATAGCTCGGTCGAGGGGAGACGGTCTCCCGACCCTCTTGCCTGCAAATCCACTCGGAGGGTGAAGTCGTTGGGAAGTTGCTGCAGTCGTTCGAACTCTGCGATGGCATACCAGTAGTCCGCTTCCGAACCCAAGCGCGCGATACCGAAGCTGGTATCGTCGTTGTTGGAGAACATATCACCGGGGGATCCGACCAATCCCACACTCATCAGGGTAATTCCTTTTTCGTCGGGAACACGAACTTCGTAGAGTCCTCGAAACTGTCCGACTTCGACATCGTTTCCAAAAAAGGTGAGTCCTCCAGAAAGCAGGTCGGTATCTGTTGATTTGTAGTCGAATGCGAAAGTCAGGTAGTGACGCCAGGCACGGTTAAACTTTGGCCGGGCCAGCGGGACCCGATACTCCACCGAAAGCTGCCTGCTGAGCCCACTCGCATTCAGCGGAGCTGCGGTCTCTGACTCACTGCTGACGTGTGCAGCAAGAATGCTCAGCGTATGCCGCCACGGCAAAAAGGCCTCATAGCGAAGTGAATGCGCCTGCAGGTCCTCCCACTCCATGTCGGTAGCAAATTGGTACCCAATCAGGTGTTCCTGCTTTCCAGGGTTCATCCAGGCAAACCCGAATGACCACTCCTCTTCCCCGGTGAAGTCGACTCCTGTATTGGAAAAGCCGACGTAGGCCGAAAAGGGTTCGTTTTCTTCCACTTGCAGTTGGATATCGCTAGTCCCATCGCCCTCGCCGCGTTCGTAGATCAGGCTGACCTGACGAATCGGGTTCTCGTTGAGCCAATCGAGATCGGACTCCACCACACGTCGACTGATGCGATCCCCTTCGTTGATTCGAAGATTCTCGATCAGGTAGTTTTCACGGGAAATAACGGCCCCCTCGAAGCTCTTCTCCCCGAGAACGGATTCCTTAACAACGATCTGCAATTTTCCCGCAGAGATATTCTGCTCCGGAAAGTAGACATCGATGAGTGGATAATCACTGTCTCGCCATGCCACCACGATGTCTTTTTGAATGGTCGACAAGAGCGCCATCGACATCGGTTCACCTACGTAGAACTCAAGCTGGGCGTCCAATCCAATCGGAGCAGGCAAGCCCTCTTCTACGGTAACGGGCACCGATCCCACCGTCGGGTTCATCGTCACCTTGCTCTGGTCGGAAATCAGGTGAATCGATCGTAAATCAACTCCGAAAGGTGTGGAATCGCCAGTTGCCACATCGGTTTCCTCTTCCCGCTCATCGCTCGCGATACCGGCATCTGTGCTTTCCCGTTCACCACCGAAGATGACATTGCGCATCTGATCCAACGCCTTGTCGAGGGGGCTGCTTTGTGCCACCACGGAATCCAAACCTATCCCACTCCACGCGACGAGCGCGAGGAAGTTGAGGGCAAGGCGGTTGGTAAACGAAATCATCGTCAAAAGGGAGAAGCACTATTCTGAATCAAGTGCTTCGGTCAATTCGGCAAACGCGGCATCTCCAATATGCTCTGCGAGCAGGGCGGCGACCTCGGGAGCGATCGCTGCTGGAACAACGGCAATAGAGATGGCGCCGTCATAGGAAGTCAACGGGATCGTAATCGCCATTTCTAATGCTGCAGAGAGTTCTTTCGCAGCATCCGCGTTGAGATTATCCACCATTAAGGGGGCTATTTCCGCGGGCAGAGCCTGACCTAAATCGATGGCAATCGGACCGTCTGGCATGATGAGCACCATCCCGCCAGCGAACTCGATTGCGGCCGCCAGCTCATTCCAGGCATCGGGAGCAAGGGAATCCCGAAGGTCTTTGGTCGCATCGACGGGAGGAAGGGAAAAGGTTCCATCAAGACTCGCAGGAGCCCCGAGCTGGTATTCATCGCTATCGATCATAATCACAGCGGCTTGTCCGGCAATAATGGAAGCGGCGGCGGCACCAAAGGCGTTTCCACCGGGATTGTTTGATAGCCCCATCAAGTTCTCTACAGGTGACCGTCCCGAACCATCTCGATTGTCCGTGAACTGATCGGTAACCTTACCGCCCTCTCCATTTTTCAGACTCGGATTCTGGACCTGGCCAGTCTGCTGCGTCAAGATGACCTCGGTATCTCCGCCAGGACGAGGGTTGTCATTTTTTTCCGGTGCTTCAAAATTTTCGACAACCACAGTCGAACCTTCCAACTGAAACGGCCCAGTCTGGAGAAATCTTTTACTTCCCGCCGCCAGCGTATCGAAGCCACTTCCCCCATCGAGAAGAAGAGAAATTCCATTCCCCCCGCGGAACACTACAGTATCATCGCCCGGACCGAGGAGCAGTTTCAGCTTCTCCACTTCTGAGTAGTTGTAAGTTGGGTTTCGGCTGATCGTATCGTTAGTGATAGTGTAGCGATTAACTCCACCGAGGTTGCGATCATCGAGAACCAGTTCATCCAGGTCTGCTCCTCCGATGACTTGATTGACCATCGCTTGATCGAAGAACACAAACTGGTCATCACCTCCCGCTCCGTCGAGCGTTTCAAAATTGCTGAATTTTATATCGTTCAGATAACCTGCTCCATCCGAGAGAATCTGAAAGCTATCACCTTGTTCCGTTCCCGTAAGCAGGTCTTCCGCCTGCCCGCCAATCACCGACTCCAGCGAATCGAAATTGGCGACCTGCGTTCCGCTTTTCGAACCAAAGTCGGCGAAAACGGAACTCTCAAAGGCCGAGTAATCAAAAGTATCAAAACCGTCACCACCGATAATCGTGTCTACCGATCCACCGGGCGAAAAAGAAAACGTGTCATCACCGCCCGCTCCGTCGAGAAGCACGTCAGAGCTGT
>Ga0255776_10007760_pt1 | contig 10710 bp, 7 predicted proteins | sample 071ome_19_FD_179974 | JGI IMG/M metagenome (GOLD analysis project Ga0255776, IMG submission 179974) | Coastal salt marsh microbial communities from the Groves Creek Marsh, Skidaway Island, Georgia - 071413AT metaG (version 2) | ecosystem: Environmental > Aquatic > Marine > Intertidal zone > Salt...
TCAGGGCCCGACCATGCTGAATCAAACCAAACTTTACCTTAGCCTGCTCATCGCCTCACTGACCGTCATGCCTGCCCCGACGGCACTCGGTCAATCACTGCTGGACGATTACACACCGGTCACATACGAACAATTAGAAAATCCGCCAGATAGCGACTGGCTGATGTGGCGCCGAACCCAGAATCACTGGGGCTACAGTCCGCTAGACCAGATCAACAAGGAAAACGTGGGCAGTCTGCGGCTGGCCTGGGCATGGACCATGGGGCCCGGACTGCAGGAAACCACCCCACTGGTACACGATGGAGTAATGTTTCTGCCCCAGGCCTGCGACTTTATCGAAGCTGTGGATGCCACCGACGGCACCCTGCTCTGGGAATATCGACGACCGGAAGTCGATCACGTGGCGCCCCTGTCATGTGCCAATCGAAACGGGACCCTGTACGGTGACCGACTGTACCTGGCAACTCGCGACGCATTCCTGATTGCTCTGGATGTCCACACCGGCGAAGTCATCTGGGAACAGCAGATGGGTGACTGGACCGTTGGTCAACATTACTCTGGCGGACCGCAAATACTGGACGGCAAGCTGATTGCCGGCATGTCCGGGTGCTATTACATCAATACCTTCTGCTGGGTTTCCGCCCACGATCCCGAAACCGGTGAGGAACTGTGGCGCACCAATACCGTTCCGCGCGTTGGAGAACCCCATGGTGAAACCTGGGGGGATGTACCTAATGAGCGCCGTCGGGGTGGTTCCGCCTGGATGCCAGCCAGTTACGACCCAGACCTGGACCTGATCTATATCGGTGTCGGTGTGCCAATTCCCTGGGGTGATATCCAGCGGCAAACCGACGGGGGCGATGTACTCTATACCAATTCCACTCTGGCCCTGCGCGCAGATACCGGCGAAATCGCCTGGTATTTTCAGCATATTCCAGGCGGTAACTGGGATCTCGACCATCCATTCGAGCGTCTGGTGGTCGAGTCTGAAATCGCGCCAGATCCCGACTCGGTCTCCTGGATGAACCCTGACATTGACTCCAGCGCAAGGCGCAAGGTCATCACTGGCATACCCGGCAAAACCGGAATCATCTGGACCCTCGATGCCGCTACTGGCGAATTTCTGTGGGCTCGGGAAACCAACTATCAGAACGTCATCATCGGTGTCGATATCGAAAACCATAAAGGAATCACTGATCCGAATCTCAAATATACTGAAATTCGCCAGCGCAAGATGATCTGCCCCACTACTCGGGGCGGGATCAACTGGCAGGCTGTTGCCTACAGCCCGCAAACCAACGCGGTCTATACCCCCACCAATAATGCCTGCATGAATCAGGCTCTGAACCCTGTAGAACCCACCGTTGGCTTACATCATCGTTCGGCCACGTCGCCCGTCATTCCGGCACCAGGATTTGAAGACCAGGTCGGCCTGCTGTCTGCGGTCGACGTAGCTACCGGCGAAGCAAAATGGATTCACAGACAGCGGGCGGGTATAGGTGGCTCAGTGCTGACTACCGGAGGTGGACTGGTATTTGTCACGGACGATGCCCGTCGCTTTCGCGCCTTTGACGCCGAAACCGGTGAAGTGCTGTGGGAACAATTGCTCAATTCGACCGCAGGTGGATTCCCGGTTTCCTATAGCGTCGACGGCGTGCAATATATTGCGATAGCGGCCGGAGGCGGAGTGACCTATCGCAATCTGACCCCAGAATTGCAGCAGCGTAGCGGTGGCAATACCCTGTTCGTCTTTAGGCTGCCATAGTCACGTAAAAATCCGACCCGGGGGAATACGACCATACTCTACCGTCTGGGTGACAAGCAGGTAGAAATTGCCGGTGACGATTTCTTCGTCGCCGACAATGCCTCTGTCATCGGAGAAGTGCGGCTCGAAAACAACGCAAGTATCTGGTTCAACGCTGTTCTGCGGGGTGATTGCGACCTGATTACTGTCGGCGAAAACTCCAATATTCAGGATGGCTCGGTGCTGCACACCGATCATGGTTTCCCCCTCATAATTGGCAAAAACGTGACGGTTGGTCACAAGGTCATGTTGCACGGCTGCACGATTGGGGATAATTCACTGATTGGCATCAATGCAGTAATTCTCAATGGCGCCAAAATAGGTAAAAACTGCCTGATCGGCGCCAACAGCCTGATCACAGAGAACAAGGAAATCCCCGACGGCTCGCTGGTGATGGGATCTCCCGCCAGGGTCGTTAAACCTCTCACCCCCCAGCAGCAGTCCCAGCTTGCAGAGAGCGCCAGCCACTACGTGGAAAACTTCAAGCGATACAAAAGGGAATTACGGCAAGACCTACGCTGATGCAACAACGCCATCGCATTATCCAGAATTTAGAACCATCCGTTCTTTCTTGCCCAATCAAGCATCGGGTGAAAACCATTACCGGTTGCTTATGCGGGCAACTTGCTTACAGGCGTACTATGGTCTGGAGATAGACGTAGTTGCTGTCGCCCTTGTTAACAGCGTCCATATAAGGACCCGCATTAATCCACACATAGCCGCCATCGACGGTCAACTTGTTGGAAAACAGGTTCCAGCGTACGCGAAATTCCAACTGATCACCCAAAAAGTCCTCACCAAGACTGCCTGGATGACGATACCGGGTGGTGCGCCAACCCTGCGCCTCTTCGGCCAGTGACGGTCGCTGCCACCTGACGTAAGCATCGACATTTACGGCTGGCTGCAGGTTTAGCATGAGTCCTGGAGAACTCGTGTTAACCCTTTGAAAGGCCCGGAACAGGCCAGTGGGTCCGAAATCCGGTCTTGGTACCCCAAACAGATGATCCAATTCATTGGATTCGTCGTCCAGAGGATCCTTGTCACCGCTGCCGTAATGATAGAGAAAGCTAAGGCGTGGCTGCCACGTCGCCTCGAAGCTGTGACCCAGGGTCAGATGAAAATAGGAAGCCTTGTGATCACGCAATGCAGAATCCGCATCCAGAGCGGGTGCATCGCCGAATTGATACAGGGCTTCTATATCGTAGTGCCAGCGACTTGCCGCAGGGTTTCGGAACAGACGTACGCCAGTATTGAGCACATCGAAACGCTGATTGGCAGGCCTATCGCGCCTTTCGTCAGCCCCGAGCAAGTACAGTTGAAGCGAGCCCGCTGCGCCGCTTAAACGAGTGGTCAAGAATCCGCCCCAAAAGAAATCATCGGATTGATTGTCAAGGCGAGGATCATTATCAATCCAGTCGCCGGAAACCCGTCTGGTTGTGGGGTGTGTATAAAATAACTCCAGAGAAGTATTGTCGCTCTCCAGCCTGGCCTGGACACCAGCAAAGGAATTGATGGTATTACGATAGCGATTGCGTGCGATGAAGCGACGACTGCCCTGATCCATAGTGAAACGACCAATCCTGATAAAGCCCCGATCTTCATCGCTGAACAACCCGGTGAAAGGCACGGTCACATTGGCCTGCAGAATATCCAGCGGATTATTGGTAAAACTGTCGAGAGGTGAGCCACTATCTACAAGAAAGGTGCGCATGTCAGCCAACTCAGTCGTGACAGTAAAACCCTCGAAATCGGCGTCCAACTTGAGAGTATTGCGCCATTCAATACCCTGGTCGCTGCCATCGAGACCAGCACGAAACTGTCCATCCAGGTGCTGAAATCTGGTTTGCTGCTCGAATTCTAACGAGAGCCAATCCGGCAGGGTGGAATTCGACTGGGCGACCCCGACTAGGGGGAGTCCGAGTAACAGGTTGCAAAAAATAAGGACGTCGCGAAGTGCAGGGCAGTAGCTTGCCTCGAAAGTAGCTCGAATGGGTAACATAAAAACTGTTTTTTATCGGATTTATAATTATTGCGTTATTGCGCGGGTGACGGCGATTGTATCTATACTCGCACTAACACTTCAATCTTCATAAGTGGCGAAGGAATCGGAAGCATACAAATCCAAGACTTGCAGAACTGGATTTGGCCCCCTGATTGGCGATCATTCGGGTCTGTTGCCAGGCACTTCATTTTGGTTTTAGAAAAAAAGCCAGGACAATGCCGGAAAAAACCCAGACTATGATCGTGTCAATGACAGTTATGACAGCAAAGTCCAGAGGCAGCGGCAGAATTATTGAGTGAAACCATTCCGCTGAAGCCAGCAATGAACCCATTACAAGACCAAACCGCGCGCCTTCAGCAAGGCCCTTGTTCTGATAAGCCTTCATAAATACGAAACAAGCGAGGCTGATTGTTACAAGGTAACCCACTGCAATCGCCATAAGATTAGGAGCGGATTGCAGGTCGGGCCTCAAGATTTCAAAGAAAGCACCATACTGCTCGGGAAATAACGGTGGCAGGAGTGCAAAAAACACCCCTTGTATGACGACGACAAATAACAAAGCCAGTGCTATTCGTTTTACGTACATGCCTGCCTCTCATTGCTTCTTGCATCGAGACTGCCAAACTTTTCAGGAATGGACAAGTTTTAGAAGTGCTCTTAAGCTAGCAAAAAACCAAAACCAAGGGAGGGCTGCTTCTTAATGAAGTGTTTCCGGAATTGGCTGTTATATTTGCTTCTGATTGCAGGCCAGGGCATCTCGACGATAGCACTGGCGCAGGACAGCTTCGATGTCATCATCAGGAATGGCCGCATCATAGATGGCGCCGGGAACCCCTGGTACATGGCTGACATCGGCATTCGAGGCGATCGGATCGAGGATATTGGCGATCTCACCGACGCCACGGCCACACGCGTAATCGATGCCTCGGGTCTGACCGTAACCCCGGGATTTATCGATCCCCACACCCATGCCATACGGGGTATTTTTGACGTCCCTACGGCCGACAGCGCGCTGCTGCAAGGCGTCACAACTCTCACCGAAGGCAACGACGGCAGTTCGCCCTACCCCATCGACGAACATTATGCGCAGATAACCGCAACTCGCATCAGCCCAAATTGGGCCGTCTTTGTTGGTCAGGGCACTATCCGCAGCCAACTGATCGGCGCCGAAGATCGCGAAGCTACTCCGGAAGAATTACAACGCATGAAAGCCATGGTAGCCGAAGCCATGGAACAGGGTGCACTGGGAATTTCGACGGGCCTGTTCTATGTTCCGGGCAGCTTCACTCCTACCGAAGAAATTGTCGAACTATCGAAAGTCGCAGCAGAATTCGGCGGCATCTACATATCCCACATGCGGGAAGAGGCATCTCAGCTGCTCGATTCGGTGCAGGAGACCATCGACATAGGTGAACGGGCTGGTATTCCGGTACAGATGACCCATCATAAAGTGATCGGGGTCGAAAACTGGGGTATGTCCGCAGATTCACTGCGCATGGTTGACCAGGCAAGATCTCGAGGTATCGATATCACCATCGATCAATATCCCTACACTGCTTCGCAAACCGGTATTACGGCTCTGATTCCGCAATGGGCTCAGGAGGGAGGTCGGGATCGAATGATTTCCCGCATAGACAGTCCTGAAACCCGCCAGACCGTCAAAGACGCCGTCGTCGAAAAAATTCTTTACGATCGCGGCGGCGGCCACCCGCGCAACGTATTCATATCGCGAAATTCCTGGGATCCTGAGATGGAAGGCAAGAACCTCGCCGAGCTGGCGATTGAACGCGGGTTTGAGCCAACCCCGGAAAATGCCGCTGAAGTCGTATTTGATATTGTCAGAGGCGGGGGCGCCACTGCGGTCTATCACGCCATTGGTCCTGAGGACGTTGACAACATCATGCGACACCCGGCTGCCGCAATCGGTTCAGATGGGCCGCTGGGAGTTTTTGGGGTCGGGGCACCCCACCCTCGCCAGTACGGAACTTTCGCAAGAGTCTTGGGACACTATGTGCGGGAAAGGGGTGTCATCCCCCTGGAGGAAGCGGTCCGCAAGATGACAAGTCTTACTGCCCAACGCCTCAGCATACGGGATCGCGGATTACTGACAGAGGGCTATTTCGCGGATATCGCCGTTTTCGACGCCGACGAAATTGCCGACCGGGCCACATTTGAAGATCCACATCAGTACGCCGTGGGCATGAAATTCGTCCTCGTCAATGGAGAACTGGTAGTCGCTGACGGTGCCCACACAGGCAATCGCCCAGGCAGGATACTTCACGGGCCAGGCTATGCAGGAAACTGATGCAGCCACGCGGTATTCACAACAAAAACAAGATCCATTCCAAGCTTTTAACGCTCAGGGAACAACACCATGAAAAAATTCGCTCTTCTACTAATCACCGCAATGTCTATGGCGTCTGCGTGGGCGCAGACCCCTGCCCCGGCAATCCCCCCGGTAGCGACCGATGTCACCGCTGAGGAGATTGCCAAGTTTATCGATTCTTTGCCCAAAGACCGGGTTAGCGATCGGCCGATCAAAAATGTGGAAGTGACCGGCGACTATCGGGTTGGTGTGTATGGCGTGTTCCGACCCAAGGAATTTCCTGGTGGCTCAAACCTGCATCAGGTCAACACGACCGAGATCTATTACATGCTGAGCGGCTATGCAACCCTGGTCACCGGAGGCACCATGACCGAGGCGCGCCAGGAAAATGACAACTGGGTGCGTGGAACCGCGATCGAGAATGGCGTCGTGCGGCGCGTGGTTCCTGGCGACGTCGTAATAATTCCCGGCCACACTCCACACTGGTTCAGCGAACTGGAAACTGATATTACCTACTTGATCTTCAGGCCGGATCCTGACAACCGAATCCCGTTGACAAATCAATAGTAATTCGGTGGTCCAATAGCCCATGTCCTCAACTTACTCTGATGCCCGATGCAGCCGGCGATCATTTCATACTGGTGGACCAAGCGACTTCCGTCCAGACAAAAAAGCATCGAAGCAAGAGGCAGTTTCCTGGGTTTGCATGCCCCTGGATATCGATAAAGAGAACTCGACATATTCCAAAGACTGTAGTTGAATTCGCAGGGAGAACCAGCGGTCCCCTGTACCGGCCAAAATAATGTATCCGTTTATCAAGAAACGGACCTGAAATTACAGCCAGACGAGGCAGAAATTATGAGCAAAGTTTCCAACAATCTCACACCACGGCGCAGATTTCTGACTGGAGTCGGAATTGTTGCAACCGGTGCGACACTGGCGGCAACAGCGAAGGCGGACAATCACCAGCAAAACGCATCGGGGTTTGTCCCGGCCCGCCATGATAACGACACGTGGATGGATGAACTTGGCAGCATGCACCGGGTCTTTATCGACTCTTCGAATGCGGGAGGCGGCGGTAATGCACTCAGGTATGCGTCCAATATCCTTGAGGGTCACACGGAAGGCTACGGCGGGAGTGACGCTGACTACGGGCTGATCGTCTGCTTCCGTCATCAATCGACGTCATTCGGCTATAACGATGCCATCTGGGAAAAGTACGGAGAAGTGCTGAGCCGCATGACCGGGCTGACAGCGCCCGGCGGTGACGAACCCCTGTCTGCCAATCCAATGAACATGGGGCGCGGATTTTCTAACGGAGGCGCTACCATAGATTCACTGATTGCTCGTGGCGTAAATTTTGCGATCTGCAATCGGGCTACTCGCGCGGTATCCGGGATGGTTGCGAGGGCCACCAACGCTTCAGCCGAAGAAGTTTACCAGGAGCTGATCGCCAACAATATTCCCAGTAGCCGATTCGTGCCCGCCGGAGTCGTAGCAGCGACCCGTTCCCAGGAATACGGTTACAGCCTGTTGTACGCAGACGCATAGCGACGCCCGGTTATAACCACTACTGTAGGTTTCGATAATATTCACGGATGGGCGCGAATGGGCCCAATCGGTGTTGTTCGATCGGGAAATCATCAGCATAGGGGGGATATGGACTGTCTACCGGCTTATCAGCCAGATTGGGATAGTCGACCTCCAAATTGGCCCGTTGCGGACGCTCATGGGAATTGACAAAGGCCGCCACGTCGTATGCCTGGTTATCGGTTAGATCAGGTTGACCGAGAGGCATTCTGGCCTTGATGAAGCCCGCCGCTGTCAATAGCCGGCCCATGCCCGCACCGTTGTTAAAACTATCCGTGCCCCAGAGCGGCGGGAAAAGATAGCCTTCTCGCATGTCAGTACTGGCCGGCAGCCCCTCCCCATTTTCTCCGTGACAAACCTGACATCGCTCCTGGTACACGATTTCTCCAGCCGCGACGTTTGCAGCCCTGTCTGGTTCCACGAACGGTGGCGGCTCGTCAAGTTGTCGCCGGGTTTCGCCCATAAGATCAAACTGGCTATTCAAATTCTTGATATACATTTCCATCGAGATCATCTCGATGCTGGAACGTGGCAATTCACGGCCATTCATGCTTCGGGTCATACAACCGTTTATGCGGTCACGGAGATCTCGCTCTCCTCCATCGCGGCCTGAAAAACGTGGATAACGATCATCTGCCTGTAACAAGGAGAGTGTGCCTGGCTTGGCACCGGTATCAAGATGGCAGGAAGCACAATCCATGTAGGTGCCTGAGTAACGCATGGCCGGGTCCTCATGCCCCGGGCCTAGCAGGGCGGCAGTTTCCCGCACCAGTCTTCGGCCATATTCAACACTCGGCTCCTGGGTCAGAAACGGGGCCGACGAAGGTCGCAAGGTCAGCGCACCTAGCAGAACGCCCAGTCCTAGAACGAGGCTGGCAATCGCAACCGGCAAAATATTGCCTCGAAGTCCACCACCTGCTAACACGTCTTTCATGGATCTACCTCATGACTTCGCGAAGTCTGTCTATCATAACGCTGAAGCTGCTTTTGAAAACAGTGCTTGGGCTGTTCGATTCGACGGCGCCAGGCCGGATTCAACAGATAGGCAAGCAGGTACCCAACTGCCATCAATACAGTGGCCAAAATAATGAGTGTGCTGGTCAAAATCTGTTTCCCTCCACCTCGAACAGCGAGCGCAGGTAGTGACTGACCGCCTCCATCTCGCCGCTATTGAGCCGATCGCCCCAGGGAGCCATCGACGTTCCGGGCACACCGTTACGCAGCGTCCGCATACTGGCTTCAACACTAAGGCGCTCGCGAGTGAAATCTGTCGGCGGAACCGGGACAGGAAGGCTGGCGACAGCGAAGCCTCGCCCATCACCGTTGTCACCATGACATTCGGCGCAGTGCACCTCGTAAACCGCTTCCCCCGCAGCCAACTGTTGCGGGCTGGCCAGGCCGGCATCAACAGCAGAAAAGGCTTGCACGACGGCGGCCAGTGCGGCGAGCTGGTCCGGTGGTCGGTCACGCCAGGCCGGCATGGCAGTGCCGTAGACACCATTCCACAGAATGTCGGCCAACAAATCGAGACGATACTCGTGCTCTGTCAGATTGATCGGCGGCGGTTGCAACCAACTGGCAGCCCAGCCGTCACCTCGTCCTTCCTGCCCGTGACAGCCAGCGCAGTTGTCGCGCCAGAGGCTGACACCCAAATCACTGATCGGTACCGCAGACAATTCAGGGGCATTGCCTCGCGGTCGGGTTTTACCGGGGTGCGAATTTAGCTCATTAACATTTAGCGAAAGCACAGCTCGTTCGTCATCCGGCAACGCGGCCCTGCCCGCGATATCGCCTTCCGGCCAGGCCAGATCTCGCGCCCGTCCGAGGCTTTCGAGGTACGCTACCAGATCAAGAGCCTCGCGGCGCGGGCGTTCTGGTGAACCGTCAAAAAATTGCGTATAGGCTGGCATAACTGATTGGGGAACCACACTTCGCGGAGCAAACAAATGCGCCAGCTGCCATTGCTGTGTTCGGGTACCGCCAGCTCGGGACAGGTCCGGACCAATGCGGCGCGTACCCAGCATATGGGGGAAATCCATGCGCCCCTCCCAGGCCAGCGTGGGCGCTCCAAACCGTTCCATGTCCGCCTCGATATAGCGTATCTGCTGAGTGTGGCAGTATCCGCAACCTTCTCGAGCGTAGATCTGCCGACCGCGGACCTCCGACGGACTCAGAGGCAAATCTTGCGCCGGGCCAAGGACCGCCGATTGCCGCGCAAGAATCTCGCCGGGTAATACGCCAAGCAAAGATACCGAGAATACAAAAAAAATAACCCCGGCGACCGAGGCTGTTATATAGGACATCCGCAACGCTCTGGCAGAATTCCGCACGGCATCTTCTACTACAAACGCCTCGCCCGGCGGGGGACTGGTAATTTGTGTCACTTCTCGCACGACAACACGGAACGGCGTTGAGCCTCTAATCAGCCCATAAAACAAAATTACAAAGCCGGCGGCGACGGGTATCGCAGACAAACTGCGGACTATCCAGTAAGGCCGCGAGGCCCGAACTGAATCCAGCCAGGGAGCCCCAGAACTCCATAGTTCACCCTGTACCAGCCCAGCCAGTGACAGGTCGATCACCATAATCAGGATACCGACAGTCAACAAACGGTACGCCCAGTCGATCGCCCGAGCATCATAGCGGGCATCAGGCATTCGCTGCCACGCGTGAACTATCCCACTGATACTTGCGAATGTGGCAAAGCCAAGCATAGCCAGGTGGGAATGGCCGATAACAAAGTCAGTAAAGTGAATGGCCTGGCTAAATCCCATATTAGCCTGCAAGGAACCCTGGAGACTCACTACCAGATAGAACACCACGGCCGTGGAAGCGAAGCGCAGGGCCGGGTCCGCCGGAATCAATCCGGCGCCTCGTTGGGACAGCAGCAGGTTGCTCACCACGATAATTACAACAAGGCCCAGCAGAAAGGACGCCAGTATGGCGGTTGACTGGGCCGCCATGGGAATTACCGAGTAAAGATAGTGA
>Ga0255776_10007761_pt1 | contig 10709 bp, 9 predicted proteins | sample 071ome_19_FD_179974 | JGI IMG/M metagenome (GOLD analysis project Ga0255776, IMG submission 179974) | Coastal salt marsh microbial communities from the Groves Creek Marsh, Skidaway Island, Georgia - 071413AT metaG (version 2) | ecosystem: Environmental > Aquatic > Marine > Intertidal zone > Salt...
CGTCATTTCCAAGGTCTAGGAGTTGTAAGATTCCCGACTTTTTGTCGAACATATCAAAGAGCGTTCTCAGACTTTGCATATTTGTTGAGAGATCTTGAACTCTCAACAAATTTCTCTCGCCAGAGACCACGTAAGTTTGATCGCTCGCATTTGCTGTTTCTTGTCCAGCCGAGACGGCAAGCGTCATAAGTTCGGTCATGCTCTCTTTCAGTTGCCTTAATTCATTTCTCAAGCGAGACTTGATGTCGTCAAATGTCATCCCAGCGTAGTTTTTGTTCAAGAAGTTCGCGGCCTCTACTAGTTCCGAATCCGAAAAGTTTCTGTCGCTGAAGAGGATCTTATTTTGAACATCGCCATCTGGAGTGACGACAATGAGGAGCAATTTTTGATTTGAGAGTTTGACAAATTCAATATGCCTGAACGCGACAGAAGTTCTCGCTGGTGTTTTGACGACCCCAGCAAAAGACGTAAGGTCGGACAGCAGTTGCGAGGCGGTAGCGACGAGCTTGGTGGTCGTGTCCGGCTGAAACTGATCTTCTAGTTGAAGCACTTCGTTTGAGTCTAGAGGCTGCACCGTTAACAAGGAGTCAACAAAAAATCTGTACCCCCGTGGTGTTGGTATTCTGCCGGCCGAGGTGTGAGGGCTGGCAATGAATCCCATTTCTTCCAGGTCAGACATGATATTCCTGATGCTCGCAGGGCTGAGCTCAAGCCCCGAGAATTTCGCAAGGGCTCTCGAACCCACTGGTTGTCCGTCGGATATGTGGCGCTCAACAAGGGACTTTAAGAGGATCTTTGCTCTTTCATTCATCATGCTTCTATGCGACTTCAATATAAAATAAAAGTTTTAGGGTTTTCTATTTAAATTGAGATCATAATACACTGGATAACAAGACAATCGTGGGGCCATGGGCGTATTTAAAAAAGTAGCGTTGATAGGAAAATATAAAAGCGTCGACATTGCAAAACCAATGCAGGCGGTCGTAGGGTTTCTGCGTAAGAGAAAAATAGATGTTGTAATGGAAGATCAGACGTGCGCCCAACTAAACCTTAGTGATATCGAGAGTGGACCATTAGGGGATATTGTTAAAGACAGCGATCTTGTCGTTGTGTTGGGCGGCGACGGGACGATGTTGGGGGTCGCTGGTGTGGTGGCTGAGGCTAATCGTGCTCCGCTATTGGGCATCAACCAGGGGCGTTTGGGTTTTTTGACGGATATATCCGTTGAAACGATGCTTGATAGTTTAAATGCTGTGATCTCTGGTGAGTTTGAGATAGACGAACGTCTCATGCTAAATGTCAGACTGGAAGAGCGTGCTCATCGTACAATCTATGCCCTAAATGATATATCTGTGAGTAAGGGGCAGAGCGGTAGTCTCATGGAGATGGAAGTTACCATCGACTCGAAATTAGCATACCGTTTGAGAGCTGATGGTTTGATTGTTGCTACTCCCACTGGGTCTACTGCATATGCACTCTCGGCTGGTGGTCCAATATTAGATCCGTCACTGAATGCGATATCTTTAGTTCCCGTCTCCCCCCACACGTTATCCAACCGCCCCATCGTCATTCCTGGTAAGTCTTCTGTGGAGATAACGTTGACTGAGGGAATTGATGCCCGTATGCATGTCGACAGCCACACTCATCTCGATGTTGGTATGGGAGCGAGAATTTCAATTAGTCGTGCTGAGAACCCGCTTCGTCTGATTCATCCCCAGGGGCACGATCATTTTCGGACTCTTCGAGAGAAATTACGCTGGGCCAGCCTACTTTGATTTTTTTTTGATCTGAAATGTTATTGCGTCTATCGATCAAGGACTTTGTACTGATTGAAGAGCTCGACTTGGATCTTGAGTCGGGTTTCACGGCGATTACCGGTGAAACAGGCGCTGGCAAGTCGATCATTTTGGGCGCGATAAACTTAATAATTGGTGGCCGAGGAGATCCTTCCGTTGTTAGATCGGGCGCATCGAAAACCGAAATCTTCGCGGAGTTCGAGGTGTCTCTAGCTAAAGAGGCTAAGTTATACCTCGGGCAAAATGACTTGCTTGACGGTGATGTATGCATAGTTCGTCGTTCGGTTGATTCGAAAGGGCGCTCCAAGGCTTGGATCAACGGCACTCCTGTTTCGATGAAACAACTCAAGGAGGTGGGGGAACTTCTTCTTGATTTATATGGGCAACACGAACATTACTCGTTGCTTCGTCCCGCAGTTCAGCGGGCCATACTTGATCGCCATGCTGAAGCCATTGAGCTTTGTGAGCTTGTTAGTAGCTCCTGGAAATCCTGGAAAGAGACAAAAGAATTGCTCGATCGTGCGCTCGTTGATCAGGAAAACTATGCAGCTCGGTCGCGTCACTTGGAGTCAACTCTTAGCGATCTCTCCGATCTGAAATTTGATATTGGGGAATGGTCAGTAACACTTGATCGTCACAAAGTCATGGCAAATTCCAATGGTCTTATTCAGAATCTTGGGGCTGCGTTTGATCTTTTCTCGGGTCCGGATAGCGCTTTGCTGGATCAGATTCGAAAGGTGAAAAGCCAAATATCAGTGGCTACTGAATATGATTCGTCATTGTCTGATATTAGTAAAGAAGTGGAATCGTTGGATATCCAGGCGCAGGAGTTGCAGAGGAGTATTCGTAATTATCTTGATCGGATCGAGAGTGACCCTCGAGCCTTGGAGGATCTAGAGTTACGGATTGCTGAAGTACAGAGGTTCTCTAGGAAACACAACGTTAAGCCGGAGGAGATCCCCGCGTTTTTTGCTCGTGTGACCGAGGAGCTTGATCGGTTAAAGTCGCAGTCTGATCTAGAGAGTCTACGTCAGTCAGAGGAGGAAAAAAAAGGGGAATTTGATCGGGTTGCCTCGCAGTTATCCGCTGTGCGTCGAAAAGCTGCTTCGCAACTTGGCAAGCTCATAGAAGAAAAAATGCAGAGTCTGTCTCTCGCTGGAAGCAAATTTAAAATTGAGCTTACTCCGATCGACTCTCCTGGACCTCATGGTAGCGAGCGGGTGTCCTTTCAGGTTTCGATGAATCCAGGCTCACCCTTAAATGACCTTTCCCAAGTGGCATCGGGCGGTGAATTATCAAGAATTTCCCTCGCTATTCAATCTGTGTCAGTCGCTCACACTTCAGTATCTACTATGATCTTTGATGAGGTCGATTCTGGTGTCGGTGGCGCGGTAGCGGAGACCGTTGGCAGGTTGCTAAGAAGCACGGGGTTCGAAAGACAAACCCTCTGCGTGACCCATCTTCCGCAAGTGGCTGCGGCCGCAAATCAACATTGGCGTGTTGCAAAGGGAAAGTCGAAAAATACGGTGCTTACTGAGGTCTCGGTTTTAGCTGATTCAGATCGAGTTGAGGAGGTGGCCCGGATGTTAGGTGGTTTACGCATAACAGATGAAGCACGAGCCCATGCGTCGTCATTGCTTCGCGAACTGAACAACTAGTTCTCGTCGATTTTCCTCGAGCAATTTTCCTCCTGGCAGTCTGCGTATATTTGTAGGGAGTGGCCTAAGATCTTAAAGTTACGCGAGCGCGCGACTTTGAGTTGCCGCTTCTCTATTTCCTCGTCATAGAATTCTTCTACGTGCCCACATTGATTGCAAACGATATGGTCATGGTGCTCTCCGTGATCCAGCTCGTAGACAGCTTTTCCAGACTCGAAGTGATGTCTCACAAGAATTCCAGCCTGCTCGAATTGGGTTAACACTCGATAAATCGTTGCGAGACCAACGTCCATATCCTCGCTCACAAATTGTTTATAAATGTCTTCGGCAGATAAATGTCGTTGATCGGACGACTCAAACAAGTTCAATATCTTTATTCGGGGGAGAGTGGCTTTTAGTCCCGCCTTTTTAAGATCATCAGGAGTTTTCATTAATATACTGCCTCGAGTTTTCTTGTATGGTATGCGTAATTTAACACTTAACAACCGGTTCCTATAAATTCAAAGATGCTAAAGATTTTCAAAAGATGGGTGGTGTTATTAGTCTGGTGTTGTTTTTTTTCCTTTGGATGTAAGGTCTCTCCATACATTCAAGAAGTCAAGCAGGGGAATTTCATTGATGAGGCGATGGTGTCTAAACTATCCTTGGGGATGCCCCAAGAGCAAGTGAGATTTATTCTTGGTGAGCCATTGGTGATCGATCCGTTCCAGCCAGATCGTTGGGACTACGTCTACATGTCGGGCAAAATAGGGGAAGTAAAGAGAGAAAAATCGTTTACCGTTTTTTTTAAGGATGGGATATTGGATAAGGTGGATGGCGACTTTGCCATTGGTGGGTCGAAGTAATTTCGGCCGAATGTGCCTCATGAATCAGCGAGTGGTGCCCTTGTTAAACTTTGGGAAAAAGTATGGAAATTATTAATGTAGTTGTAGCCGGTAGCTCCGGGAAGATGGGGCGTTCGTTAATCCGATCGGTTTCGGCTGATCCGAATGTAAGGTTAGCTGCGGCTCTGGATCATCCATCGAGCCCAGCGCTAGGGCAAGATTCCGGAGCATCTTGTGGTCAACCGAATGGCGTGATGATTTCTGGAGATATACAGGGGGCCCTAAATGGTGCGGATGTTTTGATTGATTTCACTCGACCAGAGGGAACCATGGAGCATATGAAACAGTGTATTGCATCCGGGGTAAATATGGTCGTAGGTACTACGGGTTTCTCTCAGGATCAGAAGTCAGTGATCGAGAAAGCGAGCGAAAAGATCGCTATTGTGATTGCGCCAAATATGAGTGTCGGAGTTAATGTGGTTCTAGGTTTATTAAAAATTGGCGCACGTGCGTTGAGCGAGGGCTATGACATTGAGGTTGTAGAGTCTCACCACAGAAATAAGGTGGACGCTCCCTCAGGAACTGCTCTTAAAATGGGCGAGGTTGTTGCCGAATCCCTTGGTTGGGACTTGAGTGAATGCGCAATTTTTTCCCGCGAAGGAAACACCGGAGTCAGGCCAGATTCAAAGATTGGTTTCTCCACGATACGAGGTGGAGACATAGTTGGTGAGCATACAGTGATGTTTGCTGGTGAAGGTGAGCGCGTGGAAATTTCTCATAAGGCGACAGATCGAGCCAATTTTTCTGCAGGTGCGATACGAGCTACCAAGTTTTTGAAGGGTAAGTCGTCTGGACTTTACGATATGTCCGATGTTTTAGGGTTGAGTTAAAGGGCGCCCTAGCGACATATTTGTTTGATCGAGTAGGGGTGCGCGAGCTATAATACTGGAACAAAGCGGGGGGAAGGTGTTTTCCCATCCCCCCGCTTTTTATACGCGCTCGAAATTCATAAACGTCTGATTATATTAATATTTTTTGAGGTTACTCATTGGATCCCACTAAATTTCAACCAGCGTTGCTAGCCCTCGAGGATGGTACGGTTTTTAGGGGGATCTCTATCGGTGACGAGAGCGATGCGACTGGCGGGGTGGTTTTTAATACCGCGATGTCTGGCTATCAGGAAATAGTCTCGGACGCCTCCTACAGAAAGCAGATAGTCACCTTGACCTATCCGCAGATTGGAAATGTTGGTTGTAATCTTGAGGATATGGAGTCAAAGGTAGCGCAGGCTGCTGGTTTGGTTATAAGAGACCTTCCCTTGCTCGCTAGTAATTTCCGAAGCCAATCTTCGTTAAGTGATTGGTTGAAATCACAAGCGGTACCTGCTATCGCTGGAATTGATACCAGAAAGTTGACGCGGATCTTACGCACTAAGGGATCTCAACGTGGATTTATAGCTTCCGGTGAGATGAGTGACGCGTCCGCTATTGAGAGAGCAAAGTCGTTTCCAGGACTATCTGGAATGGATCTGGCTTCAGTAGTAACGTGTGAAACGCCTTACCAATGGGTTGATCCCGAGTGGACGCTAAACTCGAGTGCGGGATTAAAAAAACCTGATTCCAACGCTACACGAAAGAAGGTTGTTGCATATGATTTTGGGGTCAAGCACAACATCTTGAGGATGTTAGTGTCGAGGGGATGTGAAGTTACGGTTGTGCCAGCGCGTACTCCCTTTGAGAAGGTGCTCGAGCAATCGCCTGATGGGGTTTTCTTGTCCAACGGGCCGGGTGATCCAGAGCCGTGCGATTACGCGATTCACGCGATACAAAAACTACTTGATGAGAACTTACCAATTTTTGGGATTTGTTTAGGGCACCAGCTTCTTGCACTTGCGAGCGGTGCTAAAACGCAAAAAATGAAATTTGGACACCACGGGGCAAATCATCCTGTGAAGGATGTCCAATCAGGACGAGTATTTATAACGAGCCAGAATCATGGATTCCAGGTCGACGTAAATACGCTTCCGGAAACACTCAAAGTCACACACCTGTCTTTGTTCGATGGAAGCTTACAAGGAATTGAAAGAACGGATAAGCCCGCATTTTCATTTCAAGGGCACCCGGAGGCAAGTCCAGGCCCCCATGATATTGGTTACCTTTTTGATCGATTTGTTGAGCAAATGGATCTATATAAAAAATAAAGAACACGTAGATACTGTATGCCGAAAAGAAGCGATATCAAGTCCATATTAATCATCGGGGCGGGGCCGATTGTGATCGGGCAAGCCTGCGAATTTGATTATTCTGGAGCTCAGGCGTGCAAGGCCCTCAGGGAAGAGGGGTACAAAGTAATTCTAGTTAATTCAAATCCCGCGACAATAATGACTGATCCAGAGCTCGCAGATGTCACTTACATCGAGCCGATTACCTGGGAAATGGTCGCCAAAATCATTGAAGCGGAACGACCTGATGCGCTGCTTCCAACGATGGGGGGTCAGACGGCTCTTAATACTGCTCTCGATTTGGCGAAGCATGGAGTGCTTGAGAAATTCTCCGTCGAAATGATCGGGGCGACTAAGGAAGCGATTGACAAGGCCGAGGACCGAGAGAAATTTAAAAAGGCAATGACCAAGATCGGGCTTGAAAGCCCTAGATCGATGATCGCTCATAGCATGGAGGAGGCGTTCCAGGTTCAGGCAACGATAGGTTATCCGGCAATTATTCGGCCATCTTTTACTCTTGGTGGTACTGGTGGCGGAATCGCCTACAACAAAGAGGAATTTATAGAGATCATCGAAAGAGGTTTGGATGCGTCCCCCACGAACGAGGTTCTCATAGAAGAATCTGTAATCGGTTGGAAAGAGTTTGAGATGGAAGTTGTCAGGGACAAAAGCGATAACTGCATCATTATTTGTTCGATTGAGAATTTGGATCCAATGGGAGTGCACACTGGAGATTCGATCACGGTTGCTCCAGCGCAGACATTGACTGACAAGGAGTACCAGATCATGAGGAATGCCTCGATCGCAGTGCTGCGAGAGATCGGGGTTGATACCGGTGGATCGAATGTTCAGTTCGCGGTGAACCCAGACAATGGGCGTATGACTGTGATCGAAATGAATCCGAGAGTATCGCGTTCCTCCGCGCTTGCTTCTAAGGCGACAGGTTTTCCTATCGCAAAAGTCGCCGCAAAGTTAGCGGTGGGGTATACGCTTGATGAACTACAAAATGATATTACGGGTGGAAAGACACCGGCTTCATTTGAGCCAAGCATTGACTATGTGGTGACGAAAATCCCTCGATTTGCTTTTGAGAAATTTCCTCAGGCAAATCCCCGTTTAACGACTCAAATGAAGTCCGTTGGTGAGGTGATGGCCATGGGGAGAAATTTCCAAGAGTCTTTTCAAAAAGCGCTTAGGGGCCTCGAAATAGGGATCGATGGCTTGGATCCGAGAACGTCTGATAGAGAAATTATAGAAGCTGAGATTCGGGAGCCTGGCCCTGAGAGAATCCTGTACGTTGCTGATGGTTTCCGCGCGGGCATGACGATTGAGGATATGTTTGAAAGTACCAAAATTGATCGATGGTTTCTTTCGTATCTCCATGATCTTGTACAAGATGAAAGCGCAGTTAGGGCCGCTGGGTTCGAAAAGCTCGGGAAAGAGTGGCTATTTAGTTTGAAAAGAAAAGGTTTCTCGGACCGCCGTTTATCGGATTTGCTTGGAGTCCCAGAGTCAGATGTTAGAGATCGACGACACGAGTGGGGAATTCGGCCAGTTTATAAACGTGTTGACACCTGTGCCGCCGAATTTGATACCAGCACTGCGTACATGTACTCGACTTATGATGAGGAGTGCGAGTCCGCACCGTCTTCTAGAGAAAAAATCATGGTTCTTGGTGGTGGACCAAACAGAATCGGACAGGGAATCGAGTTTGACTACTGCTGTGTGCATGCATCTTTTGCATTGAGAGATGCAGGTTTCGAGACAATCATGGTTAACTGCAACCCGGAAACTGTCTCAACAGACTACGATACATCTGATCGTCTTTACTTTGAGCCGCTGACTCTCGAGGATGTACTCGAAATAGTATCAATCGAAAAGCCAAAGGGCGTAATCGTGCAGTATGGTGGGCAGACGCCCTTGAAATTGGCGAATGGGTTGGCGGCGCAAGGTGTCCCTATTATTGGGACAAGTCCGGAGATGATCGACTGTGCCGAGGATCGAGAGAAATTTCAAAAATTGTTGGGCGAATTGAGGTTAAAGCAACCTGATAATCGGACCGCGAGAGATCCTAAAGAAGCAATTGCATTGGCAGATGAAATTGGGTACCCACTCGTTGTTCGGCCGTCCTACGTTTTGGGTGGGCGAGCAATGGAGATTGTTCATCGGCAATCTGATTTAGAGAGGTACATGCGTGAAGCGGTCAAAGTTAGCAACGATAGTCCCGTGCTACTTGACCGATTTTTGAATGATGCCACTGAGGTAGATGTGGATGCGATATCAGATGGAACAGATGTAATAGTCGGTGGAATCATGGAGCACATCGAGCAGGCGGGTGTGCATAGTGGAGATTCCGCTTGCTCACTTCCGCCGTTTAGCTTATCTCGCGAAATGCAAGATGAGCTTCGCCGCCAAACAGTCTTACTTGCGAAAGGGCTGGAAGTTATCGGGTTAATGAATATCCAATTTGCGATAAAGGGGAGCGATGTTTATGTATTAGAGGTAAATCCCCGTGCATCACGAACTGTTCCTTACGTGTCGAAGGCAACGGGTAGGCCTTTGGCAAAAATCTCCGCCAGAGTTATGGCGGGGGAAACCCTCGGAGGGATGAGGGTGAACGAAGAGATCATCCCGAATTATTTTTCTGTCAAAGAGGCAGTTTTCCCATTCATTAAGTTTCCCGGAGTTGATACGATCCTAGGCCCTGAGATGCGGTCTACCGGTGAGGTGATGGGAGTAGGTCCTACATTCCCAGAAGCTTTTGTAAAGTCACAGCTCGCGGCGGGTGTGAATTTGCCTTCGTCTGGAAAAGCCTTTCTTAGCGTTCGTAATTCTGATAAGTCGGCTGCAGTTACCGTGGCAAAAGCGTTAGTTCAGGTCGGTTTCCAATTGGTCGCGACCAAGGGGACTGCCAAAGCGATTTCCGAAGCTGGATTGCCGGTTACCGCTGTCAATAAAGTCGCCGAGGGGAGGCCTCACATTGTTGATATGATCAAGAATGGGGAGATAGCCATGATCATCAATACGGTCGATGATAGCCCCAGTTCGATTAAGGATTCCTACTCAATTAGAAGAACGGCCCTGCAAGGAAAAGTTACATATTTCACGACCATAGCAGGGGCAAAGGCTGCCAGTGCAGGGATCGCGTTATTGCAGAAGATGACCGTGTGTTCAGTGCAAGAACTGCACAAAACAATTCAGTGAAAAATTTAACTCAATAGGTAATAAATAAATTAGGTTTTAGGGATGAACAAGGTACCACTCACAAAGACTGGCGCGGAGCAGTTAAAGCAAGAATTACATGCGCTGAAAACCATTGAGCGCCCAGCGGTCATTGCTGCGATTCAAGAAGCGAGGGCGCATGGGGACTTGTCTGAGAACGCTGAATACGATGCCGCGAAGGAAAAACAAAGCTTCATCGAGGGTCGTATCTTGGAGGTAGAGAGCAAATTAGCAAATGCACAAATTATCGACCCCTTGGAGATCGAGGCCGACGGGCGTTGCGTATTTGGTGCGACCATCATGCTTCTCGATTTGGAGACAGAAAAAGAGGTCACCTATCAAATTGTTGGCGATGATGAGGCAGACATCAAGCAGGGCAAGATTTCTGTTAGTTCGCCAATATCTCGAGCGCTAATTGGTAAATATGAGGGCGATGTCGCAGAGGTCGAGGCGCCCGGCGGGATAAGAGAGTATGAGATTTTGGGAGTTAAATACGTTTAGTCGAAGATAGTTTAAGCGCCTGTTGGTTTTTCTCTGTATATCACGCAAACTTTTCCGATCTCATTGATTTTAGTTGCCGATAACTCGTTGCACATCTCTTCTGTTATTTTTTTTCGGTCCATACGATCATCAATATTTATTTTTACCTTTATCAGCTCGTGAGCATCAAGAGCCTTTGAGGATTCGGTGAGGACCGCTTTCGTTAGGCCTTTATCTCCGATGATGACAACGGGATTAAGATGGTGGGATTTCGCTTTTAAATCTCTGCGTTGCTTCGGGGTTAAGTGTTCCAATGTGCGACCTTTAGTTTCAATGGGTGTTGGGTATTTTATCTTTCTTTTGACTTCGGCTTGTGTTGAGTGTGAGGAGACGAATTGAAAAAAACTTGGATGGAGGAGCATGTATCTGATCAGTTCGTAAAACGGGCTGAGAAAGATGGCTGGCGTTCTCGCGCAGCCTACAAGTTACTTGAGATTCAAGATGAGGA
>Ga0255776_10007763_pt1 | contig 10706 bp, 6 predicted proteins | sample 071ome_19_FD_179974 | JGI IMG/M metagenome (GOLD analysis project Ga0255776, IMG submission 179974) | Coastal salt marsh microbial communities from the Groves Creek Marsh, Skidaway Island, Georgia - 071413AT metaG (version 2) | ecosystem: Environmental > Aquatic > Marine > Intertidal zone > Salt...
ATTTATCATCAGAGTTCGAGGGACACCAATCTTCGAGTAATCCAAATTCTCCTTTTTCAATACAGATTTTGGCGTTCGGAACTTGGAGACACGGGCTGTAGTTTTTCTCCAAGATGGCCGTGGCGTATACGAAAGGCTTGAAGGTCGAGCCTACTTGACGCTTTCCTTGCTTGACATGGTCGTACTTGAAGTATTGGTAGTCGTTTCCACCGACCCATGCTTTGACAAATCCGGTTTGCGGTTCGACGCTCATCAGACCTACCTGGTACAGCCCTTTGTAATACATGATGCTGTCCATCGGCGACATTAAAGTATCCTTATCGCCTTGCCAAGTAAAGACGGTCATCGGAATTTTGGTGTTGAACACGTCGCGGATGCTGTCCATGCTTGCGCCTTTCTTTTTAAGGCCGCGGTAGCGCTGGGTGTTTTTCATGGCTCGATCGAGGATGGCCTTCACATTACCGGCCGGGTCTTCGTCGAAGTAGAACGGGCCGTATTTGCGGTCTTCCTTGATGATATCAAAGACGCGCTGGAGGTTGCTCATGTGCTCTTGCACTGCTTCCTCTGCGTTCTCTTGCATCTCGGCGTTGATGGTGGTGTAAATCTTGAGACCACCGCTGTAGAGGTCGAGCTCGCGGCCGGTACGTTTCTCGTAGTTCTTGATCCAGTCTTTCATGTAGCCGCGTAGGTATTCGCGGAAGTACGGCGCCAAACCGGCGTTGTGGCTTTGTGGACGAAAGTTGAGTTGTAGCGGGATTTGTTGGAGGCTGTCTTTTTCTTCTTCGGTGATCATGCCATTGCGCACCATTTGAACGAAGACCTGATCACGACGGAGTTTGGTGCGTTCTGGATAGCGCTTTGGGTTGTACAGCGATGGGTTCTTTGCCATGGCCACAAAGACTGCGGCTTCTTCAATTTTTAGATCAATAGGCTTCTTATTGAAGTAGGTGCGCGCAGCAGAATTAATGCCCACGGCTTGGTACAGGAAGTCGAGCTGGTTTAGGTACAGGGCAATGATTTCCTCTTTGGTGTAGAGACGTTCGAGGCGCACGGCAATGACCCACTCTCCGAATTTCTGCATAATGCGCTCTACGAGGTTGGTGGCCGGTTCCGAGAACTGCATTTTGGCCAATTGCTGCGTGAGCGTCGAACCGCCCCCCTTCGTGCCCAAAAAAGCCACCGCACGAATCAATGCTTCTGCATCAACACCGCTATGGGAATAGAAACGCTCGTCTTCGGTGGCAACCAACGCTTTGCCCAACCACGGAGTCAGTTCCTCGTAGGTAGCGGCGGTGCGGTTTTCACGGAAAAATGTACCCAGAACTTCATCGTCTTCTGAGATGATTTGGGTCGCAAGTTTGGTATCAGGATTGGCAATTTGCTCAATGTTAGGCAACGGGTAAAAGACCTCCGCGACCGTGAGCGATAGCATAAGGGTCAGCCCCCAAACCGGGCTGGTAATTGCGACGATGGTCCAGATGACCTGCTTGCGGAATGACCGCGGCTTCTTGGGAGTGGGGGTTGTTGCCATATTGGTATAAAAATAACGAAATGTGGCACCCGAGATTATCGGACAATAAGAACTTTTCCCATAGCGGTGATCTCGCCTAAATCATCGCTCACGTAGATCAAATAGACGCCGCTGGCCACCTTTTTTCCGTGATGATTGGTGCCGTCCCAACGCATTTGTCCGCCTTCGGCTACGGTCTCGTAGACCAGGCCTCCACTCACGTCGGTGATTTTGATTTGTGCGTTTTCGGGGCAGCCTTGCGCGAGAATTGGACCCTCGTAACCCGGACGAATAGGATTTGGGTAGACCAAAAGTTCCGGATATAGGCCGAGGTAGCCCGGAGTGGCCGTGCCGCGATAGCCAATAACGCCCAGTTCGGTGGCGATCACCACCTCTCCCGAGGTCGGGTCGATGGCTAGGCTCTGAATATTGTTAGACAGCAAAGGACTGTTCTCTGCTGTGAAATGTTGAAGGGTGCTGAGACCGTCCGCGCCGATCAGGAAGAGGCCGGCACCGCGGGTACCGATCCACTTTTGGTTGGCGCCGTCCACGACGAGGGCGGTGATGGGTGTTTCCCCGAGGAGCTTTTGAACCACGCCATCTTCTTCAAAAAGTATGGGTCGTGCATCTGCATTGCCGCCGTCAAAGAGGTTACCTGGGCTGTAGAGTACTACTAATCCTTCGTCCGTTCCTATCCACAATTCCCCGTCGTGGTCTATGGCCATGGAGAGCACGTGGTCGGATGGAAGATCGCCCGAACCTATACCGGTGGAGAGGTTACGCTTGGCCCCGTCGAAAATTCTGTAGCCGTAAATGCCGTTGGTCCGGCTTTGAATGAAGAGCATCCCATCGTGGTGCACGATATCTTTCAACGCGACCCCATCTGCCCCTGGACTGAGGGAATAGGAGGCCCAATTCCCTTCTGCATCTCTCGAAAACAATGGGGTAGAGACCAAGCTTTGCACCCCCCACAGGTTTCCATCATCGTCAAAGGTCAGCCCCCCGGTTCTAAGGTCGGATTCGTTCCCGTTCACCCCTTGCAAGGCGCCGTCGGTATTGGTCGTGTTGTACAGTGCGATGGTGTCCTCGAGGTAGGTCGGGTCTGCCATGCCTTCAAGGTGCACAATGCCTTTTCCCCATGAACTGAGGTAGAGGGTAGAGGCCCCCGTCCCATACATGCTGAAGGCAGCGTCGACAATATCATTGACCCCGTAGAGTGCGGTGGTTTCTTTGAAGGTCCACTCTTGGTCTTTGTAATAGCTCGGCCCTTCGTTGAGGTAAGCCTTGGTCCAAATTTCATTCAAGGCGCCGGGCAGAAGCATCACGCCGCCGAAGCTAGGGCCGCCATCGCCGCCAGGGTTTGAATACGAACCGTTGCGGCCGTTGCCGTACGCGCGGAGTTTGAAGGCCGATGCGCTGAATGGGCTCGAGGGATGGTAGCGAGAGGTGGTGCCGTTGCTGTTGACGCGGAGGACGCCACTGCGCAGATTGGCAATGTGAATGCTTTTATCCGCCAACATGGTGGCTGCGGTGGGGCGAAGGACGCCGGGGGCAAACAGGGCGCCAGAGATGTTGAGGGAATCTGAGAAAATGTTTTTGGCCGTGGATTGGCGCATGAACACATTGAAATCTCGGGTGATGATCAGGTAATTGCCCTTGACTTGAAGGTCTTGAATACCTTGCCATCCTGCCGCGCTTTGGAAAGGAGAGGAGTAGGGTTCCACGGACCAATTTCCTCCTGCCTCACCCATCGCCAACGTGAAGGTGCCCGAGGTCAAATCGTCACACGCGAAAATGAAGCGCTCTTCGATAGGGAAGTAGGTGATGTGATCGGGGTTGGAGTTGTCCGGGAAGAGTTGGTAAGGGCGTTGGCTCCAATTCGGCAATGAACTAGTCACATCGCCGAGGTAGAAATTCGAAGCATTGCTTGGGGAGTAGGCGCACAGGGTGCCGTCGGGGCTGATGTCGAAGGATTGGATGGGGATCGTGGAATAATTGGCCCCAAATAACAGCGTGCGCCCCGCCAAACGAGTGGCGATATCAAATTCCACCACGCCGAAATCTGTGGCGACGTAGGCCTTGCCATTGTAAAATGCGAAGTCATTGACCTGCTTCAGCCCTGTGTAGGAGGGCGTTTCTACGATATCTACGATGGATTTTATAGCACCATTTTCCCAAATATCAAGGCGGCCGTTGGCATAGCCTATCCATACGGTTTGGCTGTTTTCATCTGAGGCAAGTGCGGTGATGTTGGATCCGGTCAAGCCGTTGATTCGGGACAGGCGTTCGTACTCGCCTTGGTGTACGATCAAGAGGCTGTTTTCAGTCGCTGTGAAGGTGCGGTCGTCGAGTGCGGCAATATGATAGAAACTATTGTAGGGCAGGTGGTCTACCCAGAAGTCAAAGGGCTCCGCGCCGCGAACTTTATCGCTCTGAGCCTGAGCCTGCAGGCCTAGCAGAAGGGCGGTGAAGAGGGTGATGAGAATTTTTGGACTTATTCGTCTAATCATGGGCTCAATTTACGACCTTAGTATCGCAAACAACACACCACTTGTGCTTGTTTGACAACATAAATATAACGACCATGGCATGCAGTAATTGTAGTAGCGGTGGCGGCGTTCCCAAGGGTTGCAAAAGCAACGGGTCTTGTGGAACCGGAGGATGTGGAAAATTGCCGGTCTTTGACTGGCTCGCAAATATGGAACTTCCCTCAACCGATCAGCCTTTTGATTGGGTAGAGGTCAGATTTAAAAACGGGCGCAAAGAGTTTTATCACAATGCGAACGGACTCCCACTACAGTTGGGAGATGCAGTAGCGGTTGAAGCCCACTCCGGACACGACGTAGGAAATGTCTCCATCACCGGGGAGCTGGTCAAGCTCCAGATGAATAAAAAGAACTTCAAGATCGAGGACCAAGAGCCTGTGCTCAAGGTGTACCGCAAGGCCTCGGAGAAGGACCTCGAAACGTGGGCCAGCGCCCGTGGTTTGGAGAAGGATGCCATGATGCGCTCACGTGATGTGGCACAACGTTTAGGCCTGCAGATGAAGATTTCCGATGTGGAATACCAAGGCGACGGCTCAAAAGCGACATTCTACTACACGGCCGATGAGCGCGTGGATTTTCGTCAATTGATTAGAGAATTGGCCCAATTATTTTCTGTGCGCATCGAAATGCGTCAGATCGGGGCGCGTCAAGAGGCGCAGCGACTAGGAGGTATCGGTTCTTGTGGCCGTGAGCTCTGTTGTTCAACATGGCTCAGCGATTTCCGCAGCGTGAATACGGCCGCGGCGCGTTACCAACAGTTGAGTTTAAACCCACAAAAATTGGCCGGACAGTGCGGAAAGCTAAAGTGTTGTTTGAACTACGAACTAGATAGCTACATGGAGGCGGTCAAGCGCTTCCCGTCCCCAAGCAAAAAGTTGAAGCTCGCGCAGGGCACTGCCGTATTCCAGAAGATGGACATCTTCAAGGAGATGCTGTGGTATGCCTTGGACAGTGATTTTACGAATTGGATCCCTATGAAGTTGGACCAAGTCTTGGAAATCGTGGAAGCCAACCAACGCGGCGAATACCCAGACGATATTATGGAGTTCCGCTACGAGGAGCAGAAGCGTCAGAAAGCTGAGGTGGAAGTGGCAGATTTCGTGGGCGGCAATGCCGAGGATAGCATTACTAGATTCGACCAACCCAAGCGCAAGCGCGGCAATAGAAACCGCAATCGCGGTGGTAATCGCGGCGGCAAGGGCAGAAGCCAAGGCAACGGTCAGGCCGGATCAAAAAACACGAAAAAGGACTAAAATCGCTCAAAAAATGGCTAAAATCGCTCCAAAATCACTGAAAATCGTCAAAAAACACCTGTTTTTGGCTGTTTTTGGTGCCTGGGCCATGGTCTCTTGTGGACCGGCGCCCATTTTGGACGAGCTCACCACGTTTGAGGAGCACAAGTGGCACATGGACAGTGTCGTTCAAGTGCAGTGGGAACCGCAGGACAGCGGCATTCCAGTGTTCATGAGTTTGTACGTGCGCCACCTGAGCGATTACCCCTACAACAACCTATTCTTGTTCCGCACCATCAGTACGATGGAGGGTATGGCCTATGCGGACACGGTCAATGTGCATTTGGCCGACGAATTAGGCCATTGGAACGGTTCTGGAATGAGCGACCTCAAGACGATGATGGTGCCTATAGGCAAGAGCGCAGTTCGTTTTAAAAAGGGCGAACGCTATACTTTGACTGTGCAACACGGCATGCGCGATACGGTCCTCTACGGGATCCAGGATGTTGGGGTTAGGTTACTTCAGGCAGATCAGCCCTAACGTTGGTGCGCAGGCACAAGGTCACTTACATCTTCACCCGTCTTACGAATAGCGAGCTTGCAATGGTCTTTGCCGGAGTTGGCTTGAGTCTCTAGCACAATCAACTGTCCGCCGACCTTTTCCATCAAGGTTCTGTCGTAATTCATCAGGTGGTAGCACGCGTGTGGGTCACCGCTGCCTCGAAGCGGGCATTTGATGTGAATTTCCGTGAAGGCCGTCTTCTCATCGATTCCGGTAAACTTGAATTTGTACTGTGCATCGGGCGGCATCAAACTCACCCAAGTTTTCCCAAGCTCATCGACACTTGTGGCCACCTCAGGCTTGTTCAAACTAAGGTTCAATTTGGCAGAGCTCTTGCTCATGGCTCCAGCCAATCCGTACGCTTTCATCCTGGCCAACGTACCGAATACAGCCAGTCCTCCTTTGAAGACTACCCAGCGTTCTAAGATCTTTTTAATTGCGCCCATAATGTATCAACGAGATGTTCCGCTTTTCGTTCACTGAGGTCCGCAATCTGATGGCGGCACGAGGTTCCTGTCGCCACGATGACCTCTCCTTCAAAAGCTTCAATTTTTGGAAGCAGGACCAATTCTGCCATCTTCCTACTCATCGCGTAATTCTCGGTTTTCATCCCGTACGACCCCGCCATACCACAACAACTGCTCTTTATGTGGTCCACTTTGGCACCTAATAATAACTGAAGCACATAGGCGGTGTCGCCCGCACTTTCCAAGCTCTTTTGGTGGCAATGCACGTGCAACAGAATCTCTTCTTCGTATGCCTCAAAAGCATCACTAGCTCGGTCCAATTTTGGCAACTCGTCCGCCAAGAACTTATCGAGGGTGGAGATACGCTGGCCTGAAATCCAAGCTTTTTCTTCCGGTAACAACCGTCCATATTCATCCACAGCGCTGAGAACGGCGCTTGCCTCCAAACCCAAAATCGGCGCATTTTGGAGCATTTTTGCCGCATTTTGGAGCTTTTTTAGTGCTTTTTGGGCTAATTTCTTCGATTCTGGCAAAAAACCACCACTTAGCGCTGCGCGTCCACTTGGGCTACAAACGACCGCTGGACTATAGCCGAGCGCGCCGAGCACATCACACGCTTTACCCACCAACATCGGATCGTTCGCTTGGGTAAATTCATCCACCCACAGAATCACGGTGTGCTCGCGGCCTGCGGCGCTTTCTACCGAATAGCCTTTTTCATACGCCTTCATGTAGGCAGGATTCGCAAGTCCCGGAACAGATCGCTTAGGATGAATGCCCATCAATCGCTTAGTCAGTCCTGATTTGAGAACAGGGTTGATGAAACGCCACCATCCCTGATAGTTCAAGCTCTTGTGGAAGTTGGCAAAAGCCTTGTCTGCCATCGTGCGTTTCCCCCGGTTTTGATACAAGTATTCAGATTTCATAGAGGCCATATCGACCCCTGAAGGACATTCCTTGGTGCAGCCTTTACAGCCGACACAATGATGCATAGCTTCGGCTAATTCTGGCGCTTTAAACCCTTCTATACTTTGCTGGGTCAGCACGCTGCGTAGTACATTGGCGCGTCCGCGGGTACTGTCCCATTCGTCCCTCGAGGCCATATACGATGGACACATAAGGGCACCTGTGAAGGGCAATCTCCGACAATCACCCGAACCATTACACTTTTCAACGGCCCGTAAGAAACCGCCTTCTTCGCTGAACGGAAACTGGGTATCTAAAATGGGCTCGGTGCGGTCCACCTCATAGCGGAGGTCTTCGTTCATGGGTTTGGCACCTACAATCTTGCCCGGGTTCAACTGGTTTTCTGGATCCCAAGCCTTTTTGAAACTTTCCATCCAAGGGTAGACCTGAGGACCGTAAAAGTCTTTGATGAAAGCGGCACGTACTCGACCATCGCCATGCTCTCCGGATAGCGAGCCACCGTATTTTTTAACCAATTCCGCACTGGCCTTGCTGATTTCATACAGCAATCGGACCCCTTCGGAAGTCTTCAAATTCAGAATAGGTCTCAGGTGCAATTCCCCAGCACCGGCATGCGCGTAGTAGACACTTTCCTGTCCGAAACCTTGCATGAGGGTGTCGAACTCGCGGATATACTCTTGGAGCACTTCGATACGCACAGCGGTATCTTCAATACACGCGACCGGTTTTGCATCGCCTGGCACATTGGAGAGTAATCCCAATCCTGCAGCTCGTAGCTTCCAGACTTTATCACTCTCCTCGCCAAAAAGCTCTGCTCGAGCATAGCTGGTCTCACATTGCAGGACAGCTAACTTTTCAGCGAGTTCTGCCTCACTTTCACCGCGAACTTCAACCAATAAAATGGCTGCAGGATCGCCTTGGACAAAATCACGGTAGCTTGCATATTCCTTGCTCTCACGCGTACATTCTAAGATGATGCGGTCCATGAGTTCAAGTTGATAAGGCTTGTAAGCCATCAATTTTGGCGTGGCACCCATGGCTTCATCCATGCTGTGGTAGTGCAATGCCGCAACGGCCACATGAGCAGGAGGTAGGGGGTCTAAGGCCACACGAATCTTGGTGGTAATGCCTAAAGTTCCCTCCGAACCGCACATGACTTGTAATAGTGCATTAGGGTTCCCTCCCAATAGATCAATAGCATAGCCGGTGTTTCTACGGTGAATGCTCGGATCAGGGAAATGAGCAGCAAGATTTTCTGAGGACCAAGCTTCTGACCATAGGGTCAGCCAATCCTGTACTGCCTCTGGAATTTCCCGAATCCCCTCGGATTGAATAGCACCCATGGCGCGCAATACCCCGTCCGCAGTGACCATCTCAAGGCCAAGCAATTTCTCGCGGGTGGTTCCGTAAGAAATGGAGGTGGAGCCTGAGCTGTTATTGCCCACCATGCCGCCCATCATACAGCGATTGGAGGTAGAAGTATTTGGACCAAAAAAGAGTCCATGTTCCTTGAGGTGGTGATTGAGTTCGTCTCGGACGACACCGGGTTGAACCTCTGCCCATCGCTCTTCCACGTTGATGTGAATAATGGTGTTCATGTACCTGCCGGCATCCAGGACGGTACCGTCGCCCACGACTTGGCCCGCGAGGGAAGTTCCTGCGGCGCGAGGGATCAGCGTCTTACCCGATCGGACCAGTGCGACCACCTCTTCTGCGGAGGCTGGAAAAGCAACGTCCTGTGGTGTTTCCTGGTAAATGGAAGCATCCTGCGCATAGGCGCGCTTGAGTAGTTCGTCGCTAGGTTTGGTCATGATCAAATCATAAAACTATCCCCAAGATTTCCTTCTCCAAGCTCCGCGTTTTCGCTGACCAAATGGCGCAGTAGTGGACACGGACGGTAGCGGTCGTCGCCGTAGAATTTGTGGCAACGCTCCAGGACGTTCAAGACATAATCCCAGCCCAATTCCTGTCCCCAGCTAATAGGCCCTTTGGGGTAGTTGACGCCCTTGGTCAATGCTAAATCCACATTGGTTGGAGAGGCGATGCCGAGCCAAACGGCGTCCAGACCTTCATTGATGATGAGGCATAGGATGCGTTCGACAATCTTTTCGCCCAGAATAGGATCGAGTTCAGCGGCTTCTTGCGCTTCGACGGCAGCGTTCATGCCGCTGCTGTAGTTGTAGAATCCGCGTCCTGTTTTGCGCCCTAAAAGTCCGGCTTCGAGGAGGCGTTTTTGGGTGATGGAAGGGCGGAAGCGGGGGTCATAATAGAATTGGCCCCAGACGGTTTCTGTGACCTTGTAATTCACATCATGACCGATCAAATCAGTGAGTTCGAACGGTCCCATGCGGAATCCCATGCTTTTCACCGCCGCATCGATTTCCGCGATGCTCGCCACACCTTCTTCGTAGAGTTTGATGGCCTCGCTGTAGAAAGGTCGAGCCACCTTGTTGACGATAAAACCTGGGGTATCCTTTGCGAGCACAGGGATCTTGCCCCACGCCACCATGAGCTCCTCCATGGCATCCGAGAAATCTTCCCCGCTTTGGATGCCCGGTACGATCTCGACCAGAGGCATTAAGGGTGCGGGATTGAAAAAGTGGAGTCCTCCAAAGCGCTCCGGGTGCTTCAGTCCGCTCGATAGGGCGGCGATGCTCAAGCTGGAGGTATTCGTACACAACCAAGCCGAATGGTTGAGGTGCTGTTCGGCTTTTTGCAGGAGTTCTTTTTTGACTTTGAGGTCTTCGATGACCGCTTCCACGACGAGGTCGGCGCCGTCGATGCTGCTGAGGTCATCGGACCAATTCATTCTTGAAAGGGTCTCGGTTTTTTCGGCTTCGCTCATGCGGCCTTTTTCAACCAATCTGCCAAAGACCTTTTCGATGGAAGCGCTGCTGCGCCCGATGGCGCCTGGGTAGTTGTCGAAATACAAGACATCGCACCCTTGCTGTGCGGCGATTTGTCCAATTCCCGTGCCCATGGCACCGGCTCCTAGGATGGCTACTTTCATGTTACTGGCCTTTAAATTTTGGCGCGCGCTTTTCTAAAAATGCTTGTACGCCCTCGTTAAAATCGTATGTCTGTCCCGCCTCGGTTTGAAGGGTTTCTTCAAGAGATAATTGGTCCCTCATATCATTTGTCCCGCTCGCATTCAATGCGGCCTTTGTCAACGCCAAACCCTTCGTGGGCATTTGAGCCATCGTCTCCGCCAAGGCGGTAACCTGCTCGCCAAAGGTATCCGCGGCAAAGACCTTGTAGATCATGCCCATGGACTGTGCCTCGGCTGCCCCGACCTTATCACCTGTCATCATCAGGGCGCTGGCGCGCTGGAACCCGACTAATCTCGGCAGGGTCCAAGTACCTCCGCTGTCCGGAATGAGGCCTATTTTACTAAAGGCTTGAATGAAGCTGGCGTGCTCATTGGCCACGACGATATCACAGGCCAACGCAATGTTGGCACCC
>Ga0255776_10007769_pt1 | contig 10704 bp, 6 predicted proteins | sample 071ome_19_FD_179974 | JGI IMG/M metagenome (GOLD analysis project Ga0255776, IMG submission 179974) | Coastal salt marsh microbial communities from the Groves Creek Marsh, Skidaway Island, Georgia - 071413AT metaG (version 2) | ecosystem: Environmental > Aquatic > Marine > Intertidal zone > Salt...
CCAAGTGTTTCAATGAAGGATTTACCCTAATTGAGGTGCTGGTCACCTTTATATTGATTGCTATTGGCTTGCTCGGGCTTGCCGCGCTGCAGGTGAGTACTATCAACACTGGTTTTGAGGCCCATCAGCGCGCCTTGGTCACGGCTTTAGTCGATGATATGGCAGAGCGCGTGAGAATGAATCCCATAGATGCCTTCGAAAACTATCAGTCGTTTGATACCGGGGTATCCTGTTCGACACTCGAAAATGCTGATGACCCATTGAGTCCTGAGGACAGGGCTGCAAATGACCGGTGCCATTGGGCGGCAGTGCTGAGGGGTTTGTCGGTGAAAGTAAACGAGGCCGATGCAAGAGGGCTGGGTGCGCCTCTGGGAGCAATGGGGTGCCTCGAGACCGATAAACGCGCAAACGGTGAAACCGTAGTCCGCGTAGCGGTGGCGTGGCAGGGTCTGACCGCGCAAGTTGCCCCGTATGCGCCTTGTGGTGCTGGCCTGTTTACTAATGCCGATGCCGTCAACCCTTCTGTTGATGAGGCATTTCGTCGCGTCCTTTACCGAGACGTTGTGGTCAGATAAGGCGATGTGTTCATCGAATCTGCAGCGTAGATATCTTGGCTTTAGCTTGATTGAGCTGATGATCTCTTTGGCCTTGGGGTTGTTGATCGTGCTTGGTGTCACTGATCTCTACGTAAATAGCAGCAGAACACAGGACGACGTTAGCAGGGCCAGCAGACAACTCGAGAATAGTCTTTTTGCCTTGGACCTGCTGGCGGGGGAGCTTGCGCTAGCAGGTTACTGGGGTGAAGCAGACTATCCCTTAGTGGCCGATGATCTAACTTTTGGTCCCTTACGGCCTGAAGAGATGGCAGGCGAGGCAGTGACAGGTTACCCGGTGCCACCGTTACCATGTGCTGGCAGCGGCAAGGATGGCCGCAATCCCCGTGTGGAGCTGGGCTGGGCTATGGAATACCCGCTGACTTCCGGATTGGGTGTTGACCTTGAGGTAGCAATGTCCTCTGCAGCCTGTGACATCAGCATCTCACCCGCAAAAGATACCGAGGAGTTTTTTGCGATCCGTCGAGCGAGCACTTGCGCCGCAGGCGCTCCGCGTGGGGACAAGTGCGCTGCAATAGGAAATTTTTTTCATATCCAGTCCAACGGTTGCTCAGACGCTAATGCGGGCTTGTCAGGTGGCGAGGTCAAGCTTTACCGAGTCACCGAATTTAACGCCAAAAGCGTCCTTAATTATCGGGGTTTTGACTGCGGAACTGAGGCGTCAGATAGGGCGCCGATATACCGATATATCTCACGCATTTATTACGTTAATCATCGTGACGAGTTGGTGCGTTTGGAACTTGGAGAGTCCAATACCTATACCGCAACAGTTTTGGTAGAGGGCGTAGAGGCACTGCGATTTGAATGGTTGATCGATCGCAACTTGGACGGTGACTATGATGTGGTGCGCTCGGTGGGCGACGAAAGTTGGTCTGAGGCGCAGCGCGCCGCAGATTGGCAAAATGTGGTGGGTGCGAATATGAGCATGATCGTTCGCTCCAGCACGCCTGAGGTGGGGTACCGAGACAGCAACATTTATGAATTGCCCGGGCAGATTTGGACCATTGAGAAAGATGAGTACCAGAGAATTTTGAGGTCTCGCACGGTGGAATTTGTCAATGTCGCGGGGCGCCGTCGGTGAACATCCGCTATTCGGAACGAGGTCTGGTCATGGTGGTCGCGTTATTGATGCTCGCGCTCGTGACCTTTCTGGCATCGGCTTCTGCGAATCTCATAATGACCAATACGCGAGTGGTTCAAAATATCGAGGCACGAAGTGCGGTCAGGTCCGCCGCATTGGCTGCAATTCAGGAAGCGATCGTAACCCCCGGATTCTTGCCGCCTCGCGCTGCCGGGCAGGTGCCACGGGCTTTCAGGGTAAGTTGCCAGGGGAGTTTGTACACCCGATGCTTGGACCTGTCCGGCGATGAAGTTGAGGATGATGTAATCGTCACTATGACTGCGCCCAAATGTCTCTCTTTTGTACTCATCCCCAATCGATTTTTTAATTACGTCGATAACCCTGCTGACCGCGAATGCCAGGTGCGCAAACAACGCTTTTCGGCGTGTGGTAATGCGCTTTTTGAAGTAACAGCAACTGCGGTAGATCTCGTCACTGGCGCGAAAGTAGAAATGCGTCAGGGCATCTCTCGGCAGACCACCGTGCAAGCGGTGCAGTCAATATGTCCAAAAGCCGCGGCGTGAAATTTTGGAGCGAGCAATGAAAGTCGCGAAGCAGATTTCGATGCACTACCTCTTCCTGGTGTTGTTCCTCGGCGTAATCATGCCCGCCGCCTCTGAAGATATTGACCTGTTTGCCAGCGGGCTAGCCAATGGTGCGGCCGCAGTAAGCGTCCCAAATGTGATTTTTGTTTTGGACAACACCTCCAATTGGTCCCGAGAGAGCCAAAAATGGCCCAGTGGAACTCAGGGCGAAGGGGAAGTTCAGGCGATTTACAACACGCTCAACAAACTTCGGTCACAAAGTAAGGACATCGACGTCGCGATAGTGGAATTTACGACCCTGGGTACTGCGCTTGAGAACGGAGGTTATGTTCGGTTTGAGTTGCAGTCAGTCATGGACCATTGGGAAGAACTAGCCCGGGTCTTGGGCGACATCAAAGACAACATAACAGCGCCCATAGAAAAGCGTAATTCTAATTCAGCGTACGGTAATTTAGCGGCAGATATCTATGCTTATCTAGCCGGTGAGAGGCAGAGCTTCAACGGCGCAGGAACTCCCCCTACTCTGGCGCGCGAGCAGGCCTATAAAACACCTTTTTCGGTATTTCGTTCACCATTGACCGTGTCAGACGTATGTTCTGACACCTACCTCATTTTTATAAGCAACCCTGACAGTAATGGTCCAGAAGTCGATTCCAAAGCTAACAGCGATGCGCTGACTGCCCTCTACACCGCTCTGGGGGAGTCTAATAGGCACGCTCTGGCCGGGTATGCTGGCACTGGTCTCATGATGCGAGAATTTGAGGCGATAAAGGATAATAAAAACAGTTCCAATTCAGATTCTCTCGGTTTTTCGCAAGCCTGTTTTGCAAACAGTAATGCCTGCGACACGGAGATTAATGGACACCCTGTCGAAGCGGCCGCTGGAACTGTCATCGCGCAGAATTGTCCCACTGGTGGAAGCTGTTTTTGTTCGCAAGTCTCCCTCGGTGCCGCTTCATGCGGGCAAGGCAAACAGTTTCAGGTTCTGAAGCCCGCAGGCGGTGAGTTAGGGAGTTACGGCCCGACTGCCAACAAAATCGATGGTGCCGAATATAACTTCGACGATTGGACAAAGTTTTTGCACGATTATGGCGTGCCTCTGAAGATCCAGGGTGAGGAGGGACCTGCAGATACGGTAACGCGCTTGCCCGTAACCACCTATACGATTGACGTCTTCAATACCCAACCGAGCGAGGCGCATTCGTCATTGATGGACAGCGCTGCTCAGGTTGGTGGAGGGTATCGTCAGGAGGCAACTAATGCCGCGGAGATTGAGCAGGCGCTGGCAAGAATTTTTGGGGATATTGTCGACATCAATACCTCTTTTGCTGCGGTTACCCTACCTTTGAGCGCGACCAATCGCGCGCAGGCTGAGAACAAGGTTTTCGTTGGTATGTTCAGGCCTGCGAACCAACGTAAGCCTCGCTGGTTGGGAAATCTTAAGCAGTATCAGCTTGCGGTATTCGACGGCGAGGTGGGGTTGGCAGATGTCTCACTAAACCGGGCTATTAACCCCCAAACCGGCTTCGCACAATCTTGTGCTACCAGTTTTTGGACCGAGGACACCTCGGCGGTGATTAAAGATGTGTTAGGCGGTGTAGGGCCCTACTTTGAGGGGCTACAGCTCGACCCCAGCCCTGCCAGCGAATGCTTGCTTGAGTTTCGAGATGATCGCAGTGTGCTCTCTGATTCCCCAGACGGACCCTTCGTGGAGAAGGGCGGCACGGCCCAAAAAATACGTGGTCAGAGTTCTCGAAGAATACTCACCATGGATCCAGCTGGGGGTCCGCTGCGTCCAATCAGTGCGGATGATTTTGCGGGCAACACGGATGTACTGGAATATCTTCTGGGCACGAATCCGGGGTTAAAAGGCGGGGATTTAAGAGTGCCGGATTTGTCAGCTGGGATTGTTGAAAATCCTCCATACATTGACAACCCCCGACTATCAGAGCCAGAGATTGCGCCATTTGAGGGGCTACGGCCCACAATTCATGGCGACATCGTGCATTCCAGACCGTTAATCCTGACTTATGGTGAGAAAGAGGAGGGAGGAAGTGAGTTTCGTGTCCTCTACGGCTCGAATGATGGTCTTTATAGAGCGATTAACCCTGAGGACGGTCATGAGGATTGGGCATTTATCGCACCGGAACATCATGCTGCAGTCAGCAGACTTTACGCCAACACTCCGACGGTTGATTACTTCGGACTGGACAAGTCTCAGTCGGAAGAGATCGGCGCAAAGGCAAAGGAGTATTTTTTTGATGGCTCGACCGGATCTTTCACGCGTTACGATGATAAGGGACGATTGCTTGAGGGTTATTTGTACCTGACTCAGCGTCGCGGCGGACGCATGATATATGCTTTAGATGTGAGTCCTGCTGAGGGCGCGGGGATAGAGCCACCAGCGGCCCCCGGCTTCCTCTGGCGGGCCGGCTGTAACGGTAACGCTGAGTCGACTTGTACAGATGCAGAGCTGGTGAGTATTGGCCAGACATGGTCGACGCCCGTAGCTGCTTTGGTAAGGGGTTATGAGGGCGAAGGGGGGTCGAGCGAGCGGCCCAATCCCGTGTTGTTACTTGGCGGGGGTTGGGACTCTTGTCTTGACCGGGACCAGGCCTTGCTAAATCCAACTGACTGTAAAAACGGGAAGCAGATATACGCGTTGGACGGCGAGACCGGAGCGGTGCTACGCACGTTCCCAACCCAGGCCCCCGTTGTCGCAGATATCGAAGTTATCGATTTTGATTATGACGGCTATATGGATTTCGCCTACGCTGCTGATGTTAGCGGTCGGATCTACAGAATTACTTTCTCGAGCATCACCGAAGGTGTCATTGATCAAACGGTGGGGCTGTCGCCTCATGAATGGGTCTGGCCAAGCAGTCCAATAGCGCGCTCTAACAGGTATGGTTTGCGCTTTATGAATCAACCGATTGCGGCGGAGGTTGGTGACAACATCTTCATTGCGCTGGGATCGGGGGATCGAGAGCGGCCATTGAAACAAAATTATCCCTACTCTGATGAAAATGTGGAGAATCGTTTTTATGCGCTCGTGGATACGCCACTCACACCCTCTACCTCTACTATTGACCTCGATACACTATTAGATGTGTCTGCCGGTATGACCACCAGCGACGACCAAGGAGCGCGAGCTCAAAATGTTCTCCGATACGGTGGATGGTTTCTCGACATGCCCGATAGGGGCGAGCAAATTGTCAACCACGCAGCGATCGGGGGTGGTTATGTTTTTTTTAACTCATTTCAGGCTCAGGGTTCGAGTGAGGGGTTTTGTAATGATCTAGGCACCGCAAAGGCTTACCGTATACCCCTCTTTTCGCCCGAGGCTGTCAAGGGCAAGGTATTTGGAGAAGGTATACCGATTCCCCCAAATCTAGTGACCGTCAGATTGTCTGATGGCGGAAAGTCTTGCACCGATAACTGTGGGCCCGGTCGTATTACTGATGAGGTTGTGTCTGTGATTATTGGCCTTGAGGGTTTTGAGGTCGTGGACATCACGCCCTCGCCACCCAGCAAAGTCCGTGAGGCTTTTCGCGTCGAGAATATCGACAAGCTCTAGAAAGCCTGCGAGGCCGAAAGCGCCCCCCGCAACCCTAATTCGGTTTTGCTAGGGAGGTCGGGCGATTGGTTGTATGAGAGTCATTTTTGAGTAAACGGTGCTCGTTTTTGATTATGGTCATTTGTCACCCTCTATTGACTTTGCAGTAGCTGCGCCCAGACAATTCACGCCGTCACGCGAGCGGCAACGGCGATTGGTAAGTACCCTTACCCTCTGGCCCACCTTCAGGACGGGATAGTTCTCAAGGCTGTTTGCGGGTTCCGTGGGGAGGGGCTTTGCTCCTGCCGCTCGGGCTCGACACTGCGCTACCTCGCAGGTCACCGGCACATGGGTTTTGTGGTTGTGATCTGGCGGACGTCGGAGCGATCCGGCCGGTGTCTCGTGCGACATGTGGTGGAAGGATGCTATGGCGTCTTTTCATCCGAATGTTGAACGAGATGGAGAATAGCCATGCCCAAGCTATCTGGCGGCGAAATGATCGTCCGCGCGCTTGAAGACGAAGGTGTCGAATACATCTTTGGTTACCCCGGTGGAGCGGCGCTTCACATTTACGATGCCTTGTTCAAAGGCGATAAAGTCCCCCACATTTTGGTGCGCCACGAGCAAGCAGCGACCCATGCGGCTGATGGCTATGCGCGAGCGACTGGAAAGCCGGGTGTGGTGTTGGTCACCTCAGGGCCCGGCGCCACCAATGCGATCACAGGTATCGCTACTGCCTATATGGATTCGATTCCGCTGGTGGTCATCTCTGGGCAAGTACAGAGTCATTTGATTGGCGAGGATGCCTTTCAGGAAACCGATATGGTGGGCATCTCGCGACCGATCGTGAAGCACAGCTTTTTGGTGCAACGAACCGAGGATATTCCGTCCACTATCAAGAAGGCATTTTTTATTGCTTCTACTGGGCGGCCTGGACCGGTGGTGGTGGATATTCCCAAGGACCTGACGCATCCCGAGTACAAGTTTGACTATGTTTACCCCGAATCCGTGAGTCTTCGCTCCTATCAACCTTCGTCCAAAGGGCACTCGGGGCAAATTCGTAAAGCGGCCAGAATGCTGCTCAGTGCAAAGCGCCCGGTGATTTATGCGGGGGGTGGGGTGATTCAGGGTGAGGCGTCGACTCAGTTGACGACGCTTGCGCGCCGGCTGAATTTTCCAGTGACCAATACCCTTATGGGATTGGGCGCTTACCCCGGTAGCGATCCCCAGTTTCTGGGTATGCTGGGGATGCATGGTTTCTACGAAGCCAATATGGCAATGCATCACGCCGATGTCATTTTGGCGGCAGGGGCGCGTTTTGACGATCGGGTGACCAACACCGTTTCAAAGTTTTGTCCCGGCGCCAAGATCATTCATATCGATATTGATCCCGCGTCCATTTCCAAGATCGTTCCGGTTGATGTCCCCATAGTGGGGCCGGTTGATGCGGTTCTTGAAGAATTGGACAAGCAGGTCGCATCGCAGATGGGAGCGGGGGACCGTACCCTACCCGATGCCGACGCCTTGTCTAAATGGTGGCAACAAATCGATAGCTGGCGCGAGGCCCACGGCTTGTGGCACGGGCGGCGCTATGGTGAATCCGATGCGATCAAGCCCCAGGACGCCATTCGGGCGCTTTATGAGGCGACCAAAGGCGAGGCTTATGTAACGTCTGATGTGGGTCAGCATCAGATGTTTGCAGCTCAATATTATAAGTTCGATTATCCCCGGCGCTGGATCAACTCAGGTGGTCTGGGAACCATGGGATTTGGCTTGCCCGCAGCGATGGGCATCAAAATCGCGTTGCCCGATGCTGACGTGGCATGCGTGACGGGTGAAGGCAGTATCCAGATGAATATTCAGGAGCTTTCCACCTGCAGTCAGTACGGCTGCCCGGTCAAAATCATCAATCTGCGCAATGATTATCTGGGCATGGTTAAGCAGTGGCAGGACATGCAATACGAGGGCCGTTACTCTGAGAGTCACTACGCGGCGTCACTGCCTGATTTTGTAAAGCTCGCTGAGGCCTACGGGCATGTCGGGATGGAGGTAAAGGCGCAACAGGATCTCCTCCCCGCCATGGAAGAAGCATTTGCTCTGAAAGATCGGCTGGTATTTATGGATATTCATGTCGATCCCGATGAGCATGTGTACCCCATGATGGTGGCGCCAAACGGCGCCATGAAAGACATGTGGCTCAGCAAAACGGAGAGAACCTGATGAGACGGATACTCTCGGTACTGCTGGAGAATGAATCGGGTGCTTTGTCCCGGGTCGTGGGGTTGTTCTCGCAACGTGGCTACAACATCGAATCGCTGAATGTGGCGCCAACCGATGATCATTCGCTGTCGCGGCTCACCGTGACGACCACGGGAGATGATCTCAAGATCGAACAAATCACCAAGCACCTCAACAAGATCATCGACGTGGTGAAAGTTGTGGATCTTACTGAGGGCGCGCATGTTGAGCGCGATACGTTACTCGTGAAGGTACGGGCTGAGGGAGATCTGCGCGATGAGGTCAAGCGGACGACCGAGATCTTTCGCGGCCAGATCATAGACGTGGGTCCCACCACCTATATTGTTCAATTGACCGGCCCTTCTGAAAAGCTTGACTCCTTTCTGGAGGCGCTGGGCACGACTGAGGTGCTCGAAGTGGTCCGTTCAGGCGTCGCGGGCATGGCGCGCGGAGAAAAAGTGTTGGCGCCCTGACTACCGATCATTAACAGTGCCGGGTTAGCGACACAAAAAAAGGGGCATCAAGCCCCTTTTTTGTCAGTCATGTAGTAGCGGGCTTCAAAGTAGCGGCGCAATAACCAAGCTCACGATCGCCATGACATTGATAAGGATATTCATCGAGGGGCCGGAGGTGTCCTTGAAGGGATCGCCCACGGTGTCACCAACCACCGCCGCGGCGTGAGTGTCAGAGCCCTTACCGCCGAGGTTGCCTTTCTCAATGTACTTCTTGGCGTTGTCCCATGCGCCTCCTGCGTTGGCCATCATGAGTGCCATCAACACGCAGCCCAGCAGGCCCCCGGCGAGCATGCCGCCCAAGGAGGTTGCGCCCAGGCCGAAACCCACGACCACCGGTGCCAGTACTGCAATCGCACCGGGTACAACCATGCGCTTGAGGGCCGCAGTCGTTGCGATATCCACACAACGCGCGGTGTCGGGTTCAGCTGTGCCTTCTAACAGACCCGGAATCTCGCGGAACTGGCGGCGGATTTCGTTAATCATGTCAAACGCCGCGTCACCCACAGCCGTCATGGTGATTGATGCAATCAAAAACGGAATGGTGCCGCCGATAAAAATACCAATCAGCACGTCTGGGTTGGAGAGTTCCAGCGCAAAGCCCGGGTTATTGATGGTCACAGTCTCCACGAATGCAGCGATGATCGCGAGGGCTGCAAGGGCGGCAGCACCGATTGCAAAGCCTTTACCAATCGCCGCAGTGGTATTACCGACCTCATCGAGGCCATCGGTGATCGCACGCGTTTCAGCGCCCATTCCCGCCATCTCGGCGATTCCACCTGCGTTATCGGCAACCGGGCCATAGGCGTCGATCGCCATCGTAATGCCGACCGTTGCCAACATGCCAACGGCAGCAATGCCCACGCCATAGAGGCCAGCAAGATTCGTCGATACGTAGATAATGCCAGCAAGAAACAGAACTGGCGCCACCACTGACTGCATGCCAACGGCCAAGCCGGTAATCATAACGGTCGCGGGACCGGTTTCACCAGACTTGGCAATGGTTCTCACGGGCTTGCCGCCGGTGTAGTACTCGGTAATGAGACCAATCGCTATGCCACCCACGGCCCCCGACACCACTGCCCACCAGATATTTTGGTCGATGCCCATGCTCTGAGACAAAAACCACGCCATGGCGATGAAGATGACCGGTGCACCCAGGGTACCGCTACGTAACGCGGCCTCTGGCGCCGCTGAGGAGCGTGCGCGCACAATGATGATGCCTGCAACTGACGCGATCAGACCAATGCTCGCGAGTGCTAGCGGAAAGGCCATCATTGCACTTTGCGCGTCCGCGCTTAAGGTCATCGTTGAGGCGATGGCGATACAGGCAATCATGGATCCACAGTATGACTCGAAGATATCCGAGCCCATGCCCGCGATATCGCCGACGTTGTCACCCACGTTGTCGGCAATGACGCCAGGGTTTCTCGGATCGTCCTCGGGGATGCCTGCTTCCACTTTACCCACCAGGTCCGCGCCGACGTCAGCAGATTTGGTATAGATACCGCCGCCGACGCGCGAGAAGAGCGCCACGACCGAAGCGCCCATGCCAAATCCGTGGATTGCGTGGGCCGTATGGGGGTCGCCGCCAAAGTAATAGTAGAGGCCACCCAGACCAAGCAGACCCAGAGAAGCAACGCAAAGGCCCATGATGGAACCGCCGTAAAAGGCGATATTCAACGCGGCTGCAGCGCCCTGCTGATTCGCCGCAACGGCAGTACGTACGTTCGCCTTGGTGGCGGCGAACATGCCGAGGTAGCCCGCCGTGGCAGACGACACAGCGCCCGCAACAAATGCAATCGCTGTGTTAGTGCCCAGAGGGGAGGCGAGAATGCCCACTACCAATACAGCAGCAAACGCCAGCAACAATTTGTATTCACGGTGCATGAAGACCATGGCGCCAATGTGAATCTGCTCCGCGATAGCCGTGATCTTGCCTTCGCCAGCGGGGGCGCGGGACATCACGGTGTAAATTAGGAAGGCAATTACGAGTCCTACCGCCCCGAGAATGGGCGGCAACGTCAGATCAAAGCTCATAGGATTTCCTGGTGAGTACGGTTCAAAATTTAATGGGGCGCAAGTCTAACCAGCGACCGAGCCCCTATCAATGGGATTC
>Ga0255776_10007776_pt1 | contig 10700 bp, 13 predicted proteins | sample 071ome_19_FD_179974 | JGI IMG/M metagenome (GOLD analysis project Ga0255776, IMG submission 179974) | Coastal salt marsh microbial communities from the Groves Creek Marsh, Skidaway Island, Georgia - 071413AT metaG (version 2) | ecosystem: Environmental > Aquatic > Marine > Intertidal zone >...
GACTTGTCACTCAACGAAAATCATAATTCACAAAACTTCGTTTTGAGCGTTCAATCGCCTTTTTCATAAACTTTGGGTCACGAGCGATCTTTGTCGCGAGGTAGGTATGGTTTGGCAATTTGCCAACCCTAGCTAAATCCAGTCTATCTGCATCCCAACACACTTGGATCGTTATGTCCTTTGATAAACGTGCCATCGAATGATCGCGGCATGCTTCCGTCAATTGCTTCATCTGAAAGAGATTTAATTGGATCCAAGTCCCTGAAAGAGCCTCTGCGAATTCTGCTGAGCGTTTTCCATGCAGAATGTCCAATTTTTCATCTTTACGCATCACGTCATGCAACAACGCAAAATGTTCTACGACATCAATATCCGCACCAACCTCAGCGGCGATAAGACGTGCATTGATGAGTACACGGAACCAATGCTCAATGCCGTGAAATCCATTGTGATTGAGTTGATATTGGTTGGCCAAAAAATCAACGTAGGGCTGAGTTACGACTTTTGATTTTAGGGGTAACTTGAGGGTATTCTCAAAAAGATCTAGGAGCATGATACCTCCCAGCAGCCGAAAGGATTTACAGCTAAATATTGGTCTGTGATCTGCAAGTACAACATCACAAAAACAAAAAGCAAAATGGTTGCAAAAGACGTGGCCATGAGCCACTTAGATAGCGTTTTCATGCGATTTTCCTGTCTCAATTTTCTTGGTCTTCGCCAAGTGGAGTCACACGCTATCACATGAATCGATTCTCTCAAAGTAAACGATTAAACTGAAGTGACACTGGTCATTGCTGAGCGACAAAAGGCAAATAAACCAGATCCGACTATCGTCCGCCTGCACCGGAAAGCATCGTTCGGATGGACCAAACGCCGACAATGCACAAACATTCAAACCGGATCACCCAATGGTGGCACGCCAACCAACAAACGTCCCATCAGCCCAGTATATCTGTACCAGCTGCTCTTTTGGCTTGATCCGCTTTTCTAGCTTATAAAATCGTGCAGTAAATCAAAGTAATGCCTAAACATTGATAATACATACCGCAGGCCTTCATATTTTTCTTGTTAAAGCTGCTAATTGTAACCAACCTAGTCAAGCCTACCTCAAAAAATAGGAGTTTTGTCAATTGGCAGTTATTTTTTCCTATGAACTAGATGGACAAAGTACGGGGCGTGAATTGTTTGGTGATGATATACGTCAAATGCTTGAGGATGATCGTCTCGCATGGGTTCACCTTGACCTAAATTCGCCCAAAATTTCAACTTGGCTCTCTGAAAATGTAGGATACTTAGGTGATCCTCTTTTATCTGCATTGTTAGCCAATGAAACGCGCCCCAGGGTCTCTGTTAGTAATGACGGTTTGCTTCTCATTTTAAGGAGTGTAAATCAAAACTCTGGCTCTAATCCTGAGGACATGGTCTCAATCAGGCTGTGGATAGATAACCACAGAATAATTTCAGTGCAAAAGAGACCGTCCAAGGCAGTAGAGGAATTGTGTGACGAGATACGATCTGGATTAGCACCAAAGAATAGTGCTGAATTTATTGATCAATTATTGTTGAAGCTTTTAGAAGGTACATCTGCTGAAATAGAAATGCGCGTGATTGCTGTGGATGATATAGAAGATGAGATATTTGAAACTGGGAAGGTTCAACCTGTTGAAAAAATCAGTTTAGAAAGGCGCAAAAATATTATTTTACAACGATTTATTAGGCCTCAGAAGGACGTAATCCAGCAAATCCATAACAGCGATTTAAGTTGGATAAATATAGAAAAGCAAACTGCGTATTATGAAATATACCAAGGATATTTGCGTCTGTCAGAAGAATTAGAATTGAATAATGAAAGACTGCGCCTTTCAGATGATGAAGTGTCAAAGCAAACGCAAGAAAGACTTAACCGAAACTTATATAGAATTTCCACATTGTCAGCGATATTTCTACCCTTGGGCTTTCTCACAGGTCTACTTGGTGTAAACATTGGCGGTATGCCTGGCGTAAGCTCATCTTATGCGTTTGGATTTTTCTGTTTTTTACTTTTGTTGATTTTTGGCTTTCAAGTCTATCTCATGCGTAAGTTTAGATGGCTTTGACTAAAACCCAATGCTCACCAACAAACGTACCAACAACCCAGTCAATAAGCACAACCCGTTTTTCGGGTGGTTGTTTTGGAATAGCCCACTGCAAGTAGTCCACCAACTGGGATAGTTTTGTCCTACGAATTGGAGGATCAGTGATACCTGGATGTTTAGGCTAGTGAGTCAGAAAGAACCCTCCCGCGTGCACGCGGGCGCAACATGGTCTCAGTGTATATGATCCCCGAGTCTGCAACATAAAAATATCGAATTTTTCACCCCAAGAATGAAATTATAAATCTTAGTGAAACAAGCAACAAAAACGTTCCAAATAGTATTTCTAGTTTCCGTTTTGGAAGCTTGTGCGCGATTACTACGCCAAATTTTGTTGTTGTGAGTGACGATGGCAAGAAAACCACACATGCGATCAGTGAAACAAAACCTAAATTCCCAGGTGGAAGTCCGCTGGCTGACATACCTGCAAGAACGTAACCAAATGCTCCGGGTATTGAAATAATGGCCCCAACGGCTGCAGATATTGAAATAGCCCTGTGAATTGAAACGTTGAAAAAACTCAAAAAGATTGTGGATAATGCGCCGCCACCAATACCCATAATTGCAGATACCAATCCAATAATTAATCCTGCAACGCTCATGATGGCGCGTCCAGGAAGTGTTTCCCTTATGATGCTTTTTCCAACACCTGTGAGCAATCTGAGTGAAATCAGTGAAGCCACGATCACAAAAACGATTTGGAAAAATTCTGCTTCAGCAAAGCCCGCAATCGTTGCACCAATTATGACCCCTAGGAAAATGGGGATCGTCCAAATTCGTAAAATTTTTGGATCAAGGGTACCTCTTTTTTTATGACCAAGAGCGGATGAAATAGAGATTGGAATAATTAATGCAAGAGAAGTTCCAACCGCTATCGGCATTGCCAAGTCAGGTGAGTATCCTAGCCTTGAAAAAACTTCATAAAGTACAGGTACTGAAATTGCTCCACCGCCAACGCCAAACAAGCCTGCGAGAAAGCCAGTGATTGCGCCTGTGCATAGTAGAACTATTATAAAGAACCCATATTCTTGAACGATTAAGACCGCGTCAGTCATTTACTAAGAAACGAGTCAGAGTTGATCCATCAAATTCACCAAGACCCTTTTGGATAGCATTTTCATAGGCATCTGAAGTTGTTTTTGATATCGATACAGAACAACTGGACCCCTCGGATTGCTTTAGGGCAAGTAGTAGATCTTTAAACAACACATCTATGCTGACTGTACTGATTTGATCTGCTCCATTCAGCGTTTCTACGACGACAGCTTCTCTGTTTTTTAAAACAGTCGGGCCACCCGAGCTATCAGCAATGACAGAGATGGCCAATGCGTTATCAACGCCACTACCTTCCAACATGGAAAGCGCCTCTGCCAAAGTTTTCCAATATATCGCAAGGGGTAAATTAATTGCCAATTTCATATGTGATCCTGTGCCGACAGGACCCATGTGTTCTACACGGCGACAAAGTTGTTCCATTATCGGACGGGCTTTTTCAGCGTTTGCCTCCGACCCACCTAACATTCCCAAGAGCTTGCCATTCAAAGCTGGAGCGACGGTGCCTCCGACAGGGCAATCCACGAAATCTAAACCAGCTTCTGCGAGCAGTTGACCAATTTTTCGTGTATCTTCTGGCAAGAGCGTAGAAGTATCGATGACCAACTTGTTTTTGACCCCAGATTCAATTATTTGAGCGACTACACTCTGCACTGCTGATGCATCCGTTAAAGATAATATGTAGGCTTCAACAGCTTTAATTTCATCAATTTCACGAACGACATGCGCACCTATTTTTTCAAGCTCTTGCGCTTTTTCGTGGGTCCGGTTCCAGACAGTTACTTTATAACCGACATCTATAAGTCTTTTTGCAAATGCGGCACCCATTTTGCCGGTTCCGATTACTGCAATGTTTCCCATGGATAACCTTTTCGAATAAATTTCCTATATGCCATAAGAATATGTATTTTTTGAAAAATCAATAAAATATATATTTTAACAAAATAGATTACAAATAATATATATTTTATATATTGTTTGTACTGGGTGATCGATTCTGACGCTCAATAAGAACATAAACAGGGAGACGAATATCATGACCAACAACACGTTTAGTCGACGCGGCTTTAACAAACTGGCACTGGGTAGTACTTTGTTTGCTGCCATGGGTGCGCCAGCTCTGGTTAGAGCACAAACTGCAATCACATTTGCTGTGCCAAACCCGTCCGCCATTACTTGGATGCCTTATTGGGTTGCTGTCGGCGAAGGATATTTTGCGGATGAAGGGTATAGTCCAAATCTAGAGGCGGTAGATGGATCTTCTTCTGTTCTTCAGGCCATGAGTGCTGGCCAAGCTCACATTGGAGCGCCTGGACCAGGTCCCACTTTGGGAGCCCGCGCTAGGGGTGTCGATGTCAAGTTTTTATACAACCTTTATCCTAAATCTGTTTTTGGTCTGCTTGTTAAGGACGAGAGCTCCTTTAAAACGCCTGCTGATCTCAAGGGCACAGTTATCGGTGTCGGAACAGCTGATGGCGCTGAGGTCTCGTTTACAAGCGCAATTATGGCAGATTTGGGAATGAAATCTGGCAATGATTTTACTTACCTGCCCGTGGGTGATGGCGGTACAGCAGCAGTTGCTTTCCTGAGAGACGAGGTGACATCATATGCGGGGGCGGTTTCAGATGCAGCAATTCTGGCAGCCAGAGGTCTAAAATTAAGAGAGATCACGCCCGAAGCTTATCTAGGATTTTTTGGGAATGGCATTGCTATGCTCGAGGGGCAAATGGCCTCGATGCCGGAACTTGCTCCGGCATTTGGACGTGCTCTAGTTCGTGGAATGAAATTTGCGTCTGATCCTGCAAATAAGGAAAAATGTTTGGCACATTGTGCGGCTGGGAATCCACAGGAAGGTGAGGAAGACTATGCTCCTTCACTGTTTGATGGTGTTCTTGTCAGAATGACACCGACTAATACATATATGGGACAAGGGTTTGGGTATCAGCCACCTGAACATTGGCAGGCCATTCACGACTCAGCAGTCGCTGCCGGAGATCTTTCTAGCCCGATCGCAGATTTGGCGTCAGTGTATACTAACGAGTTTGTACAAGGTTGGAATGCCTGATCTCATATGAGCGAACTATCAAATAATTTAAAACTGGCTCCAGAAAAAATGGGGCCAGTCTTTGAAATAGAACGGCTTACCAAAACGTTTGCCCGACAAAACGTTACTGCATTGTCAAATGTAGAGCTTACAATAAAAAAGGGTGAGTTCGTTTCGGTCATCGGGTCGTCTGGATGTGGCAAGTCCACATTGCTTAAAATTATGGCGGGATTGCTTCCACCAACTCAAGGGCGTGTTCTTTTAGAGGGTCAACCGGTCCGAGGACCGAGTTCTCATATTGGCATGATGTTTCAGCAAGCCACTCTGTTGCCTTGGAAAAATACTGTGGAAAACGTTCTGCTTCCTATTTCGATACGCGAAGGCACAGCAGCGGCAAAGAAAGCTTACGATCACGCAGTTTCTCTTCTAGAATTGGTTGGATTAGGGGGCTTCACTAAAGCCTACCCTGGAGAATTATCTGGCGGTATGGCGCAGAGAGCCTCAATCTGTCGTATGCTGGTGTCGAATCCCTCAATGCTGCTTCTGGATGAGCCGTTCTCTGCATTGGACGAACTCACACGAGATTTTATGAATATGGAATTGCAACGTATCTGCATGGAAAAAGAGGCGACAACCTTTCTTGTCACGCATTCTCTTGCTGAAGCAGTTATTTTGTCCGATCGCATATTGGTTATGCAATCGCGTCCCGGGCGGGTTGTCGAAGATGTTAGCATCGACTTGCCCAGACCAAGGACCCTTGAAATGATAAACACTCCATATTTTGGCGAAATTGTTGCGCATATACGCGCACTTCTCGCAAAAGATGGCAATGCTGCAAATAGCTGAAAGATAAAAACATGGCTAAGTCAGAAGAAGACTTTGAAGATACTGTTTGGGAAGAGAAAGATGCCCTGATCGATCGCATTCCAAGATCCATTGCCATGTTTTTGTTGTTTATTATTGTTGTTGGCCTTTGGGATTTGGTGACGCGAATGGGTTGGGTCTCTCCTATTATTTTGCCAACACCTATGGAAACTTTGAATGATCTAATTTTTGTTGGATCGAATTTGACTTCAGGCGGGTATATGTTGTCTGCATTATGGACGACAACCTTAACGGTATTTTACGGGTTTCTGATAGCCGTATGCATAGGTTTTTCGCTTGGAGTATTGGTGGGGGAAACGAAGTTTGGTGAGCGAGCAGTTATGCCCTATTTGGTCGCGATTGACACAATGCCTAAGGTTGCATTTGCGCCTCTCTTTATTGCATGGCTCGGTTTTGATATTGCTTCGAAGGTTGCACTTGCTGCGTTTATTGCAACATTTCCCATTGTTGTTGCAACCGCAGCTGGTCTTTATGCTGCAACAGAAAATGAGCGTATGCTCTTCAAGTCAATCGGAGCCACAAGGCTTCAGACACTTCTGCATCTCAAACTTCCCACAGGGTTACCTTATTTTTTTACTGGATTGAAGATTGCAGCGGTCGGCGTCATGGCCGGTGCGATCACGGGTGAATTTTTGGGTGGTGGGAAAGGATTTGGTGCCTTGATAAGACAGTCGGCGAGCCAATTAAATACTCCGCGGGTGTTTTCACTTATCCTGTATTTGAGCCTTTTGGGGTTGGCGCTTTACTTCACCGTAGTTTGGACGCAGAAGAAATTTGTTTTCTGGAATAAATCCGGAAATCTGAGTGGTGTTAATTGATATGGCGCAAGCGAGCTTACGTAAAATCGGTCAAAATCTTTCCGAATTGGTCTATGATCAAATTCGGCGTGACATCATATATGGCCTTTGGTTACCTGCAAAAAAATTAAATATTGAGAAATTGTCTGAGCATTACGAAGTTGGAATTGTTCCGCTGAGAGAGGCGTTAAACAGACTATCCTCCGAATCCTTAGTTGAGAGAAAAAGTAATCGTGGCTTTTATGTCGCCTCTATTTCGGTGAGCGAAATGGAAGAATTGGTTAAAACAAGAATTTGGCTTGAAACATTGGCCTTGCGAAAGTCTTTGAATAATCGAAACCAAAACTGGGAAGAGGATTTGTTGCTTGCAGGCCATCGGTTGACCCGCACCCAACGGTACGTGGTAAAAGATGATAAAAAGGTTTTTTCAGACGATTGGGAAATACGGCACAAGCAATTTCACTGTGCTCTGATCAGTATGTGTGGGTCTAAGTGGCTGCTTGAGTTTTGTTCAAATTTGATGGATCAGTCGGTAAGGTACAGAAATATTTCGATGAATTTAGCACCTTCTCAAGATCGTAGAGAGGGAGCAAACGACGAACATCAAGAAATATTGGATGCCGCTTTGGTAAACGATGTGGACGCGGCCTGTTCCCTCCTTACGGTCCACTATGAAAAGACACTTGCTGGATTACGAGACACCATCAGAGATGAAATGTAAAATGAGAAATAAAGTGCTTTTGAAATCAACATGTCAACGTCGGCTGTAAATTGACAGATCAACTCAGGCTTTTGGGAGAGGAGAAGAGATGAAGTTATTAAGGTTTGGTGAAATAGGCGCGGAGAAGCCCGGCGTCTTGGATGATGAAAATAACGTTCGAGACCTTTCGGATCACATTGATGATATTGACGGCAGGACAATTTCTGAAGAAGGCCTAAATTACATCAGATCAATTGATATTGCGGGTCTCCCAATCATTTCTGCTCAAACTCGAATTGGGCCATGTGTAGGAAATGTTGGTAAATATGTTTGCATCGGCCTGAATTATTCTGATCATGCAGAAGAGGCAAACATGCCGATACCGAGCGAGCCAATAATTTTCTTCAAAGCGACTTCCTGCATTACTGGGCCAAACGATAAAATTATATTGCCGAAAAATTCCCAAAAGGTTGATTGGGAAGTAGAACTTTGCATCGTTATAGGCGCAGAGGCACGATATGTTTCTGAAGCAGACGCTCTTGAGCATGTTGCTGGATTCTGTGTGGCAAATGATGTATCCGAGCGTCACTTCCAACTCGAGCGCGGTGGGCAATGGGTTAAGGGTAAGTCGGCGGATTCATTCGGCCCTATTGGTCCATGGCTGGTGACAAGAGACGAAGTTCCAAATTTTCAAAATCTCAATTTGTATTTAGAGGTAGATGGTAAGCGATATCAGGACGGTTCAACCAGTACCATGATTTTTGGAGTTTCGCATATTGTTAGCTATGTTAGCCACTTTATGAGCTTACAGCCCGGAGATATCATTGCAACGGGAACACCGCCAGGAGTAGGTATGGGGCAGAACCCTCAAGTGTTTCTGCAGGAAGGACAAGTGGTGAGCGCCAGTGTTGAAGGATTAGGGACACAAAAGCAATTAGTGGTCCGTAATACATAGACTTAGGAAAGTTTGCTTAGGTTTTGGAGAATTTTCCAAATTCTGGAACCAGTTCTCCGTGGGTGGCGCTGTCAGAATAAACCTTCTTGCTGAGGTGAACCTCGGTATTTAGCTCTGTAGCCATGCTTAATCCAGTATCCTTCCGCTATTTTAAAACCATTCCTGAGATCATCCAGCTTACCGTGATGCTGTATGTGAGATTTCCACTTTCACTGAGAAATGTAGAAGACCTTCTGCATGAACGCGGTGTGGGCGTAAGCTATGAATCCGTAAGGTATTGTTGGGACAGATTTTCCTTCAAGAAAGCCCTAGACAAGCTGGTAAACGTCTACCAATCACGTTCGTCCAGCGGGATGCAATGGCATGGTATTGAGCCACTGATGCAGGTCTAGGCCAGTATCAGTGTAGTCAGTGTAGTCTGTGTAGGCATTTTGGAAAACTTTCTACAGAATTTTCTCTGGGGACTTTTCGGATTTGCCTACACTGCCTACACTACCTACACTATCCTCTCTCTTCTTTAACGAGGAGGGGGTAATAATATATAACAAACCCCTCGTATAAGCAGGATGCACACACAGTCTCCCCGCTCCATATATACAAAACTGTCAACTGCAACCTTTGAGGTACATTCCGCGAAATTGACACCCCAAAACCCTAATCTCGGGTCAGGCACATATACGTTAACCCAATAGGGGGTATGGCACTCGCGGCGGTATCCTTATCGTAGACCAAATCGTAGACCAAAATACGCCTGTTGCGGGAACTAAAATCTAACGATAGCCTTGTTTTAAGGGGTTTATGCGTTGGGTCATCTCCTATCGGCGGAGCCACATCTCTCCTTGGGCACCACAATTACCCACAACGCATTGTAATACCTCACTAATTTGACTTTTGTAGTGAGCCGTAGACCATGCTGGCAACCAAATCTAACACTTACACCTTTCAAAAGAACGGCATTTGGTACTTCTCCCGCAGAGTACCTGCTGATCTAAGACGGCATTATAAAACGGGCAGGATTGCTTATTCGCTGAGAACAAGATCACTCAGACAGGCTCGCATGAGGGCGGTGAGTGATGCTGCTAAGTTGGATCGGCCTTAAACCTGATGATAAAATCAATCGATCATATCGTGTTAACGGCGCAAGATATTGAGCAAACAATCTCCTTTTATTGCGATGTTTTAGGCATGCAACTGGAGGCATTCTCGCCGCCCGATGGCAGCCCTGAGAGACAAGCATTGAAATTCGGCAATCAGAAGATCAATCTTCATGACGCACAAGCACCTTATATTCCGCACGCTAAAACTCCAATTCCAGGATCGCTTGATCTTTGCTTCTTAAGTGAGGTGTCCGTCGAAAAATGGATTACTGTCTTTGCAAAGCACAAAATATCGATTGAAAATGGTCCTGTACAGAAGACGGGAGCAACTGGACCTCTAATGTCTGTATATGTGCGTGATCCAGATGGTAATCTCATAGAAATTTCTAATCAGCTATAGCTGGTGGTAAACAACAGGCTTTCTGGAGCCATCGAAACAAAACAGCTTCAGGATAACCAGTGCCGTAGCTACTCCCAACCCCGTGTGTAAGCCAACCGCCGATCTGATCGATGACTTCGCTTGGACAATCAACCGCTCTCAGTCTGTCTCGCATCGAATGCCTGAAGCTATGGATCGTATAGGCTTGTCCAATCTTGCCCTTCAACCATTTATTCAAAGCAGCACTGGCTGAGTTGGCATTGGTTCTCTCGCCATCATTATAACTAGGAAAAGCAAACTCTGTTTTATGAGATTGTTCTAGTACTCTTACTGCAGCCCATTTAGCTGAGCCAACGAGTGGTATGACCCGCTCACTACTCGCAGTCTTCAAAGATCGCCAAGGATGCGGCTTTATTCCAACGCAAAGTATCCCATCTTTCTCAAAGAAGTCAGATCTAAGTAACCCAGCGCCTTCTGCTAAGCGCATCCCCGTGTCTGCTATCAGCGCCATTAACCAGCGCTTCTCATCATCAGCCTTATAGCATTCCTCCTGAACCTTTTTGATATCTTCAGGCTGTACTGGCAGTCTTTTCGTGACCCCTGCAGAGCGGTCAAAATAGACGTTTGAGAATGGGTTAATGATAGATAGGCCAAACTC
>Ga0255776_10007778_pt1 | contig 10700 bp, 7 predicted proteins | sample 071ome_19_FD_179974 | JGI IMG/M metagenome (GOLD analysis project Ga0255776, IMG submission 179974) | Coastal salt marsh microbial communities from the Groves Creek Marsh, Skidaway Island, Georgia - 071413AT metaG (version 2) | ecosystem: Environmental > Aquatic > Marine > Intertidal zone > Salt...
CGGTTGATTTAAAGACAGATATCCGAGTTGAGCATTGAAACTGTAGTGCACTCCAGCCTCAAGCTTTCTAGCGTTATTCAAATTTGTGAAATGTACGCCATTGGTAAGGCGCTGACCCAAGAGGTCTAGCTCAGCTAAATTAGAGCGCGGGGCACGAATCGCTGCAGTAACTCCAGTCCCTCCAATTAAGGCAGGGTCTAAGGCGTTTACTCGGTTATCCGGAAGCGTGCTCGTCGAAGCGTAAAAAGACTCTGGCGCCTCAAATGAAACGTTTTCAGGCAAGGATTCTCCTAGATCCTGAAAGGCTACGATACTTCTAACGTTATCTGTTTGCTGTTGGCGGTTGGTCACCCAAACCTCCATTCGGGTAATCTGGACATTACTGGCAATGAAGGGATAGTTTTCTAAGGCCACATCGTATTGATCTCTAAAGTAATGCGCGAGAAAGAAATGGGTGTTTTCTTCATAGTCAATAGCGCTCAACTCAAAACGGTTTACTACGTTACCATTTTCTGAACGGACGCTGGTGCGCTGAGCCCGTTGTTCTCCATAAATTGCTGCAAGTCGGGTCCTTCCGAATTGAAACTCCGTCTTTACACCAAATACGTTTTGAGCACCCGACATCAGGGTGCTTTGAATCGGCAGACTTACATTTCCAAATTCAATAGAGCGCAACCAATCGTCTTCTTGAGGAGTATAGGTGAGCTTAAAAAGATTTTCGAAGCTAAAGGCCGACCTGCTATCGATGGCTGCGCTAACGGTTAAACGCTCTCCAATTTGTGCGTCGAGATTGAAATCAAATTGCTGATCGATATCGAGCAAGGTCGAGCGCTGATTACGCAATGCCAATCCAGGATTCTCTGTCCGCTGAACCAGAGCACCTGTATCAAAATTGAATCCTCCACTAGTAGCGACCGTTATGGTATTGCCCCCGAAGACCGATTCAAAAAAGTCAGAATTCACATAATAGGTGGGTAATAAGTCTTTTTTAGAAGCGTTAAGCGAATCATTCACTTTAGACAGAGCGTCGGTCTTGTCACGATAATTAGAGGCTATGGTTTGTCTTCTTACCGCTTCATAAAATGCAGTGACTGACAAATACATCGGATAACCCGAAGTTTGCTCAACCACTACCTGGCGCTTCACAAACCTTGTATTTACAGGATCGTACTCGTAAATCTCTTGAATAGGGTAAGGAGATAGAACTGGGAGTTCTTGGCTATAGGTATACTGTGAATAGGCTGCTAAGGCAACATAAATTACAGTAATAACCGCATGGATTCTCTTACCAATCAAAGTGCGTTTAAAGTGTTTTTGATCAATTCTTCAACCGTTGCCGATGGGTTTTCTTTTGCAAAGCGTTCAACAACCTTGAAGACGGCCTTTCTAGAAAAGCCTAAAACCTCTAAGGCTGCCATTGCTTCTTCGGCATGCGCTAGTTGAGAGGCATTTGCCATAACGACATTCGGTTGATCGTGCATAAGTAGGATGGCCTTATCACGAAGATCTAGTAATACGCGTTGTGCCGTTTTCTGCCCAATACCCTTGACAGACTGTATCTTCTGTACCTGCTCATTGACAATCGCTTCAAGAATCTCTTCTGGCGCCAACGAAGAAAGCATTGTTCTTGCCGTATTTGCTCCTATACCACTCACAGAAAGAAGCAACCGAAATACACTCCGTTCAAAAGCTGTAGTAAACCCAAATAAAGTGTGAGCGTCTTCTCTAATTTGGAGGTGGGTAAACAAACGGATCTGTTCTTCGTCTTTAATCTGCTGAAAGGTGTAGAGCGAAATATCAAGGTGATATCCTACTCCAGCGCATTCTATGACCACATGGGTTGGACTTTTCTCAACGAGTTTACCTGATAAATGCGTGATCATGAGTGGGCCTTATTTAGATTTTTCTCTGAGTTGCGCGTCGATTACTGCAATAGCCGTCATATTGATTATTTCTTCAACACTGGCACCCAGCTGCAGAATGTGAATGGGTTTTTCAAGTCCAAGCATGACGGGCCCAACAGATTTTACTCCGTGCAGTTCCTTGAGCAGCTTATAGGTAATGTTAGCGGCATCTAGGTTCGGAAATACGAGGGTATTCACGCGTCGGTTAGCCAATTTTGAAAAAGGAAAGGTCTTAGCTCCCATTTCTTGATTGAGGGCAAAATCTGCCTGAATCTCTCCATCCACGACGAGGTCAGGATGATTTTGATGCAACAGTCGAACGGCCTCCTTCACCTTCTTGGCTTCTGGATGCTTAGACGAACCGTAGTTCGAGAAAGAAAGCATGGCAACAACAGGCTCAAATCCGAAGGCCTTTACTTCTTTGGCTGTCATAACCGCGATCTCTGCCAACTCTTCGGCTGATGGGTTGATGTTGATTGCGGTATCTGCCAAAAACATGGGTCCTCTTGGCGTAATCATGATATTCATTGTAGAGGCCCGTTTCACGCCAGGCCCTCTGCCAACGGTTTCAAGCACAGGAAGTAGCACCTTTGGAAACGAACGTGAATAACCCGAAATCATCGCATCGGCCTCTCCGCTTAATACCATCATAGGACCGTAATAATTGCGGTGTTCCATGCGAACACCTGCACTGTATTTTTGAACCCCGTTGCGCTCTCCTCTCTTCCACAAGAGATCAGCGAAAGCATCACGTCTTTCTTGCTCTTCGTCTTCGCCTGGATCTAATACAAGCAGATCAGCATCAAACTCTAACTCTTCTTTAAGACTCGTAATCACTTCTTTGTCTCCTAACAAAATCGGAATGGCAATACCTTCGTCATAAACGAATTGGGCTGCCTTGAGCACATCGATCTGATCAGCTTCTGCAAACACTACCTTCTTAGGATTAGAGCGAGCCTTATCGTGAAGCGAACGGATGAATTTATTATCTGTCCCAGACCGGGCCATAAGCTCATCTTCATAACGTTCCCAATCTGTAATTTCTTCTTGGGCGACACCTGAGTCCATCGCCGCTTTAGCCACGGCAGCAGGAATCTTCGTAATCAATCTCGGATCAAATGGTTTTGGTATGATGTACTCGCGTCCGAAACTCAATTTGGTAATATCATAGGTAATATTGACCTGCTCTGGAACGGGCTCTTTGGTCAATTCAGCCAATGCACGTACAGCGGCCATCTTCATTTCTTCATTGATCTTAGTGGCACGAACGTCAAGCGCCCCTCTGAAGATGAATGGAAATCCTAGAACATTATTGACCTGATTCGCATGATCAGACCTACCCGTGGCCATAATGACGTCTTCGCGTGTGCGTAAGGCCAGGTTATAATCAATCTCTGGGTTAGGATTCGCCATGGCAAAAACTATAGGATTCTTTGCCATGCTTAACAGCATTTTTTCAGAAACAATGTCTGCAATAGAAAGTCCAATGAATACATCTGCATCTACCATTGCCTCTTCTAATGTCTCAATGGTGCGAGAGGTGGCAAATTCGAGTTTTGAAGGATCAAGATTTTCTCTAGTCTTCTGAATCACTCCTTTGCTGTCAAGCATCACAATGTTTTCACTGCGCGCACCAAAAGCCTTGTACAACTTAGTGCATGAAATAGCGGCAGCTCCAGCGCCACTTACCACTATACGTACGTCTTCTATCTTCTTTTCAGCAAGTTCCAAGGCATTCAACAAGGCCGCTGCAGAAATAATGGCGGTTCCGTGTTGATCGTCGTGCATCACCGGTATATCGAGCTCTTCTTTGAGTCTTCGTTCAATCTCAAAGGCTTCAGGAGCCTTAATGTCTTCTAGATTAATCCCTCCGAAAGTTGGAGCGATGCGTTTAACTGTCTCTACAAAGGCGTCTACATCTTTGGTGTCGACCTCAATATCGATGCCGTCGATATCGGCAAAAATCTTGAATAATAAGCTTTTACCCTCCATTACGGGCTTTGAAGCCAAAGGACCAATATCGCCCAAGCCTAGCACGGCTGTTCCATTAGAAATCACTGCAACCACATTCCCTTTAGCGGTGTACTTATACACATCGTTGGGATTCTTCTCTATCTCTAAACAAGGCTCAGCAACCCCAGGAGAGTAGGCTAACGCCAAGTCTCTTTGCGTTTGGTATGGCTTAGTCGGAACAATCTTAATTTTACCTGGCTGAGGTTTGGCGTGGTAGACCAAAGCTTCGCGCCTTAATCGCGCTTTGCTCATATCGAATGCAGTTATAATTGAGTAATCAAAGATAATTGAATTTGGCAGCCTTACTGCCTCAAAAAATCGATATTACGCTTTAAACCATTGAACTTAGTGCGCTTTAAGGCTGACTTCGAAAATACCTGTTTAAAGGTTTCTTCAGTAAGCTCAATCATAGCAGCTGCATCTAATTCTTGAAAAGCCGGTGTAGGTAATAATCGAGGTTCATTGTGAGGAGAAGAAAAACGATTCCACGGACACACGTCTTGACACGTATCACAGCCGAAGGCCCAATCATCAAAAGAGCCTTTGAAAGAAGAAGGGATGGCCTCCTTTAACTCGATGGTAAAATAGGAAATACACTTCCCTGCATCTACCACCATTGGGCTGACGATCGCTTCGGTCGGACAGGCCTCTATGCAGGCCGTGCAAATGCCACAATGATCGGCAGTAATAGGAGTATCATAGGCGCATTCAAGATCAATAATCAATTCAGCCAAAAAGAAAAAGGAGCCCTGACGTTTATTAATAAGATTGCTATTCTTAGCGATCCATCCTAAACCCGAACGCTCAGCCCATGCCTTTTCTAGGATAGGAGCTGAATCTACAAAAGCCCTACCCTCGATTTGTCCTATTTCATCACGGAGCTCACTGAGCATTTCTTTGAGCTTGTCTTTGATCACCCGGTGATAGTCTTCACCATAGGCATACTTTGAAATCTTAAAGTGACTTTGGCCCAAACGGGCCGACTCAGGAGGATAGTAATTAAATAGCAGCGAAACGACTGACTTTGAACCTTCTACCAGTTTACGCGGATCAAGTCTTTTGTCAAAATTTCGCTCCATGTAAGACATTGTAGCTTGACGCTGATCTTTTAGCCACTGCTCTAATCTCGGTGCATGGTCGTGTAAAAACTCTGCCTTAGCAATTCCACAAGCCATAAATCCATGACGTTCAGCCGCCTGTTTGATCAATCTCGATCGCTTAGCAAGCTGTTCGTCTTTCTGCATGGGATTGACTTAATTATTAAAATAAGCCGGTTTGGGTGGCTCCCTTGTCTTTTCCGAGATGTTTGTAAGCGAGCGCTGTAGCCTCACGGCCTCTTGGAGTGCGGACCAGAAATCCCTCTTGAATTAAAAAGGGTTCGTAGACCTCCTCCAGCGTTTCTGCATTTTCAGAAACAGCCGTCGCTAAAGTGTTGATTCCAACCGGACCTCCCTGGAACTTGTCGATTAAAGTCGAAAGAATCTTATTATCCATCTCGTCTAAACCATAAGCATCGACATTCAAGGCCTTAAGTCCGTAGCGTGCAATTTCAAGATCAATAATTCCGTTTCCTTTGATTTGAGCAAAATCTCTAATCCGTCTAAGGAGCGCATTACAAATCCTTGGCGTACCTCGACTCCTGCGCGCAATTTCAATGGCTGCATCTTCTTTGATCTCTACCTTTAGGATTTCAGCACTGCGGGTCGCGATCGTAGATAGAAGTTCGGTGCTGTAATAAGAGAGTCTTGACTGAATTCCAAAACGAGCACGCATGGGCGCGGTAAGTAGTCCCGAGCGCGTGGTGGCCCCTATTAGGGTAAAGGGTTTAAGGTGAATCTGAACCGAACGTGCGTTGGGACCAGTTTCAATCATGATGTCAATCTTGAAATCTTCCATGGCAGAGTACAAATATTCCTCTACGACCGGACTTAATCGATGAATCTCATCAATAAAGAGTACGTCTCGTTCCTCAAGATTTGTAAGCAATCCGGCCAAGTCTCCCGGCTTATCTAGAACAGGACCAGAAGTAACACGGATGGCAACATCCAACTCATTGGCCAAGATGTGAGCCAAGGTGGTTTTACCCAGACCTGGAGGCCCATGAAGTAAAGTGTGGTCTAAGGCCTCGTCTCTCTGGTTGGCAGCCTCTACAAATATCTTGAGATTTTCAAGCACCGAATCTTGCCCAGCGAAGTCATCAAAACCTTGAGGACGCAAAACACGTTCTATGTCAAAGTCCTCTTTGCCGTAGTGGGCTCCTGATGGATCAAGATGTTCATTCATCGTATGTATGCTAAACTTCTTAAAGGTAATGGTTTCAACAAAAAAAGCCCCACATCTAGGTGGGGCTTTCTATTTAATTTGAATGCAGCATCTTAATGATTCAATTCTTCTTCGTTTGGTTGAAGCGGAACCGTTTGCGGCACAAAATCTTGCCCCTCTATGATGTACGATCCGTCTTCATACGTCTTACTGTAATCGTATGACCAGCGGTGAACCTCTGGGATTTCACCAGGCCAGTTACCGTGAATGTGCTCTGTTGGAGTTGTCCATTCAAGGGTGTTCGACTTCCATGGGTTCTGCTCTCCACGCTTACCGTAGAAAATAGAATGGATAAAGTTGTAAACGAATACTAATTGGGCGGCCGCCGCGATAAGTGCAAATACGGTCATCAGTACTTGAACATCTGCTAGCTCATCAAACATAGGGAAGGCTGTGTTCTCATAGTAACGTCTTGGTACACCCGCCATACCTACAAAGTGCATTGGAAAGAAAACTCCGTATGAAGCAACTGCAGTCACCCAAAAGTGAATGTATCCTAAGTTTTTATTCATCAATCTTCCTTGGAAAAGTTTAGGGAACCAATGATATACCCCAGCAAAAAGACCGTAGAGTGCAGAGATACCCATTACTAAGTGGAAGTGAGCCACAACAAAGTAGGTGTCGTGAACGTTAATGTCAAGAGTGCTATCTCCTAAGATGATACCTGTCAAACCTCCTGTGATAAAAGTAGAGACTAATCCAATTGAAAAGAGCATAGCCGGATTCAACTGCAAGTTACCCTTCCATAAGGTAGTAATATAATTAAAGGCTTTAACCGCTGATGGAATCGCAATCAGAAGCGTCGTAAAGGTAAATACTGAACCTAAGAAAGGATTCATACCCGACACGAACATGTGGTGACCCCATACGATGGTTGACAAGAAAGCAATACCTAAAATTGAAGCGATCATCGCGCGGTAACCGAATATAGGCTTACGTGCGTTCGTAGACATTACCTCAGAGGTGATCCCTAAGGCCGGAAGTAGCACAATGTATACCTCAGGGTGACCTAAGAACCAGAAAAGGTGCTCGTACAATACAGGAGAACCTCCTTGATAATGCAAGACCTCTCCCTGAATAAAGATATCCGATAAAAAGAATGACGTTCCGAAGCTTCTGTCCATAAGGAGTAATAGTGCTGCAGAAAGAAGGACTGGGAAAGATACTACCCCAATAATAGCAGTCACAAAGAATGCCCAAATGGTAAGCGGCATACGCGTCATGGTCATCCCCTTTGTTCTTAAGTTGAGTACGGTTACGATGTAGTTCAATGAACCTAAAAGCGATGAAGCAATGAAGATGGCCATTGAAACCAACCAAAGGGTCATACCCATTCCTGAACCAGGCTGGGCCTGTGGTAATGCAGATAGTGGCGGATACACCGTCCATCCAGCAGCGGCAGGACCTGCTTCTGCAAATAAAGAGGCAAGCATAATGGCTGAAGAAAGAAAAAACAGCCAATATGAAATCATATTTAATAAACCAGAGGCCATATCACGCGCTCCAATTTGCAGCGGAATCAAAAGATTAGAGAACGTACCACTCAATCCAGCCGTAAGTACAAAGAATACCATGATGGTACCGTGTATGGTTACCAGCGCGAGGTAAATATCTGCATCCATAACACCGTCGGGCGCCCATTTACCCAAAAGGGCCGAAAAGACTGCCGATGATTCACCGGGCCATGCCAATTGCATTCTAAAGAGGAGAGACATAGCAATACCTATAGCTCCCATGATAAGACCGGTAATCAAGTACTGTTTAGCGATCATTTTGTGATCTTGGCTAAAGATGTACTTTGTGATAAAGGTTTCTTTGTGATGATGTTCTGCTGCGTGGGCCATAATAGCTTTACAATTTTTTTGTTCTCTTTTTCAGTTACAAATTTAAGGAAGAGCAGTTACAGTTTCTCCAAACGTCTTTTGCTCCTTTAACCATTTATTAAAGTCTTCTTCTGACTCAACAATGATCTTCATCTGCATATTGTAATGCGATTTTCCACAAATCTTGTTACAAAGCAATACGTAATCGAATTCCCATGGTTCACTATTCGGATCTCCTTCAGCAGCACGCGCCGCACGAAGTGCATTGGTGCGCTTCACCTTGTCAACAATTTCCGGTTGAAGTCTCATTTCTTCAGTAGTCACCGAAGGCGTGAAAGAAAATTGAGTGACCATTCCGGGCACGCAATTCATCTGTGCTCTAAAGTGAGGCATATAAGCTGAATGTAATACGTCTTGTGATCTCATGAAGAAATTCACCTTGCGCCCTACCGGCAAGTGAAGTTCTTTCACGATCACATCATCAGCGCCGTTAGGGTCACCTGAATCTAATCCTAACACGTTTGCGCTATTGATGTCGATTAAGCGGACGCTAGCGTCACCTAAAACATTGTCATCTCCTCCGTAACGCGCTGTCCAATTAAATTGTTGGGCATAAAGCTCTACCACAAGAGGATCGTCCTCATCATTAATATCCATAATATTCACCCATGAATACAATCCGTATAGAATCAAACTGGCCAAAACAATCACAGGGATGATAGTCCAAATGAATTCGAGTTTATCGTTATCCGCATAGAATAGGGCCTTTTTACCCTCCTCGCCGCGGTACTTGTATCCGAAGTAATGCAATAAAAACTGCGTAACCGTTTGCACAAAGAAAATAATGGCAAACGAAATCCACATCAATTGATCGTAATCCGCCCCGTGCTCTGAAGCCGGCATAGGCAAAAGCATTTTACCGTACTTGGCAAAGCTGAAAATGGTAATCCCATAGATGAATACAAGAAATGCAAAAAGCAAATACCCATTGTATTTATTGTCTGAATCATTGGCTATCTGATCGTTTGCACGATCAGCACCCATCTGAGAAAGTTCGAAAATCTTAGCCAATTGCCAAATGGCAATCGCAACTAAAACAAGAACGGCAAGAATCAAGGGTGTAGTCATAGTAATAAACTAAGTCGTTTCAATTAATAGTGAAAATGTTTACTCTCTCCTAAAAGTGGGCTACCCTTAGGGGTTACCGGAACCTTAGTGAGCGCTGTGGCAACCACAAACAAGAAAAGTCCTGCAAAGAATAAGATACCTCCAATCTCAGGGATACCGATGGACCAATGCGCACCTACCGTACCCGGCATAATCATATTATAAAAGTCTAAGTAGTGCCCTGTCAAAATGATAATACCCACCGTCTGAACAAACCAAGGAATACGCTTGTAATCGCTTCTCATGATAACCAATAAAGGGAATAAGAAGTTTAACACGAGCATACCCAAGAACGGAACCTTGTACGATTCAAAACGCATAGCATAATAGGTTACCTCTTCAGGGATGTCCGCATACCAAATTAGCATGAACTGACTGAACCATAGGTACGTCCAGAAAATGCTAATACCAAACATGAACTTCGCGAGATCATGAATATGTGAATTATTTACTTCTTCTAATAATCCTTTAGACTTCAAATAAAGCGTGAACAAGGCGATAGTAGTAATCCCTGACACAAAGAAGCTCGCAAATACATACCATCCGAATAGTGTACTGAACCAGTGTGGGTCAACACTCATGATCCAATCCCATGACATAATGGATTCAGTCACCAAGAAAAACACCAAGAACCCAGCCGAAACTCTGAAATTGAGAACGAAGCTTTTAGTATCTGTGGCGGTCTCTTCAGCAAGCGATAATTTTCTCGAAAATTGCTGATAGAAAATCCATCCTCCAATAAATATCGCCGCTCTAATCAAAAAGAAGGTCGAATTTAAGTAACCGCTCTTATTTTGAATCAATTCGTCGTGAGCTACTACTTCTGGATCCATCCAAACAAACAGATGATTCATGTGTAATGCAGAGAGTACAAAGAATACGAATAGAATAATACCTCCTGGAATAAGGTATGAGGTAATTCCCTCCATCACTCTGAATAGAAGCGGAGACCATCCAGCCTGAGCGGCTCGATTTACGGCATAGAAGGCCAAGACACCAAGTGCGATAAGAAAGGCAAATAATGCACTTACATAAAAGGCAGACCACGGTCTATTGCGCATTTGATCGAACACGTGCTGGTCGTGCTCAGCGTGATGATCTTCAGCCACTGTTGCAGCTTCGTGATGCGATTCTTCAGCTGCTTGTGCGTCATCAGACTGATGTTCTGCAGTACCGTGCTCATCGTGCGCTACCGATTCGTGAGCTACATTCCCATGGTCTGAAGTAGCGCCATGGGCATCATCGTGTCCTTCAGCGGCATGCGCAGCGACAATCGCTTTGGCTTCTTCGACTGTACTAGGGGCAGACAAAAAACCGTAAGCAAGCCCAAGAAGGCCAAGCCCCATGAGCACAAATGTTGTTATTTTAAAACGTTGCGAAAACTGATACATGTTCACTTCGGTTATTTAGTTAGGTCGTTTTTTAATTCCATCACATAAGCGGCAATTTGCCAAATCTCTTCTTCACTGCT
>Ga0255776_10007787_pt1 | contig 10689 bp, 7 predicted proteins | sample 071ome_19_FD_179974 | JGI IMG/M metagenome (GOLD analysis project Ga0255776, IMG submission 179974) | Coastal salt marsh microbial communities from the Groves Creek Marsh, Skidaway Island, Georgia - 071413AT metaG (version 2) | ecosystem: Environmental > Aquatic > Marine > Intertidal zone > Salt...
GTGGGATGGGGCAACCGGGACGGCTTGCCGTACTGGATTATACAAAACAGCTGGGGAAGTAGATGGAATGACGGAGGTTTTGGGTACATTCGCATGGGACAGAATGACTGTTGCATCGAGGGTCATCTCATGTCTGTCGATCCTGATTTCACTCGTCTGTATGATCCCAATGACATCAGCGAGCCAACGTGCTTGAACGGCGGAGAAATGGATCTCTCAACCGGTCTCTGTCGGTGCCCGCCGCCGTGGAGAGGTACCGGCAATCGTGACGGTACGGAACCCGGTTGTGACACGTGCGGCATCGATGAATGCGCAAACGGGGGCAACTTTGACGCCCAAAACTGCGTATGTACGTGTCCCTCTGGTTTCGCGGGACCAGAATGCAAATCTACCATGGAGCTTGAATCGGACGGCGTCGAGCTTACAGCCACTTTCATTCTCGGCGAAGATAACCTCGTGGATTCCGACATTACTCTAGCGTACAAACGCGCGAAAGAGGCGTCGTACACCGTGATCACTGAACGTGGAGAAATTTGCGGCGGAAAGAGTGCCGCGAAGGAAAACGATTATACACATGGTGCGGTTTCGTGTACCGATGAAAACAACGCCCAGAAGGTGAGCGTGGTTGTCAATCTCTTGAGCAAAGACGTAGCGTTTTATGGAGAAGAAGTCGAGTTCAAGTTTGTGCAATTCCTTGGCTACAATGAGTTTGGTCAGGATCAAGGTTACGACGTGAATTATTTTGGCTCGACACTCGGCGCGACCATCAAGTTGGCAAAACCGGCGTGTGACGACATTGTGATAAAGTCTACTCTCTCCGACGACGAGGAAGTCGGTCAATTGACCGTGACGCTCATGAGCGGTACGAATTCTGTAGGTCATCATACAATCACCATGACCGACCGTAGTTCTACGCTCACGGCGTGTTTACCGCCCGGATTTCCGTACTCAGTCAAACTGAATGGTGAAGTTGCGTCTGGTCCCGCGCAAGAGCGCTTCTCCGTCGTCGTCACGTCGAGAGGTATCGAATTGCTCGACATTCCCAGCGACGGTTTCTTCGATAATCCGGCGCTCGTGGGCGACAGAGTTTCAAGCACCATGGTTTCAATCGAAGATGAGTTTTCGTTCGACACTTTCAAGTTTGACAGCGATTGCGGCACAGTCGCCACGGTTCAAGTTGGCGCGACGAGATACGGCGGAGGTGATGACCCTTTCAACATGGCGTGGTCCATCTCTGACGGATCCTCAGTCTTGGTGGCCATGCCTAAAACGAGCTATGACTGGGGAATCAGTAGATCAGTACAATTTTGCGCGCAGCCCGGATCGTACACCTTCAAGGCAAAGGGCAAGCTTCGATGGGGCTACGGCGCAAACATCAAAATCACCACTGAAGATGGCCAAGTCGTTTTGGACAAGCTCGCTCAATCCATCGGCGCTTACGAAGCAGGAGACAACGGGCTGAAGTTTGCATCGCTGCATTTCTCACTGGGAAGTGCTGCCTCGCCGTCCTCGAGAAGACGTTTGCTCTCTACAGACGATGATACACATTCCAACACTCCGCGCGACAGCCTTCTCATCACTGGCTCCCTCGTTTTGATCAGTACCTTGGTGGTCGGCGTCGTTGGCGCGCAAGCAAGGCATAGAATCGGCACGTCATTGCGATCGGCGACTTATGGCACGTTTCCCATCCAACCTCACGAAGAAGAACGTCTGAGAGGAAAGAAAGTGATCACGTACAAATCTGCTTTGTGTGTCGCGCTCAGTGTTTCTTCGATCGTTCTCCTAACAGCCCAGATGACGAACGACGTCGCGTCTTTCAACGGCAACAATGCCGCATCAATTGACGCGTCGACAAGACTTCGTCTTGGTGATGCCGAGGAAATCAGCTGTGGTCGTGGAAAGAGTGGATGCTCCGTCGCACATCAACATAAATGTGCGGGTTCGAGCTACTCGTACAAACCGGGTGCCGTTGCAGATCCTTACCCGAGTGGTAGGGTGATTTTGCCGCTTGGTTACACGGATGGTCGGAACCCAATTCCAAAGACAATCGTAGCGCTTGATAATGAGTGGTGCTCCGCCCCGGGCTACACATGTGCCGACGAGGGAAAGATCGAAGACGGATCGATGGAAAAGTGCGGCGCCGCATGTAGAAATTCTGCGAAATGTGTGTCATATTCCTTGAACGTGAACTGGGAAGACCGATATGTAACATGTGCAGCGAGGCGCCTTGGCCAACGTCGGCTATCCCTTGGTGGAAATCGAGCGGCGATGGGTGGATGGCTGCACCAGCCTGGTGCGTGCACACACATCGAGACGCTGTGACACACGTCAGCGTGCAAACATGCATGAAGACGTGCGACGAAACCGCGGAATGCACGGCGTTCTACTACAAGGAAACCGACATAGTGCCCAACGGACGTCCAAATGAGTGTACGCTCTTCGCCGGTATCACGCCTGACGCTCCCGCATGGCGTACTTCGACGCTTTTCCACGACAGAGATGGCATTCCCGGGAGTGCCATGTACTTCAAGTTAAACTCAACGGCTGGATGCACAACGCAAAACGCCCCAGGTTCGCCCGCGAGCGCTATGAACGTTCCAGATTACCTTGTTGCTCCGCCACCGATGGTGAAACCACCGCCGCCACCTGAACCATCTCCGCCGCCACCTGAACAAGCTCCACCGCCACCTGAACCATCTCCGCCGCCACCCGAACCATCACCGCCACCACCACCCGAACCATCACCGCCACCACCAGACAACCTCGTCGTCGCTGCTTCATCGCCACCGAGTACGTCTGGAAGTCCTCCAACTGGCCCGCTCACTGTCAAAACGCGACGAGCACGACGTAGGACGGCGGCGAAACAGCAAAAGAGAGGTGGAAGAAAGACAGGAGGCAAAAAGACAGGAGGCAAAAAGACAGGAGGCAAAAAGAGAGGTGGAAGAAAGAGAAGAGGCAAAAAGAGAGGATGAAAAAGCGAGAACAATCGGCCGAGGCGCGCAGATTGGTTCGACGCCAGGCTCAACGCGACTGCAACAAATGATTGTTGACAAACCGCGGCCGATATTTTCTACGATCTCGTTACCAATAATGGAACCCGGCGACGGCTAATAAATAATACTACCTAACGTTAACTCACTACTTTTCATCCACCGGTAGTAGAACCATGTGATACAAATGATGGTTTTATGACCTCACTTATGAAACTACTCTAGAGTGGTTCACCGACAAGCCAACCGGACAGCAGCGCTGCCGTGATATCCGCGACAGATGTGCTCGAATCATCCTTGACGACAAAGTCGTGTCGCACCGATACGTCTTCAATACTTTGCACTGGCACGTTCATGTTAGTCGCGACGTCTCGCTGATGCAGTGGCGCCCAGTGGTCACCTTGACAGTAGACCAAACATAGAGACTTCTTTTCGCAAGCGTTTCGTACCAAATCACAATCATCGATGGGCGTGAGCAAGTGCTCAAACTCTGTTCGGCCCATGAAGACCATGTTGATTAAGCTCTGCCATCGCAGCCACGACGACGTGATATTCGCCGCTCTAGCATCCATCTCCTTTGCAACCGTGTTCGCGAGCAATTTCCTCTTCAATTCTGCCCCGATGAAATCTAACGTTTTACCAATGGCGTGTACGAGTAGCGACAGTCTGGTGACAAAGCCCAGTATTTTTTGCGTCGGACTTTGCGTGTTTACGTGCAAAAACGGCATCAACCCGACGACGCTCCGAATAGAATCTGAATCGAGCGCCTTCATCGCGTCGAGAGCTAGATGCGCGCCGATGGAGTGCCCAACCACCATTGCTTCGACAGTTTTTCCACCTTCCGCCGCTAAACTCTGTCGCACGTGCGCTCGAACGTGTTCCTTTTGCTCTTGTAACGTAAACCATTCGTTGCGACCGAATCGCTCCTTCACCGTGTGTCCCAGATACCCGACAATCTCCACCTCCACATCCCTTTCGGCGCCCGCATTCGCCGTCAACCTTTGACACAAACGCATCGCGAAATGCTCGTAATACGCGGGAACCCCAGGGTTCCCCGGAATCACGAACACTTTCATAGTCGAGCGCGGCGCCGTCGAGTCCGAAGTCAACGCGGCGTCGTCCGAAAGCCGACAAGCTCCGTTCCCGCGCACTCGAATCACCTCGTATTCGCATCCCGAAAGCGCTCGACTCGCTCGACGCACATCCTTCGAGTTCGTTTTCCGTTCCACCGCCAATTCTTCGCGCGCGTCGTCGTCGTCGTCACCCGAACAAGATTCCGCTGCCGCTGCGCATCGTTGGTTGCGCTGCACTCCAGCGGTGCGTCGCGTGGTGCGAAATCCGAAATCAACCGCGCGTCCCGACGGCGCGTCGCGTCGAGCGCGCGCACTCCTCCTCGTCATCGTCGTCGCCTCGATCGCGCGACCACCACCCGTTCGTAATCCTCGCATGCTCGACGACGCGCGTCGTCGTCGCGTTGTCAAGCAGTCAAGGCGAACGATGAAGGAATCGAGGGTTTAGGCGTAGAGGGTTAGGGTTTGGAGTATCCTCGTACTTACGAGGGTTTATGCTCATCTGCGACGCACACGCACAAACGCACGCACGCACACGTCTGACTCGGTTGTCGACAGCAGTGCGCGACGAGCGCCGGTGCGGTCGGTTTCATCACGCGAGTGGCGTTCGCGTAACGCGACGAGAAACGAACCGACGTTCGCGCGCGTGATCATGATGGCGGCCGCGTCGGTGGCGACGTCCAGGTCTGTGGGAGCAACTTCGACATCATCATCATCATCATCATCATCCACGTCACAGCGACAGAGAAGCACATCGGCGAGAAGAAGCGCGGCGCGAAGGACGATGCCGGCGCTGCTGCGAGCTTCGTCGTCGTCCACGGATGAGCCGACGGAGAGAAACATATCGGGATCGGGGTACTTGCCCGGAACCATGGCGTCGGCGGAGGAGGTGCTGATGCAAGTCATCGATCGACGCGCCTTTAAGCCTACGAGCGAAGAGTGCCCGTTTTGTAGGAATTCGCCAGTCAAAGAGAACGGATCCAAGTGCGTCGGGGTGTGTCGAAACCCACAAAACGTCCCGGGTCCGATATTCCAGCCGCACGAGATGCAAACGGTCACAGATGCGGTGGATTTACAACTCTTTTCGATGCGCGACATTGACGTTCCTCGGCTGCAACACGGCGTTCAAGTGATGTGGGAGTACGCCGTCGAGCACGGAAACATGGAGCGTTCGCGGTACTTTGGGTATTCCAGCGACATGTACCACTTTGACCACTTTCTCGGCAAGTGTTTGACCCGCTACGACGCCTTTGTTCGCAACACTGGTCACGTCATCAAGAGCGTCTCCGTCATGCCAGACGGCCGAACCCGCGTCGACGTCCAAGTCTCCGACAAGGTGGGCGCGACGTCCGATTGGATCTTCATCATGGTGAAGCGCACGTTCGGTAAATACGTCAACTGTTGGCAATCTCATCGCATCGTTCCCGCTGATTTCACCCAACTCGATGACATTTAATTAGCGCTCGAGGACATTTAATCAAATCGAGTCAAATCGTCAAAGCGGTTCATCGCGTCTCATTCCAAAACCTCACTCACGCACTGTTTGTTCGTTCGTTCGTTCGTTCGTTCGTTCGTTCGTTCGTTCGTCGAGACGCCCGAAACATCGCTCGCTCGCGGTGCGGCGCGCGCGATCATGGCGCAACACCAAGGATTCTTCTCCACCGAGTCGCTGTCGCAGAGAATCACCGGGGTATCGTCGACGGATGACACCAACAACACGATGATGACGACGGGCGAAACCTCTTCGTCGGGAGCTTCGGGAGCGTCGCTGATGATGGACGGATGCGCGACGAATCCGATGACGACGAAAGCGGACGCGGATACACCGCCGGGAAGGAAACCGCGATGGATGCCGAGACCGCACTCGCACAATTACAGCGGTCCGACGCCTAGAACGGTCAAGGCGTGTTTGGTCGCTCTCGTCGTGACGCTGCTGGCGCTCATCACGACGGCGTCGACGAGCGGGAAGATTGAAGCGCTGCGAGCGTCATTAGCGAGCGGCTTCTTTGATGAAGATTACGAAGGCGGGGAGGCGGTGGTGTTGGATGGGAGCGCGCCTCGTCGAGACTGCGGGGTGACGCAAGAGGCGTGGAACAAAGCCGTCGGGTTGGATAGACGCGACCCCTGTCGAGAGGTGCGGGTTCGCGGGAGAGGAGACGCGACGGGGGCGTACAAGACGGCGCGTTCGAGGCGATCGTTGTCGTCGTCGTCGTCGTCGGCGGCGGCGGCGGCGGCGGCGTCGGAAGATGATAATGGTGACGGCGACGACTGGGCGCTGGTGACGGGAGGGGCTGGGTTTATCGGAAGCGCGGTGACGCGTCAGCTCCTCGACGCCGGTCTGCGCGTGCGCGTGTTGGACGACTTATCCACCGGCGCAGAATCACGTTTGAAATTCGCACAAGAGGCGCAAACGGAGGGGAGATTTGAATTCGTCAAGGGGGATGTGAAAAAGTACGAAGACGTTTCAGCCGCGGTTAAGGAGGTGTCGTACGTGTTTCACCTCGCGGCGGTGAGCAAAGTAAAACCGACACTCGATTCGAGCAAGGATGACATTGTTTACGCATGCGTCGAAACGAATGTCAAGGGTACCGAAAATGTGTTGCGAGCCGTCAGGCTTCGCGATACGGAGCTTCAACGGGAGGGTAAGAATTACCGCGTGCGTGTCGTGTACGCTGGGTCGTCTACGTATTACGGAAACCAACCGACGCCGTTTGACGAGGAGCACACGCATCTGAGAACGACGACGACGCCCTACGCGACGACCAAGGCGCAGGGTGAAGATTTGGCTCGGCTTTATTACGCCATGTACGGCGTCGAAGCCGTTGTGGTTAGATTATTCATGGTTTACGGTGAGAATGAACCGGATGAAGGGGACCAAGCCGTCGTCACGGGGAGATTTTTCGCCTCTGCTCTCGCGGGTCAGCCTCTGGAGGTTGAGGGCGACGGGACGCAGTTTAGAGATTTTGTCTACGTGGAGGATGCGGCGAGAGGCATGCTCCTCGCCGCGTTCACCTCGACAGCCGTCGGTCGCACCTTTAATATTGGCTCTGGTACGAGCACTACCGTCGGCGAGCTCGCGGATATGATTTCATCCAGTCAACAAAACGTTGCGATGCGTGAAAAAGATCTTAAGGGCACGTTGGCGAGCACGTGTCTCGCAAAGCGCGTGCTCGGGTTTGAAGCGCAAAAGTCGCTCGACGAGTACATCATGGAAGTGAAACGCTCTAAGGGGCTACGTTAAGGCGAAAAGGAAAGCGACGAATTTGATGTGAGGAGCGCTCGCGAATAGCTAGCCATCTTGTAGAGTTGCATTATTACACATTCATCCCGAAGGATATACAAATCTTTGGTCCCCCGCTCACCACGTCACGTCGTGCAGCGTCGGGTGCGCCGTCGTAAACGGCACTGGTTTAAGCTGGCCCGTCGGATCGAGCACCCGGGCGAGCGGCATGACGACATTCTTATAGTTGAATCGCAGTTGCTGGCCCATCTTTGTAAAGCCTCGCACCCAAGCGCTCGCCTTGTCAGAAATGATCTGAGCCTGCTTGGGGTGTTGCTCCACCCACTGGATGAGTTCTCGCAAATTGCTCAAATCCGACTCGAGCGGTAAGTAGTGCTCCCAAGGTTTCAACAACGGAAAGTATGAATCAATCATCATCGTTTCGTGGTGAAGGAGCACTCCCGGAAGCGAAAGCTTTGGAATGACGCCGCTCCACGTGGTGCCTCCTCCTCCGCCGAGATCGAGTTGATACCTATACCTTCCAAACGTTTCGAGACCGACGTGATCATCCGTGACGACTCCCATGTCGTGCAATGGCCTTCCCGCTTGAGCCTTTGGATTCCAGTTGAAAAACTTGGCGTCAATCAACTCAGGATGTACAAAGGACATGAGTACGGCGCGGAGTCGAGGGCCAATCTTGTCGCCTGCCAACAGCCCACGGACGGCGCCGACTTTGTGCGGTGAGCTGAGCTGTCTGTAGAAGGCGCTGCTTCTCGGCTTTGCGGCAGCCCCGACGAGCGACGGCTGCAGGAAAGGATAATCGCTACCTCTCCAAAACGCTTTTGAAATCAAAGCGTTCCACTCGTACGCCTTTGGATTTGGCATGTAACGCTTGTCAAATAAACCTAAGTACTTGCAATCGAACGACTGGTGTCCTTCGTCATCCTTGTCGCAAAATGTATCGAGAGACTTTGTGCTGTGATACGTGAGCCACGGGCACGTCACGCTCGTTTCCTCGGTGAGCGTCGTCTCGTTGCCCGCGATGGCATCCATCACGCAACCAGTCATCGTGATTGGGGTTGCCCTGACGATCTTTGGAATTAAAGTCGGATCCTTCGGCGAACTTCCAAAGTTGAACACTAGCGGCCAGTGGTCAAAGTGACAGTGCGAGTGGCCCGTTTTTTTGCGCCGGCTTCTACTCAGACACTGCGTTCTCGGCATGTCTTCCACGCTGAAATACACCGAAAACGGTTTGCTTCCCGGGGCGATTCGCGACGGGTAGTACCTCTGTATGTTGAGTTTTAAAAACGCGTACGCCGCTCGCACGCGAGGATTGCTGTCTTCCCCTTTACCTATGCGAAACCCTTCCCCGTCGGGTCTCCAATCCGCCCGGTTGAGACTGTTCGTCCACTCTCGCTCCAACGTGTTCGCCGCGCCCACGCGCGCGACGATCCTCTCCACGATCCCTAGTCTCCTTCCGTCGTCGCCCCACGGGGACGAAGAACCCCACGACCCGAAGGAATCATCCCGCATCACCGCCGACGCCGCCGTCGCGACGCACCCAATCAATCCCAAGACGCCCACCGCGCTCAACACTCGAGGACGATGACGATGGTGTTGACGCTCGCTCGCATTCGTCGTCGCATTCGTCGTCGTCGTCGTCGCCGTCGTCGAAGGCGGCGTCAACAGCGGTCGTCCTTCCCCCCTGAACGCCATCATGATTTCACACCCCGCGCCGTGTCGGCGTGTTTTCACGCGACCTTCTCTGAGCACCGCGGACGGTCCACGACGGGGTGTTGACACGTCTGTCCGTTCGCGCGTCGTGCACTCCTCAGTGCCCGGTCCTCGGTCTTCGGTGGGACGAACCGAACCGACTCCGACGCGCGAACGACGCGCGAACGGGCGAACTGGGGACGCGATAGATAGGGTATAAATCGACATGAATGACCTTCTCGCCGCGGTGGGCGCGTCGAACGTGTACGACGGCGACGGCGTCGCGCCGGGACCCCGAGAAGGGCGGAGGGACGTTGAGATGGGTTCGACGGTTCCGACGGCGTCTTCCAGTGGTTTCGGTGATGCCGACGGCGACGGCGACGATGCCGGAGCCGCCGACAATGTCATGAGCGCATTCTTTTCCGACGTGCAAGTGATAAAGTCAAACATGACGGCGATTCGGTCGGCGTTGCGCGAGCTGGAACGAGAACACGAGGCGTCGAAACAATCGACGCGAGGAGAGGAGATGCGGGAACGCCAGGAGAGGATGAACGCCACGATAGAGCGCGTGTCAAAGATTGCGCGCGAAACGAAACTGCGCTTAGAAAACCTCGACCAGGATAACGAACGCGCCGTGTCGAGCGGTAAAGTGGACGTCGGGTCGAGCGAACACAGGACGCGTTCGGCGCTCACGAGCTCGATGAAGACGAAGCTAAAGGAACAGATGGGGGAATTTCAAAACCTTCGCGAACGTTTACGGGAGGATTACAAGGAAATCGTCGAGCGGCGGTACTTTGCGGTGACTGGAACCGAGTGCGACGAGCGAGAGGTGGAGCGTTTGATTGAAACGGGCGAAAGCGAAACCATTTTCCAAACCGCCCTCCTCGAAAAAGGCCGCGGGCAAATTCTCGACACGGTGAACGAGATCCAGGATCGCCACCACGCCATTCGCGAGCTCGAGCGCAAGCTTCTCGAGCTCAACCAAGTCTTTTTAGACATGAGCGTCCTCGTCGAGGCGCAAGGGGAGATGATCGACAACGTCGAGAGTCACGTCGCCAAATCGGTCACGTACGTTCAACAAGGCCACGTCGAGCTCAAACGCGCGAGGGAATACCAGAAAAATACGCGAAAGTGGACCTGTCTCATCATGGTCATCCTCATGATCATCCTCTGTTCCGTCCTCATCCCCGTGCTCAAGTGAGGAGGAGCGAAACGAAGCGAAACGAGCCAGCTGGCGCGTATGCGATTACACGTATTATAAACACATTAGACCTATATATATACTACATATGTAAAACACTACGCCTGACGCCTGACGCCTGACGCACACACGGATTAAAATGTAGATGCGATACATCCATCACGCTCGTACACGAACGTGATATCACCCATCGACGCATCGACTGACATCGACCCATCCAGACGCGTTCGTGTGCTCTCGTCCAATCAATTTTCGTTTCGAGTGGAAATTTACGTCACGGACGAGGATGAGGCACACGATGGTGTCGAACAGTCCCGACGATGGATGCGTCACTCACTCACTCCCCGCGCGACCGAACGAACGAACGACCGAACGAGCGACCGGGTGGAGATGTTTGCCGCCGCGCGACGACGAGGGAGCCGGGGATGGACCAAGTGCGTCGCCGTCTTCGCCATCGGCGCGCTCTTCGCGAGCGCCAACTACGGCGTGACAAAG
>Ga0255776_10007789_pt1 | contig 10687 bp, 7 predicted proteins | sample 071ome_19_FD_179974 | JGI IMG/M metagenome (GOLD analysis project Ga0255776, IMG submission 179974) | Coastal salt marsh microbial communities from the Groves Creek Marsh, Skidaway Island, Georgia - 071413AT metaG (version 2) | ecosystem: Environmental > Aquatic > Marine > Intertidal zone > Salt...
ACTGGAAAGGCTTCGTCGCTGACTGAACTATTTTACCACCGCTCTTGCGATGTGCGGAGATCTAACTCGAAGGTCCACGCTGTTCTCGGCTGTCGATACAAAAAGGCATAGCTCTCGGCGATTTGCTCTAAGTTGATCATGCCGCCTTCGCCCAGACGCTCAGCGTATTCCGGGAAACCCTCCGTAATTTTGTCGCCATTAATGGGGCCATCGATCACGATATGGCCCACGTGGATGCCATCGGCCGCGTACTCTTTAGCCATTGCCTGGGCTAAATTTCGAAGCGCACCTTTGGCTGAATTGAAAGCGCCAAATTGAGCACGACCGCGGAGCGAGGCACTGGCACCGGTGAAGATCAACGTGCCGCCCTCGGCGCCGAACGTCTTTACGGCTTGTCGACCGAAAAGGAACCCCCCAAAGCAACCCACGCGCCAAGTGGCCTCGAAGTATTCAGGTTCCATTTCCACTATTTTTCCCGGCCGATTGTTGCCGGCGTTGTATATCGCAATCGACAGCGGCCCAACCGCTTGCGCGTACTCAAACAATGCCTCGACATCCGCTTCTTTCGTTGCGTCTGCGACAAAAGCGCTGGCCACTGCACCCTCGGAGCCCAAGGCACTGACCACGCCGTCCAGCGCTTCCACCGTTCGTCCGGCAGCGATCACGTGGAGGCCTTCCTGACCCATTCTCCGGCAAAGCGCCGCGCCCAACCCATTCATTGGCCCCACCCCTAAAATCACAGCCACGGCTCGGTTGTGTTCCATCGGATTCACTCCTCTTGCTACCCGCTTTTCTATACCGAGATTTTTCGCTTGTCACTAACGACCGGATGCCGCTTCGTTCTGGACGCCGCTTTTAAGCTACCCCACTCTCACTTTTGTGCGTTCGTTGCAGACCCCCGCGCCCGCTCAGGCACTAAGGCTTCTTCGCCTCTGGGTCTCAACCCCTGGTCCTTGGATGGTCCTTGGATAGTCCTTGGATGGTCCTTGGATGGTGCTTGATTGGTACTTGGCTGTTTCTTAGTCCTCAGCTCTTCGCGCTTAGCCCTCCGCGAAAGACGCCTTTTGAGGGCCGATGCCCGCGATCTCTCGGTTCCCGGTTGGCTAGATCACAGACGGGTTTTGCTAGCCCATCCGAGCCATCATGAAATTCGAAGCAACGTACGATGCTCAAGGGCGACCTCCAACTGACTGAATCAAGGGGACGGCGCCCCACTTGCTCATTCTCGGGGCTTCGAACAACCTTGGTCGCCAAAACGGGCTAGCGGCCTCTCCGAGCGGAACAGCTCACTCAGACGGTGAGGTAATCCCTCGTCGCGAACGTAGCCCCACCCAGATGGAATAAATCAACGCGGCGTAAAACACATAATCAAGCCACCTACCCCAACCACCCAGGTCTAGAGCCATGGGATTCATTCCGCCTAAGGGGGCAACCATCGACAAAGCGAATAAGCCGACAAAAATAGCGATCGATTGTGTAGGGGACTGCCCTAATGCACGGCATCGCCGCACCCAAAGCGAGATCATAGGCGACACGAGCGCGAGCGGAAGAAGGATCGACGCCCACGTCGTTAACAACATCAAATCAAGTCCAGTCGCCAGCGCGACGACGGCCACCAAAACGCCCGTCAGGATTGTTGCAAGGCAATACGTCAGAAAGAACCACCAATACTCAGACCGTGTGGCCTCTCCGTCCATCCGATAATAGTGATCGACTAACGTCGAGCGAAGCGACTCCTTAAATGTCATCTGTACTCTCCAGAACCATTGATCCTATTGTCCACGTTGGCCGCACCAGCGCTACCCCTTTGTAGGCTGCTTGCCATTTGATTGGGGGTCCTTCAACCTTGCCCCATGCTCGAATTTGCCGACATCATGGTCATGGCCGCTTACTTAACTGCCTTGCTTGTAATCGGCATCCGCACGCTTCGAATGCAAGACTCAACCGAGGTTTACTTCTTGGGCGGGCGGGCGCTCAAGACGCCATCACTCACCGTCCTATGGTTTGCCTCATGGATAGGCGGCGCCTCGATTGTCGCAACGGTCAATCGAGCTTACACGTTGGGCATCTCTGCCATTTGGTACGTTACAGCCCTAGCCACGGGGTGTCTGCTCTTTGGGCTCCTGATGGCCGCTCGCGTGAAACGTCTAAGTGATGAACACCATTTCCTGACTTATCCTGAGTTGATGGAGTCAGCCTTTGACCATCGAACGCGAATTGTCGCCACCATCACCACCATTTTGTCTTTTCTGGCCTATGCCGGTGGACAGCTCGCGGCTGCTGCCGGCGTGGTGTCCATGCTGCTTGATCTCGCCTACGGCGAGGCCCTATTGATCACCGGAGGCATTGTGGTGGCCTACACCACGCTAGGCGGGTTCAGGGCCATCACTCAAACCGATTGGATTCAAGCCCTGCTTATCTTTTTTGGCCTCCTATGCATCGGGCTTCCTATCGCGTGGCTCGAGGGCGGTCAACCTTCAGCCTTTCACGAAGGTTTGCCGGTCCAATATTTCGAGTTGGGCTCCTGGGGTTGGAGCACCATCATCCCCATGGTGCTATCGATTGTGCTGAGCTTTTTTGTTGCCATGGACAGCTTCACTCGGTGCTACGCTGCGGACTCGACTCAATCCGCTCGCAGGGCGCCTATTCTTGCGGGTATACTGATTTTGCCCATGGGGTTGGCCGCGGTTTGGCTCGGCATGACCGCGCTGATCACGTTGCCCCCGATTGAATCGGGAGATGATGTGTTAACCGCATTTGTGATGGCCTACTTCCCTGCGGGCATCAAAGGCCTGATGCTCTGCGGTGTCCTGGCCGCAATCATGTCCACGGCCGATATCTGTATTCTGACCGCCGCGGGCAACGTGACCCATGATCTTTATGAGCGCTTTATCAACCCGGAGGCGACTCGCAAAACGCTTCTGAGCGTCAGCATGCTGGCCTCGGCCATCGTGGGTTGCGGGGCAACCTTTTTGGCCTGGCAAATGCGTGATGTGATCGATCTCTTGGTTCTAGGATTCACGATAAACGCCGCGGCACTCTTGCTGCCGACATTTTGGGCCGTGTACCGATGGCGAGGGGATGCAACAGCCAGTTTCTATAGCGCCATGACGGGACTGATGGCCGTGCTGGTTTGCCGCTTCGCAGTGGACCATCTGCCGAAGCATCCTTTCTTCGAGGATCCGCTTTGGCCAGGCTTAGTCTCAGCGAGCCTGGTTTACCTAGGCATTCTGCTTGTTCGTCACCGATTACCGCTTCGGAGTACATCTACTTGACTCGAGTCGCATTTGAAAGAGCAGATGATCCAAACCTCATCAACTTTGCAGTGGGCCAACCCGATCAAGCGTTGATTCCGATCGACGCGCTCAAAAAGGCTTCCGCTCACGTCGGAGCGACCTTGTCCTCCGGGTCCGTCAACTACGGGGTACCGCAAGGTGAGCCCCAGTTCTTGGAACCGCTCGCCCAATTTATATCCGCTAACTCCCACCATCCCGTTGCAGCGGAAGAACTCATGCTCACTGGGGGCGCATCTCAAGCACTCGACATGATTTGCCAGGCATTTACGTCTCCCGGCGATACTGTGCTCATTGAGGACGCGAGCTACTTTCTGGCTTTCCAAATTTTTGCGGATCACGGTTTGGAACTGGTGACCTTCTCGAGATCAGCGGGAACGATCGACACACAAGCGCTCGGACAGCTGATCGAGGCCCATCAACCAAAACTTCTGTATACCATTCCATTCTTCAGCAATCCCTTGGGCGACAGCTTGTCCACTGAAGCTATCGCGTCCTTGATTTCATTGTGTTCGAAGTCAGGTACTTTGTTGGTCAGCGACGAGGCTTATCAATACCTGGGATTTGACCACCAAGTCGAATCCAGCCTCGCCAGTCGCGCAGCCGATGCAAAGATTCTCAGCTTGGGTACATTTTCAAAGATACTCGCACCAGGGTTGCGAGTTGGTTGGATCCAGTGCCGTGCGCCCCTTCGAGAACGCCTGCTCGACCTCGGCTGGGTGAATAGCGGCGGTGCCATCAATCAATGGGGATCCATCTTGGTGGGTGCGATTCTAGAGGCGGGTCGGCAACCGTCATTGCTTGAGACCACGCGGACCATTTTGCAAACCAGAGCTCGCGTAATGCATGCGTGCCTGACCCAACACCTTGGATCCATCGCCACTTGGGTCGCGCCCAGAGGGGGATACTTCGTGTGGGTGACGCTTAAAGAAGCAGCCGACACGACAGCGCTTCTCCCCCGCGTCCGCGAGCAAGGCGTGGGTTACCAACCGGGTGCCAGTTTTTCTTCAACGGGCGCCCACGCCCAGTCCATGCGTCTCTCTTTTGCGGCTTATGACACGCACAAAATCGAACAAGGCATTAACCTTCTCGGCACAACGCTGAAGGGACTCATCGAATAAGACCCGCGCAAACAAGCCAGCTGAGCGGAGCTTTAGTCCAACGCAAATTGCTCTGTGGTTGGCGCACCGCGCGACGAGTCATCCGCCATCATCATCGCCTGCACCAATTGCCCACGCAATTCGGCAGCTAAGCCATCGGTGGGAGACAAAGGCTTCATTTCTTCCGGATCTTCTATGAGATCAAACACCTGCTCCTCACCTTTAGAATTGACGGAATAGCGATATTGAGGCGTCACTAGCGTTCGCGTCCTTGCAGGAATCGGCGTCAATGACGCGGTCACGATCGGCAAGTCGTCCTCAATCAACACGTGGTCCCGAATGGCGCTTTGATGATCGAGCGTTTCTCGCAAACTGTGCCCTTGCATACCATCAAACGCCTTGAGCCCCGCGAGATCCAGAAGCGTCGGCGCCAAATCGAGCGTTGTGGCAAGCGCATCCGTTCGACCTGCAGCCAAACCTGGACAACGGATAGCGAGCGGTACCTGGAGCGTCCCTCGATAATGCATAAAGCCCTTGAGGAAAAGGCCGTGCTCACCCATCATGTCGCCGTGATCGGAAGTAAAGACAATTAACGTGTGATCGAGCAATCCGCCCTCACGCAAGGCTGTCATGAGTCGGCCCACCCCCTCGTCGATCATGCTGATCATGCCGTAGGTCGCCGCAATGGCTTCGCCAAGTAGCGCATCGCTACCATAGCCACAGGGCGCAACCCAATTGCGCTGATCTTTCGGGTGAATGCTAGCGAAGTGACGCAGATGCGCTGGGGCGCCCTCCAACTTATCATGGCGCGATTCTGGGAGTGGCATGTCCTCTGGTCGATACATGTCAAAAAAACGACCTGGCGGTGTCATCGGGTGATGAGGATCAGGATAAGAGCACCAGGCGAAAAATGGTTGCTTGCGCGCGCTCTGCGAACGAATGAACTCAAGGGTTCGCTCAGTCACGTAATGCGTTGAGTGCCACGCCTCTGGATAAGGCGGCCGATAGATCTGACGCCAGTTCTGACTGCGATCAGAGCCTCCCATGTCGGTGTCCTGATCGATGTACAGTATCGACGGATCACCGCCTTGATCGACCGCCCACTGCAAGTGATGTCCGGATAGACAAGCACCGTGATCGATCGATAACTCAATGTGGTCGAACCCGTAAAAATCTATTGGATCCTCGGGCCGAGACCGAAGATACCGCTCGCCGTCCTCAACCGTATCCCAGCCTTCTGCGAAGGGCGATCGGCTAGACCCTTGGCCTCGGTAGGCAAGAACTGCGTTTCGGCTCATACCGTGCTGAAGGTGCGACTTCCCCAGCAACCCGGTGGCGTAACCTGCCGCCTTAAACTGCCTTGCAACTGTGTTGACGTTCCAGTCTAGCGACCGGTCATTGAAGACAACGCCATGGGCAGACGGCAAACGGCCGGTCAACATCGTCGCTCGATTTGGCATGCAGACAGGATTGGAGACCCAGGCATTGTCAAAAACCATGGCTTCTGCAGCGAACGCGTCCAGATGGGGTGTCGCGACGACTTTGTTCCCCATAAAGCCAACGTCTTTAGCTCGATGCTGATCGGTAACAATAAACAGCACATTCATTGGCGTTTCCCGCATGGCTAACCCTCCCTTGTCAGACCCTAGCGCCAGTCGCCCTGCCCCAGCCAAATGAGCCAAATGAGCCCAACCACCCGTGGGTCATCAGGCCAGCAGCTCGGTCAGCGCAGACGACAAGTTCTCGATATCCGCCGCGCTCGTGTAATGCACAAAGCTGAGACGCAACACCCCAAACTCGCGATCGATACCCATGGCATCAAGCACTCGACCACCATAGAAATCACCGCCCCCGGCAATGATGCCTCGCACGGCAAGATCTTCAGCCAGCGCCATCCCGGGGCGATCACATAGCAAGGAAATGGTGGGCGCTTTATGCTGAGCCTCCCTTGGCCCAATGAGACGCGCACGACCCAACGCATCAACCTGCGCAAGCAATTGTTCCGTGAGCTCAAGCTCATGGGCTCGAAACAGGTCATGGACTCGATCGGGTGCGCCGCTACGATCGAATTCAGGGTAATGGTGGGCATCAACTGCTTCAAAGTAATCGATCATCCCCGCTAAAGCGGCCGTCTGCGCATGATCTGGACCCGCCGGCGTCAACCGCTTGGTGGGATCGTGCCCATTGAAGACATGACCTTGATTTGGAAGCTGTTCTGCAAGATCCGGGGACATCACCATGATCCCTTGGTGCGGGCCGAACGTCTTGTAACTGGAGAAGAGATAGATATCAGCACCCAGCGCTTGGAAGTTAGGTAAGCCATGGGGCGCATAAGAGACGCCATCGACGCACGCGAGCGCACCCGCTGCATGGACCAATCCCACCCACTCGGCGACCGGATTGATCTCGCCCACGATGTTGGAGCAATGCGGAAAAGCAACCAATTTCACCTTGCCGTCCAATAAGGCTTCGAGACCTGATGCGTTCAACCTTCCGCTCATCGGATCAATGGACCATTCTCTAACCTCCACGCCGCGCGCTTCCAGTCGCCGCCAGGGCCCGGAATTCGCCTCGTGATCCTGATTGGTGACAATAATCGCATCACCTTTTGACAGCCAATCGCCAAAAGCTTTCGATAGGACGTAAGTGTTTTGCGTGGTAGAGGGACCGACACTGAGCCAAGACTCGGTCACGCCTAACCACTTGGCTAAACGCGATTTAGCACGATCCATGGCTTCGCCGCCTTCGGCTGAAGGCTCGGCTGGCCAATAGGGTTGCATTTTGGTTCGCGAGTAGAATGCCGACAGTTGATCAGTCACTGCTCCGCAAGGAAAGGATCCCCCAGCATTTTCGAAAAATAACCAGTGACTGAGACTTGGCTCAGAAAACGCTGGAAATTGGCTTCGAACAAATTCGAGATCGATTGGCATCACTTACCCTTACAAAACCAAATTCGAGAGCGTCTTATTCTAACGATGCGCGTTTTGTTTGTCCTCGACCTGAGAGCCGACCGTCTCAATCTGGGCGGCCCACCCCTCTTCGGTTATCATCCATGTACTTTTGTCACAAATTAAACGCATGTTAGACACGACGATTAAAGGCACGCCTGCCTCATTGCGCCGACAAGCCATAGCCCGATACGCAAACTTTCTTCGCGCGTGCTGGCTAAAAACGCTCCTGATGGGATTTTTCGCGTTCTCACTCGCGACGACCGCCATTGCCGAAACCAGGATCTTACCGTCGCCCGCATCCGATGCGAGCCAAAACCAACGCATTCTTGACCGCTTTGGTATTCAGCTCCAGCTGGAGTTTGCTTACGAACGGCTGAACTCAGATCAGGCAATTCCGCAGGGCTACGTTTCACGGGTCATTATGGGGGCCAATAACCAGGCGATCATCGAATTTGGTGTCATTCACTCCTCAGGCGCGGGATACGAACTCTATGCGAGAACGCTGGCCGGCGCAGATGAAGAGACAGGCTCACGCATCCTTCAATCGTTTGCTCGAACCGTCGATGCCGCGCGAACCAACCCGAGTAAACCCGATGCCACCGATCTGACCTACCAGGTCTATTCCCTCAGCTACCTGCAGGCTGATCGTGCCATCGCGCTCCTGAAGGCGCTCGGCTACACCACCGTGGAGTATGCCGAGGGTCAAGGCGAATCCATTTTCGATAAGTTTTATAACCCACGACAAAATGGAACCTGGAAATTGCCGGTCGTCATCAAACTCATTGACGCGGCCAAGACCAGCTTGATGGATGTTGCGCCCAATGCTCAGCCATACAACCAACAAATGCAGCAGCAGCAACGCCAAGCCCAATACAGTGCCGTGCCCGACATTGGCGGAACCTACCTACACAACACCACCTCCGGCGAGCCCCAACAGCGATTGCTGATCGCTTACGACAGAAACGATCCCGAGCCCGTTTCTCGGTTAATCAGTTTGCTGAGAGAGCAAATCGACCGACCCGCTAGACAAATTGTCATTGAGGCATTGGTCATTGAGGTCAACACCGAGAAGCTTTCAGAATTAGGTTTCAACCTCACCGCAGTGGAAGGTGAGTTCGACACGAACTTCTCTGGTGGTTACGACGGCTCTGTACAGCCGTTCACACTCACGTTTACAGAGTCGGAATTCTCTTCGACAGACTTCCTTCAAGTCAGGCTGGATAGCTTGGTGGCCACGGGCGAGGCAGAAATTCTCAGCAGTCCATCCGTCCTCGTGCTTGACGGGCGTCAAGCGCGGATTCAAGTAGGCCAGCAAGTGCCGGTGGTCAAATCAACGGCGACCAATGCGGGCATTATCTCTGCAGTTGATTATTTCCCCGTGGGCATCGTTTTGAATCTGAGACCGCGCATCAACGAAGACGGCTCTGAAGTCACCATGCAGGTGGAGACCATTGTGAGCTCAGTCAGCCAGACAGCGGGCAGTTCATCGGATATTTTCGTGGCACCCACCATCGACAATCGCCAAGTCCAGACGTTTGTGCGTGTTGCCGACAACACGCCGTTCATCATCGGCGGCTTAATCTCCTCAGACTCAAGAGACATTGAGTCCAAGGTACCGCTCCTATCTGACCTTCCAATTTTGGGGCGTGCCTTCAAGCGCAAAGATCAGGATCGAGTCAAAAAAGAGGTGATTGTGGTACTGACACCGCACGTTATCCCGCTCGACGAGCACGATTTCACCTACCTACTTCCGCAGGATTCTGAGGCTTTTAATTCCTTTGGTAATCTCCTATTTAGAAACGCTTATCGCGTGAGAGCCGATGACGTATTTGACCTGCGGTTTATATTTGACTCCGAATACTTCCAGTCCTATCAGAACAGATTGCGAGAGCGACTGGAGAACACCGTAGATTTCGAAGCCCGCTCAGCACTACAAGCTGCGCTCAAGTCCGTGCCGGGCGAGGAGATCTTGGTGAATCGAATGATTTGGGAGATCGTTCATGAAACCGGCTTTTACCAGCACGTCCAAACAGACAAAATCATTCTCTTCAAAGATGCCCCCTATGCCGCTGACGGCAGCGGCTTCACAACGGACTTGCTATCCAATCACTTTTCAGCAAATAGCCGGGAGACGACCCTGGTCGAGCTGGATCTCGCCGAACGTGGCACCGCTGAACGTCCGCTCGTTCAGCCGATCGCGATCCTAGATCAAACCAGCGTCAACAGTGCCGAAGAATTCACTCGGTCATTGATCCGTTTCAATCCCGATGTAAGCTCAGGTGAAAAGGCGATGCGCACCATTTTGCTCACCAATAGTGCCCAACCAAACGGCGTACGGGGCGCCTCATCCTTGGAGGTGTTGAAAGGGGTGTTGGTCATGAAGAAAGTGCTTCAGTTAAACAGTGCCATGCCAAGAACACTGGATGCATTTAAGGAAGGTCGGCAATTGCTCTTCCCTTCTGCTGAGGACCTAGAAAAAAGCTTTCACTTGATCGATTTTGACACCGCGCGGCTGTTTTTTGAGGTCATTCAGTACTACCCTGAGTTTGAGAAGCAGTTCAAGCTGGGTCTCGATAATGCACAGACCCAGCTTGAGGCCGAATAGTGGTGCCAGGCTCAGGATAGTCAAACACGTCGGCAGACGTGTCTCTTCGCGAAGCCTTTCTTCGTAGGCTCGACCTGGTAATGCCGCGTGCAGCTTCCGAATGACAGATGGAACCAAGCGAAAAGCCTAATGCCATCGAGAATGGGTGGCTGGAAAGAAACCGACAAAAGGCCCGAAGACCCACCACCTGATATAAAGCGACGAGCGGTTAACGAGAGGGCCTTTGTTCAATCGCATGCGAATGGCTTAGGCTTAATTAGAGTTTCTAAAGATAACGAACACGACGAAAAAGATGATGAACTTAACGACGTTAAAGTGGGGTGTAAAAGAGAGCTTTCGGCAGTATGTTGAGGGCGTGGGTGGCACGATCTCCCTGTCTGAGGGCGCAGAGCGAAGTACCGACGGCGCTTTCCTCTTCCAGGCGATACCAGGCGGAGATTTAGAGTTGAACGCAGAACACGAGCCCAGGGGATCCGTTTTATTTAAGGGATCTGTGTCTTTCGATGCCCATGGCGGCATGCTGAAATCAACCTTATCGGAGCTTGCCGTCGAGGCTGGCCCCGACGGCCTGGTGCTGACAGTCCTCGAGGGCCCGATGAATCAAAGTCGTTGCGCCATTGCCAATTTAACGTTGGTTGATGAGCCGGGCGTCTCAGCCACGACACTCAAGGCTGAGATTACCCTGGATGGCATGTATCAGATCGCGGATAACTATCCTCCTGGAACCGCGCTGGATAA
>Ga0255776_10007794_pt1 | contig 10684 bp, 8 predicted proteins | sample 071ome_19_FD_179974 | JGI IMG/M metagenome (GOLD analysis project Ga0255776, IMG submission 179974) | Coastal salt marsh microbial communities from the Groves Creek Marsh, Skidaway Island, Georgia - 071413AT metaG (version 2) | ecosystem: Environmental > Aquatic > Marine > Intertidal zone > Salt...
TACTAGCCGCGACGTATACGCTGATTATCCCGACTTCAATATCGATGTAGAACGGGAACAGTTATTATTGTCTGAGCATGATCGAGTTATCCTGCAGTTTCCGTTCTATTGGTATTCAATGCCACCGTTATTGAAGAAATGGTTGGATGATGTGCTGACTTACAATTTCGCTTATGGGCCGGAAGGGGACAAGCTGAAAGGCAAAGATCTTCAGCTGGTGGTTTCTGTTGGAGGAAGAGAAAAGTTTTACAGTGGTTTTGATATTTTTACGACTGTACCCGATCTGCTTCGACCTTTTCAGCTGACTGCCAACTTAACTCAGATGAACTATCTTCAGCCTGAATACATGTTCAACGCTGATTCTGCAGACGTTTCGGAGATTAAATCTTTTGGGCAAGGATTAGTTCAAAAGATCGATGATCCAAAACGTTCAAATCCACGGCAATATCTCTATGACAGCATGAGTAATGAATTAAACGAAACCTATGAGGAGTTAGGGTTGGCTTAACGTTTTAGCTTGGCTTAACGTTCTAGCCGGACTCAAGGGGTTTTCCGCAGTGTCGACAAGTGTTACCTATCTTGGCTTTCATTTCGGCATGAACCGCTTCGCGAATGTGAGCTGCAGAGCGGTGCGAAAGCCCTAGTTGTTTTCTTAAGGCTTCAATGCCCGATTCCTCTTTTTCGCAAATCATGCCGTCTTCAAGTGCTTTTCTGAATTCTCGTTGAAGACTCGAACGTCGACGGTGTATTTGCTCATTCAATCCACTGACAATGATGCCAGCAGGAAGCGCTGCCATGCCAATACCAATGACGGTTATCAATGCTCCAAAAATCTTTCCCGCAACAGTGATTGGTGTGACATCGCCATAACCCACGGTAGTAAGTGTCGCAACCGCCCACCACATGGCTGATGGTATTGAACCGAACGCCTCAGGTTGCACGGAATGTTCGGCCAGCCAGGCTCCGCTGGCCGCAAAGATGAGCATGATCATTAATATGAAAAAACCAGCGAAAAACGCGCCTGCTTCTTCCTCAAATACCGCTAAAAGCATACCTAACGCCGATGAATAACGAGTGAGTTTGAGTAAACGGAGCATTCGGAAGGTACGAAGAATACGCAGGTCGATAGGGATAAATAGGTAAAGTAGGGCCGGTAAGATGGCCAGTAAGTCAATAAGTGCTAGCGGTGAACGAGCCCAGGACAGACGGCTTGGTGCATCGGAGTTTTCCGGTACGACCCATAGCCGCAACAGATACTCGCAGATAAAGATACACAAGGAGGTGGCTTCAAACACATCAAAAGCCAGTTTCCAGCTTTGGTATATGGGATCAACCGTCTCAATAATCACTGCGGCAACATTGACAATGATTAATGTCACCAAGGCTATTTCCAGTAACTTGGGCCCGAAGGCATCACGATCAGGGCGTTCAAGCCACCAGTAGACTCTTACTCTCAGACTTTTACTAACAGGCCGACCATGGTGCTTGTAGTTATTCATGACGAAAGGTCAACCATGCACGCGTTAATGGAAAAAGAATTTGCGAGAGTAATGCAAACCCCCAAATGAAGTTTGCTACGATGGCAGGCACGTGAGGAACAATAAAGAAACAGCCAATCGCCATTATGATGCCAAAAAGTCGAACATCCCAACGGCCAAAGTCCGAAGCAACGCGATGTTCAATAACGTTTTTTAGTACCCATAGCATGGAGATGTAACCTGCCAGACCAAAACATCCAATCGCAGCGTACTTGGTCGGGTAGGGTTCCCAGAAACCAATCTTTACTTCAGCGGCGAGCGCTACGCCAACCATCACGCCACAAATCATAAGAACCAAATGTGCTAGCCACCACTTTACCAAAGTACCAAGTTTGTCATCTTTGGGCTTTCCGTTGCCTACAAAATCAAAGTAGATCCAGCACATGATGAACATGGAAACACCGCCGATGATGAAATTCACTAGCACGTCAGGGGAAACTTTATAAATGCCTTTTTCAGATAATGTGACGACCAGTTTGAAGAAGCCTTCGCCTAGTACGATCAAGGTAAGTAAGGCAAATCGTTCGGCCATATGTCCTAATCGTGGTACAAACCGCTCGTACCGTAAAATGGAGATCTTTGGGATCATATAGACCGCTTGTGTAGCTACCACGGAAATGCCAAATACCCAATATCCATAAGGTTGAGGCATGAAGGCAGTAGAAGCAAAGATCACAGAGAAAATAGAAAAGGTTCGGATTTGTTCATTGCATAATGAATGGGTCGACGAGTTACTTCTTCTGGCTCTCAAATAGAGCATCGCTAGCATTGCCCGGTTGGCTGCAAAACCAAGCGCAAAGAACATCCAGCCTTTGCCGTTGATGGAAGGAATGGCTGCGGCCATGAACATCAGTGTGCAAATCATGATGGACATGATGACTCTGTGCCACATGTCGGTACTGACATAAATAGAATTGAATATGCTGAGTTCGCCCCAGGCATACCATAGTGAAATAAAGACACCGCAAAACACCAAGAAACCTTCAATGTTTAAATGGTGAGATAAGTAATTACCAAGCAGGAAGATGGTTACAACATGGATCAGGTCATAAAACAGCTCTACCCAATGAACGTGATCGTGGGCATGATCGAGATCCTGATGGTGTTGTGGCTTCCTCCACATTGGGTGGTCTTGCAGTGCCATATAAAAATCGCTCCAGATCAGTTGTAAGAGTAAGTGCCGCGAATTGGGTAATCGTTCTTACGAATCCATTCCAGGCCGGAGACGAGGTTTTCAAGATCAGGACGAACAAATGGATTATTTGAGATATCGACTACCTGAAGGGTACCGTGTTCGTTGATCACATAGAGACCAGGTTCTGCAAATGGGTGATCGGTTTCTTGTTCAGAGCGAGGATGAGAGATGTACAGCCCAAGCGATTTCATTTCTTCTAGCGTCAAACCGAAGAACAAAGGAAAGTTAACTTCCAATCGGCTGGTGTGTTCTTTTAATTGCTCTTTACTGTCACCAGACACGGCCACCAAATCGATATTGATTGCTTCTAATCGGGCTTTATATTCGGTTATCTCGTTTAGAAAGCGAGTGCAAAGAGGGCAGTGTCGACCCCGGTAAACCACAACCATCTGCCAGTCTTTACCATCCAATGGTTTGCTTATATCTCTGGTTGAACCATCCAAAGCTGACTTAGTGATCGATGGAAAAGGTGCGCCTGCTTCTAACTTGAATACGGACATGGTTTCTGTCTCCGAAATTGAGTGAGTATTACTCTATTATTGGAGAGATCTTCAGAAAAACAATTAGTTACTTTTTAGTAACCTGTACCTTTGTTGGATGGCTATCGGCTGCAAATAGTAGCCAGTTTCTCGCGTATCCATCGGTGCAATGGATCTTGATTCGAGCGCTGATGCCAAGCAGCAATAACCTCAAATCCAGGAATGGATTGCTCCATCTCGATGACATTAAGTTCAGGATCTGGCAGTAATCGAGAGGGAATAAAACCACACAAATCACTCTGCGCAATACACGCTTTGGCGGCAGTGAATGTCGGGACTGACAGCACGACATTTCGAGGATGCCCTTGTTGTTCGAACCATTGGTTTGCAGCACCGACAAAGTCCCCCCGAGATGGGGACACAACCACCTGTGGGATATCCGCTACTTGCTTGATGTTCATTTTATTTTTAGCTATCTGATTGTCTTTCGAAACGACGCATAGGTAGTGTTCAGGATACAGGTTGAGCGTGGGCAGGTTGTCAGGGACAAAATCTGGATTGCTAATGACCAGATCGATCTCACCTGTCAGTAAAGCGCTACCAATATGATCTAACTCGAGTTTTTTAACCGCAACTCTGACCCCGGGTGCTTCTTGTCGAATAGCATTGAGTAACTTGGGCAAGATAACTTTCTGTTCAAGATCCGTTGAACTCAAGGTGAAGGTTCTTTTAACGGTGGTAGGAACAAAGGCTTCTGGTTCTAGTAAATCTTCGAGCGCTTGTAGGATTCGATCGACTTTAGGTTGCAGTGATTCGGCAAAAGGCGTTGGAATCACGCCATTGCTGGTCCGAACAAATAAGCGGTCATCCAGAGTTTCTCTTAGTTTTCTCAGCTGATCGCTGATTGCTTGTTGAGTTACGCCTAGTTGATCTGCTACGCGCGATAAATTTCGTTCTCTTAGTAAGGCTTGCAGTACTTGCAGCTGTCGAATATCAATTCGGTTTAAAAGTTTCACTTGTATCACTCACGAAGTTTACTTGTTTTTAATTGTATCCTTGGCTGTTTAAGATCGCACTCAATAAATCAATCGTAGTAAGAATATTGAGGGCAGGGGCGATGAGCGAAGCGTATTTTGTGAATTATGCAAAACCGGATGGAACGCACATCTATGATCAGACCCATCTCGGACCGGGCAATGAGCAACTGATTGAATCAGTCGATCAGAGAGTGATGCAGGTTAAGGATGGGCGTCATGATATTGGGCAATTTTCGTTGGATGCTAATGGCTTTGCTTTCAGCAAGGTACGGTTCAACTTCTCGGACTATAAAGACAACGGAAAGATTGGACGTGTTTTATATCCTCAGGTTGTTGCTTGGATGAAGTCGGTATTGGGCGCATCGGATGTGCAAATTTTTGACCATACGTATCGTTCAAAAATCAGATCAGAAATGAGCACGCATAATCGGGCGCCAGTTAAAACCGTGCACAATGATTACACTGCTAAGTCAGCGGAACATCGGTTAACTGAAGAGACTCGATCAAACCCGGAATTAAGAAGGAAGCGTTTTCAGTTTATTAATCTCTGGATGCCTGTTGATCACAAGGTTGAGGAGTCTCCTTTGGCCATGGTGGATATGAAAACGGTCTCTGCCTCTGATTATCATCCCTTGAAATTGATTTACCCGGATCGAATCGGTGAGCTTGCCGCCATTTCTCATAATCCTAAGCATCAATGGATCTATTTTTCCGAGATGGCCCCAGGAGAAGCGTTATTGTTGAAGGTTTTTGATAGTCAGATGCCTGCTGATTTGAATGGTGTTCCTCATTCGGCAATTGAACCCGTTGAGCATAAGCCATTTCGTCATGCTCGTAGCAGTATTGAAATTCGTACCATTGTTTTTTTTGAGGATCACTAACAATGTCGGTTTTGGAATCTAGAAATCCATTGGATCAAAGTTTGGTTGGGCAAGTTGAATATGCTTCTGAGGCCAAGGTTGAGGAGGCTGTGCAACTCAGTCAGCTTGCTCAGCAAAAGTGGGCGAAACTGAGTCTTCAAGACAGGTCGGCACAGGTAGTCAATGCGTATCAGCAATTAAGTGCTGTTGCAGAAGAGCTTGCGCTTCTCATCAGTCTTGAGATGGGAAAAGATCGTCGACGAGCAGGCTATGAAGCACAAGGTACGATTCACAGTGCGGGATATTTAGTAGAAGAAGCTGCTGAAGCATTTCGAACGGAAACTTTAGGCAGTCGAACGCAAATACAGTATCGGCCTTTGGGTGTGGTCGCTGTGATTTCACCCTGGAATTATCCTTTGGCGATGGCAAACAATCTGATCATTCCTGCATTGGTGGCAGGCAACAGCGTCATTTTAAAGCCGTCAGAGCATACTCCCTTAGTGGCTGATTTGTTTGTCAAAACATTACAGAAACATTTGCCTGAGAACGTGATTCAAGTAATTCATGGTGAAGGGGATGTGGGTCGGAGTTTGGTTAAATCCAACATTAATATGGTGGCCTTCACAGGATCCGTCAGAGCTGGTCGAAACATTATGGCCACTGCTGCACCCGAGCTGAAGCGTTTGGTTATGGAGCTGGGCGGTAACGACCCTATGATCGTGATGGATAACGCTGACATTAAAGCCGCTGCCAGATTTGCAGTGGCCAGTTCGTTCGAGAATGCTGGTCAAATGTGTACGTCGACTGAACGGGTTTACGTGGATCGTAACATTGCTGGTGCATTTTACCGGGAAGTAGTGGCTACTGCCCGGGTGTATCAGACGGGAGCCTGGGATTCACCCGGCGTGAATATCGGCCCATTAGCTAATTCCTCTCAGCATCAAAAGGTGGTCAATCAACTGGTGGATGCTGAACAGAAAGGAGCAAACTTCTTATTGGGTGAATCTCACTATGAGGCTCCGTTTATTCAGCCTACGGTTGTGACCGGAATGACGCCTGATATGAGCCTGGAGTCTGAAGAAACTTTCGGGCCTGTAGTCGCTATTGCCGAGTATGAGAATCTTAAAGAGGCTGTGGCTCGGGCGAATAACTCCATTTATGGTTTAGGTGCTGTTGTCTTTGGTGGTCAAGGTGCGCATGAGGTCGCTGAGCAATTAGAGGCAGGAATGGTTGCCGTAAATCAGGGAGTTGGAGGTATGGGCGATAGCCCCTGGGTTGGTGCGAAACAGAGTGGTTTTGGCTTCCATGGTTCAAAGGCCGGGCATCGTCAATTTACTCAAGTACGCGTGATGAATTATTAGGACGTTAAATATGAACACTGATTTAAATACTGACTTTTATGTGGTCGCGCGGGAGCCTGGTGCAGAGAACCCTTCGTTACCTACATGGGCAAATCACTCATCAAACCCAATTGGTTTGGCAGAGGATTATTCACTTGCACACATTGAACGAAAAGAAGTTACCAATGTGCCAGGGGCATTCCAGCTCTTGAATGTGTTTTCTGAAGTCGAATGTAAGCGCTTGATCGAGATTAGCGAGGGCTTGGGGTATCTAAAAGATGCAGCCGTTTCCTTGCCAAGAGAAGTTAGGCATAACGACAACGTCACCTGGGTGACCGATGAAAAAACCGATCAACTGATTTGGCAGCGTGTAGCGCATCTGTCGAATAGCACGCCTGAACTGTTTAATCATCAACGTGCTGTAGGGATTAATGCACGCTTTCGTTTCTATCGATACAGCGAAGGCGATTTCTTTAAGAACCATATTGATGGTGCATGGCCAGGCTCAAGAGTGATTAATAATGAACTCATTGGCAACGCCTACGATGATCGCTATAGCCAAATGACGTTTCTGATTTTATTGAATGATGATTTTCAGGGCGGTGCGACTAGGTTTCTAGTGAATGCAGATGATCCGACGCGACCTGCCAGAGGAAATTCTTCAGTCAGAGAAATTGATGTTCGTACCCCCGCCGGTGGTGTTTTGTGTTTTCCTCATGGCCATCATTCACTGCATTGTTTGCACAGTTCGGAGCCGATCACCGAAGGAACCAAATACATTATCCGGACGGATATGTTGTTTGAGCTATAGAGAACATTGAGTTCTTAGTTGGGTTAGATTTAGAGCGGCTTTCTTTCGAACGTCTCTGTGTTGGTAAGCTTGGACGGTAGGCTTACCTCAAAGCAACATCCGCCATATTCTGAATCTTTACAAGCAATGGTGCCGTTTAATGCTTGTGTCACTATGTTGTAGATAATGTTTAACCCAAGGCCTAAACCGCCTTCGTTCCTTTTTGTTGTATAGAAGGGTTCAAAGATTCGAGCCTGCTCAGCCTGATCTATGCCAACACCATCGTCCTCAATAGAAAAAATGATTCTATCGTCACTTGATAGTTTGGCTTTCAAGAATATATTACCTGCTTGATCATCCTTGAAGGCATGTAAGGAGGCATTTTCCATTAATGACTGAATAACTTTAAAGATAGATCCTTTAAAGGTTTCTATAGATATACCAGCAGGGCATTGACAGTGAATGGTCAGACCTCCACGTAAGTTAGCACCGGCCCAATCGTTACAGTATCTATATAGTTCTTCGATATTGATGGTCTCAACCGAATCAATCACGTCTTCCTTGACAGACAATTCTTTAAACGTGCTGATCATAGCACTGATTCGATCAATGCTGTCTTCACTCATTTTGGCGAGTGTGTTGATACTGCTAAGTTGGTTGATAAAGCTTTCTTTAGTTAAACGTCCGGATTCGATGGCTTGGTGTATTTGCTGAACGAAATCAGAAATGGCGCTCACAGAGGTCTTACACACGCCAAGCGGTGTATTCAATTCATGGGCCAAACCAACCACCATGCCGCCTGTCGCGAGCATCTTTTCTTTAACGATCAGTTCTTTCTGAGTGTTTTGTAGTTGCAACACCATGGAGTTTACATTCGTCAACGCAATAGACAGTTCGTCATTGGATTTTTTTAGATCGGTGGTGCGTTCTTCTACTTTATCTTCCAGGTCGGAATTTAAAGTAGCCAGTTGTTCACGCTCGGAAAGTAACTCCTTCTCAATTTTCGAACGTTGTTCCAGTTCTTCGTAAAGCTCGGACTTCATTTCATTAAGCGCGTCCGTCACTGCTTGGAGTTCATCTTTAACGTAATCCCGCTCTAACTCGAAGATGGTTTTATCGTTCGAATCGAAGGAGAGGTTATGGGTCAGATTGGCCAAGGTATGAAGGTGTCTGGTAATAAGGCGGTGCACCAGAATCATGATCAGAATAGAGACAAGGAAGGTATTGAAAAACTGGGTCAGTAGGATGCTTATTCCTTTTTCCAATACTCGGTCATAGACATAACCATAGTTAATTTGAATGTAGAGTATACCGAGTTCTTTTTGCTTATAGAGTAGGGAGTAATCAACGACTTCTGAATAGATGTGTCGTTTGGGATCGCCTTTGGCTACTCGTTCTCCGCCATTTAGGACAACGTAAGCGTAATCAATTTCCGGATAGTTCAGAATGCCCTGGAGTTTGAGCTCAACTTTAGGCCAATCAAACTCCCATAAATCGAGGGTGAGTTCTTTTAGATCGACTTCTTTGATTCGTTTCTGGTTTTCTTCAATGACTTTGAGGTCTTTCAGGTAATCGCTGTAGAGTAGAACGCTGGACGTAAGAAACGTAATGCCGGTACTAATTACCAGTACGATCAGAAGGAGTCTGATACTTAACTTTGACGGTAAAACATTAGTAAGGGACTGCAAGCGTTTCAACTCCGTAGAAGTACATCCAGTTTTGCCGACTATCCTTGCTCATGCAATTTAATAGATCTGAATTCCGAGCTTTCAAGTCTATTTTCAGTGTCTAGGTCAGCTATTGTTGTTAGCTATTAAAAGTAGTTGATCTTACAAGGTTTTTCAATGCGCTGAAGGATACGCTTTACAGGGAGTTTCGACAGCATATTTAAGCATGGGACATGGGTATGTTAATTGCGGTTTTGATTGCTGGGTGCACTCAATCTCAGACAGAGATTGGTGATGGTACGAGTTCATTTAAAGTACAGCTCCAGTACCAGTAATACCTGTAGTTCTTTCATCAACAGGTATTTAAAACAAGGCCATTTGATTATCGATTAAGCGATCAAAGTCCATCCCGATAAAGGGCAGAATGCCTTCCGCGATGGGCTTTAGCTGTTTCTCAATGTAGTGTTGGTAATCAATGTCTGACTCCAGATAGTCCAAAGGCTCAGGCCCGTTCAGGGTGATGATATAGTTGATCCAACCTTTGTGTTGATACTGTAATGGCTTGCCAAGCGCTTTGTTCTTTTCATCGGCTATTTTGGCGGATCGAGCATGGGGTGGAACGTTTTTAACGTACTCTCGAAGCGGCCTTCTAAGGCGTTTTCGATAAACCAGCTGATTATCCCGTTCTCCATTCAGCGTGGCTGCCACGGTGTCTTTGATGAATTGGCTTGGGTCGCGATCATCAAAGACGATTTGGTAAAGATTCTTTTGAAAGTCTCTCGCCAAATCTGTCCAATCAGTGCGAACCGTCTCCAACCCTTTAAAGACCATTTCCGGTTGTTGATTTCTAACAACCATACCGGCATAGCGCTTTTTACTGCCCGCTTCAGAACCACGGATGGTCGGCATCAGAAAACGTTGATAGTGGGTTTCAAATTCCAGTTCCATATGGCAATCAAGTTGATGTTCTTGTTGGAGTTTTTCTCGCCATAATTTGTTAATTAGGTCAGCTAGCGACTCACCAATTTCATTGCATCGTTCCGCACTCAGGTGTTCATCCAGTAACACAAAGGTTGAATCTGTATCGCCATATATTACTTCGCAGGAGGTACCCGAGTAGGTTTGCTGCTCAATCCAGTGCGCCGTTTGCTGCATGATTTGATGGCCACGCATAGTAATCGAGCTGGCCAGACGGGTATCGTAAAACCGGCATCCGCCAGACCCCAGCACGCCATAGAAAGAATTCATGATGATTTTAATGGCTTGTGAGCGCGGGCCATCTTTATCTTTTTTGGCTTGATCCCGTTCTTTCCAAAGCTGGGTAATGATGTCTGGCAGGAAGTGTTTGTCTCTGGAAAAGAAAGCGCCTTTAAAACCCGGAATGCTGTGCTCCGGATTCTTTAGGCCTTCGATCAATCCCATAGGGTCGATCTTGAACGTTCGAATAATGGAGGGATACAGCGACTTAAAATCCAGCACCAGAACATTTTTATACAAACCCGGCTTGGAACTCATTACATAACCGCCGGGGGAAGCGAGGCCGCCATCCGGTGGCAGGTTCGGTGCGATATAACCTGAACGATGCAGCTTAGGTAAGTACAAGTTGGTGAAGGCGGCGACTGAACCGCCGACTCTGTCGAGTTCAAGTCCAGTGACTTCACTTCGAAGAATCAGAAAATCAATCAATTCAGTGTGCTCAAAGATGTCCCAAACCAATTTACAGTCTTCAAGGTTGTAGGCAGCCAGCTTGAGTTTGTTATGGTGGAAGTCATAGGTGA
>Ga0255776_10007807_pt1 | contig 10676 bp, 8 predicted proteins | sample 071ome_19_FD_179974 | JGI IMG/M metagenome (GOLD analysis project Ga0255776, IMG submission 179974) | Coastal salt marsh microbial communities from the Groves Creek Marsh, Skidaway Island, Georgia - 071413AT metaG (version 2) | ecosystem: Environmental > Aquatic > Marine > Intertidal zone > Salt...
TTCCATCACCCATGCGTAGACCCTCTCGTGCCCCATGCACTACATGGGGGGACAGGCTCATATTTTCTTGTCCGCCTGCGATAATGCAATCGGCGTCACCAGCTAGTATCGCTTGAGTTGCAAGCTGAACTGCCTTAAGGCCAGAGCCGCAAACTTTGTTAATAGTCATTCCTGGAACTTGCTCTGGTAGGCCAGCCTCAATAACTGCCTGTCTAGCTGGGTTTTGTCCGGACCCGGCCGTCAGTACTTGACCAAGGATCACTTCCGATACGCCCTCAGAGCCAACATTGGAATCCTCCAAGAGGCCTTTAATTACGGTTGCCCCAAGAGAGGGGGCTGAGGTAGTCGAGAGCGACCCCCCAAATTTTCCAATAGCGGTTCGTTTCGCACTTACGATGGCAACCCTTGTCATGAATATTTTCCTCGGGAATTTTTACGGTTTTTTCTAATTTTTCCGCCTAGCAAAAATTAATATATGTGCAAAAACAGATATTTATAAATTAATTAATGCGACGCAAAAATTATGATATCAGATGTTTTTCTTTTTTAGATTTATTAAAGCCCTGCGGTCTTTCTTAGTTGGTCGGGCTTTATTTTCTAAAAAACCAGACCCTCTCGCCGCTTTCAACTGCTGTCTCAGTTCCTCTCTTCTTTCTTGGCTCTCCTCTGACTCCTGAAAAAGTGCACTTGCGACTGCTGGGGAGCCACGTCTGTCACTCAGTGAAAGTACTAGTAGATGCCAATCGAATGGAGCCGAGTGAATTTCTAATTTGTCACCCACTCTGAGAAGTTTGGCGGGCTTGCAACGGTCCCCATTTATTTTTACGCGACCATTTAGGATGGCTGTTGAAGCAAGACTTCGAGTCTTAAAAAATCTCGCAGCCCAAAGCCATTTGTCGAGACGAACTGTGCTCAGTACATCCACAGTTTTTTCTTGCATACTTTTTTAACTAGTTCGCGTTGCTCTCAACAGAGCTTGCAAATAATTTCGTGATGCCTTGCTCCGAGAACAAGTACTCTTTTCCGCAAAACTCGCAAGTGACATCTACGGAGCTTCTCTCCTTCAGAATAGACCAAACTTCCTCTCTGCCCATTGAGAGTAGCATGCTCGATATTTTTTGGTCTGAGCAAGTACATTCAAAACTGAGTTTTTCTTTATCGAATATGCGCACAGTTTCCTCGTTGAACAAGCGGAAGAGAAGATCAGTGCATTCGAGTCCTAAGAGTTCTCGTCGTGTCACGGTTTCTGCTAGGGCAGTTATTCGTGTCCAGTCTTCTTCGCTCGTCGCACCACCGGGTAGTTTTTGGAGAAATATTCCAACGACTCGTTGGTTGTTTGATTCAAGCCAGAATCTAGTTGCTATCTGTTCAGATTTTTCCATATAACTTTCCAGAGCTTGCTCAATGGATTTATTATCGGTTTCCACTATTCCTTGGAATGTGTTCGCATCTGAATCCGGTTTAATGGTAATGGCTAAAATTCCCGATTCAAATATGGTCGTCTGGTCATTTGTTCCCGCGTCCTTACTCCATTTGGCGGTGGCCCTCAAGGTCTTTCTATTTCTCACCTCAACGACCATTAATTGAATGGCTCCGGTTCCTTTGAATTGAAGCTCAAGTGTCCCCTCAAATTTCAGTGTTGCAGAAATTAGGGCCGCAGCTGCTGTCATTTCCCCAATGGCAGATCTAACATGAGGTGGATAATTGCGCCTCTCCTGTATTGTCTCCCATGTCGCGCGCAAGGAGACATATTCGCCCCTTACGTCTGCTTTATCAAAAATGAACCTTCGGAGAAAGTCATCCTGTATATTTTTCATGGGCGAGATTCTTGTTTTCTAAAAAGCTGGAACCGCTCGCCCTTGTCGCCAGATCTTCCTCCCTCCCAGACGAGTACCCAAGGACTTCCAATCTTATTTTCGCTATCCCAACTATCTTGAACAATTAGGTAGTCACATTTGTTGCTCTCGTTATCCATGTAAATTGCGGAGGTTCGTAATCTGCCAAAGTACTCAATAAGACCCTTTTGAGCAGGCCCCACTTGAGTGATCACGCAATTATGTTCTGGCGATACGTGTTTGACCAAATCGCTAATCACTGGTTTGTAAGTTTTTCTCGAGTCGATCCAAGAAAAAAGTAAGATAACGGCCGTTAGCCATCCCATCGTAAAGGTCAGCGTCCAAATAAGAATGGGCCGTGCAGGAATGCGTTTGATATTAAAAAGGAGTCCAAGCCAAATTATTCCGACCATCGTGGCTACTAATATCTTCCAAGTATGATCCTGACTAACATATAGCGGATGCAGTCTAGATAAGTGCTCGAAAAGCCGTGTTGGTACGCCAAAATAGGAAGCGCTGAAGTAAACCCAGGCAATAAATACGAATGCGATCCCGGACATGATCGAAAACCAGTAAAAGGAATTCGCGATACCACGTGGTAGTCTCGAGACTGCTATCGATGCCAAAAGGGCAATCGGCAGTAGTACCAGGGAATTTTCGATTTCTGAATTAGAACCTCTGACACACAAAAATAAGATCGTTACGACAAGGCTTATGAGAGGCAATTGGAGCTCTTTTTTCTCGAGACCCGTCTTTCCCTCGCTCCACAAAGACCAAATACAAAATATCCATCCAGGCCAACAGAACCAAAAAAAGGTTCGCAGCAAATAGGCGTGGTCACGACTTTGGGTGGGAACAAGTAAGTGATTTAGACTCTCTCCTTGAAGATTGATCCAATAAGAAAAGGTTTGACTCCCCCCTATCCATAAAAGAAGTGCCGCGAATGCGGCCAATGAAACTAGTGCAACAAATAAGGAGGTTAAGATTGTTATTCCAAAACGTCTTGAGCGATAGCGAGGTGACAACGCGATCATCGTTACAGTAATTGTTACGATCAATACCAGATACTCAATCCGGCTAAGAAGTGCCGTAGAGACAAGGGCAATCCCCAACCAAACGCCCCCAACTATTGATCTCCTTGGGGCAATCGCCAGGGCGTAAAGACCAATAGACATGGTAGCCAAGAAGGGAGTGGTCAAGGATAGTTGGTGGGCTTTTACCAAAAGTCCGACCGAACCTATTAATATTAAGGGGGCAGCCCAAGAGGCAACTGCACCCCAGAGCTCTCCTGCGGTACGAGAGACAAAGATGGTTGTGAGCAGGAGCCAAATTCCCATTGATAGTCTGATCCCATCATGGAATGGCATCACACCGCTGGTCACACTTTCAATTGTTAGCGATATCCAACTAAAGATTGGGTAGTTATTCAGCTCGCCCGAAAAAATTGCGCTGAAGGGAAAGCTGCCTATTGATGTTTTAAGAAGGAAAAGTTGCCCCGTAAGTATTGCCTCCTCGGATTTCCAAGGATCGTGGCCAATGAGTCCTGAGACAATCCAAATACAAGCAATAACGGATGTTAGCCAAAAGGGGTTTTGACTAAACTGGTTTGCGAGTTTTTCGCTCCGAAGTATATGGGCTGGTTCAAGCATTATGAATGAAAGACCGTGCTCGCTTTGAAATACGTTTAACTTATAACAATCTAAATGAATAAAAAAGGCAGCTTACGCTGCCTTTTCCTAAAAGATAATCGAGGCCGCTTAGCTTCCAGATTTGATACCAAAATTCGCGTACTTTTGGTTGAATTTTTCAACACGACCAGCAGTGTCAACAATTTTTTGCTTCCCGGTGTAGAAAGGATGGCAAACGGAGCAGACCTCAATTGATATGTCCTTTCCAGTGGTTGAGCGGGTAGTGAATGAGCTACCGCAACTGCAGCTCACGTTGACTTGAGTATACTTTGGGTGGATATCAGCTTTCATATTTTTAACCTATTGTATTTTAATCGATTTTTTCGATTACTTCGTAGATTTCCTAGCTTTCCTGATGGTCTCTTTTATAAATAAGCGCGACATTATCTTTTATCACGTGGTAAAACACAACCGCACATCCGGTAATAAGGGACGAATAATTATCAACCCTTCTTCATACTGTCAAAAAATTCATTGTTGTTCTTCGTCGCTTTAAGTTTACCGGTAAGGAATTCGGTTGCTTCCAATTCATCCATTGGATATAGCAGCTTCCGAAGGATCCATACCTTTTGGAGGATCTCTGGTTCAAGGAGGAGCTCCTCTCGTCTAGTCCCAGACCTGTTTACGTTAATTGCTGGGTAAATACGTTTTTCGGTCATCCTCCGATCAAGGTGGATTTCCATGTTACCGGTACCCTTGAATTCCTCATAAATAACATCGTCCATTCGCGAGCCAGTGTCGATCAGTGCGGTAGCTATGATTGTCAGCGATCCACCCTCCTCGATGTTTCTTGCTGCGCCAAAGAATCTTTTAGGTCTTTGAAGGGCATTCGCGTCGACTCCGCCGGTTAAAACTTTCCCTGAGGCTGGAGCGACGGTGTTGTATGCTCTGGCTAGTCGTGTGATTGAGTCGAGAAGGATCACCACGTCTTTTCGGTTTTCAACCAATCTTTTTGCTTTCTCCATCACCATCTCTGCAACCTGGACGTGGCGCGTTGCGGGTTCATCAAATGTCGAGGATACTACTTCCCCTCTGACGGACCGTTGCATCTCAGTTACTTCCTCTGGCCTTTCATCAATCAGAAGCACGATTAAATAAACATCTGGAAAATTTGACGCTATCGAGTTCGCGATGTGTTGCAACATCACGGTTTTACCGCTCTTGGGACTTGCGACTAATAGCCCCCTCTGACCTTTCCCGATCGGCGCAATAATGTCAATGATTCGTCCAGTGAGATTCTCATCGGACTTGATATCCCTCTCCATCCTAAGTAATTCAGTGGGGAACAGCGGGGTAAGATTCTCAAAAAGAATTTTATGCTTACTGTTATCGGGTTTTTCGTGGTTGACCTTGTCAACCTTCACCAGGGCGAAGTAGCGTTCACCCTCCTTGGGGGTTCTGATTTCGCCTTCTACCGAGTCTCCAGTGTGCAGGTTGAACTTCCTTATCTGAGAGGGGCTAACATAGATGTCGTCAGGTCCGGCCAAATAAGAGGTGTCGGGAGATCTCAAAAATCCAAATCCGTCGGGGAGTACTTCAAGCGTTCCTGAGCCCGATATCGATTCTCCTTTTTTTGCTTGGTCTTTCAGTAGCGCAAAGATAAGGTCCTGTTTTCTCATGCGGCTCGCGTTTTCTACTTCATTCGCAGTTGCCATTTCTATGAGTTCGCTAACGTGCAGATTTTTAAGGTCAGATAAATGCATAGGGTTTTGATGGGTAGAGGAGGGGGAAACTTCGATTGTTAGAAGGGTTTTTAAACGGTCAGTTATTTTTTACTAAATATTGCTATCGATAAACGCGGTAAGTTGCGATTTTGAAAGTGCTCCTACCTTCGTTGCCTCGGCATTGCCCGACTTAAACAGCATGAGGGTAGGGATTCCGCGAATGCCATATTTTGGTGGCGTTTGTTGATTTTCATCTATATTAATCTTTGCGATCTTTAGTTTACCGGAATACTCCGCAGCTACTTCGTCCAAAATTGGAGCAATCATCTTGCAGGGGCCACACCATTCTGCCCAGTAGTCGACTAAAACTGGTAGGTCTGAATCTAAAACGGTTTCTTGGAAGGTGTCATCAGTGACGTGCTCGATATTTTGACTCATATTTCAGGGATACCTATAAAGATTAAAAACTGGATTTTTGCCCGTTTATAAAAACTACGGGTTTTCTTAGAATGATTTATTTCAGTGGATTGTCGCGCGAGAAAGGAATCTCAACGTTTTTCGAAAACGTAATTATAAACTATTTTATTCGATGTCAAGGGGCAAATTGCTAACTCAATTTTGGTACAATTTAACTGCCTGGTTGTTTTCCGAAAACGATATAAATTTGAGGTATCTAAATGACGTATGTTGTAGTCGATAGCTGTATTAAATGTAAGTATACCGACTGTGTAGATGTTTGCCCTGTTGACTGTTTTCGAGAGGGCCCCAACATGCTGGTCATTGACCCGGATGAGTGTATCGACTGTACGTTATGTGTTGCGGAGTGCCCAGTAGAGGCGATTTTTGCGGAAGATGATGTTCCTGAAGATCAAAGGGATTACACTGAGCTCAACGCTGAATTGGCGAAGATTTGGCCCAGCATTACGGAGCGTAAAGATCCACCAGTCGATGCTGATGATTGGAAGGATAAGCCGAACAAGCGAGATCTCCTAGAGAGGTGATCTTCCGAAATTTTGATTCGGAGAGATGAAAAAAAATTTTTTTCGAGTCAATACTGATCCTAACGAATTACAAAATGCGCTATCGCGTGCATTAGAGAGCGACTTCGGGATAGGTTGTTGCAACTTTGCAAACTTGGTCATTGTTGTTCCGAACCCTCTTGTATATTCGACTGTCATTGATCTTTTTAGGAAGCTGAATGATGGCAGCGCGACGATTCTTCCGAAGTTAACGACCTTTACTGATTGGGTCGCGGAGACCAATAAAACGACAGAAGTTTACTCTCGCGCGTCGGCTGAGATTTTTGTACAGCAACTCATTTCTAGACTTAGCTGGGTTTCCCAAACAGATTCTTTCTCGCTCGCACATCAATTGGTCAATTTGTCCTTCGAGTTGGAATCATTGGACGTGAACATTCCTGGAGGTCGCTCCTTCGAGGACTACGAGTCAATCGAGATTCGACTTATAAAAGAGGTATATCTAGCGTTAAGTGGCTCCGCTAACGATAAGTGCAGTCCTGGAACTGCATTTCGGTCGGGTCTCAACGAATTGCTCTCGGACACTCATAAATTGGTTTATTTAATCGGTAATCGAATAAGCGATGTTGAGCAAGATTTTATTGATAGATATTCAGAAACTCAGAAGGTGCGGCATTTTTATCTCTCCTCAAATTATGCGATTGGGGCTGAGGCAGAGTTTTATAAGACCGCATTTCCACTCGAAAATGACGGCGTAAATATTTTCGCCAGAGCAAGAGCCATCAAAGACCGTGTCTCCTCGAGTCCTGTGTTGCACAAAATTTCTATTTTTGGCGCGCGTAATTTGGAAGAGGAGGCGCATTCCATTGCATTGAAAGTGCGCCAATGGATTGCTTCAGGGAGGAAGAGTATCGCGATCATTGTGTTGGACCGTAAGGTCGCGCGAAGGCTGAGGGCGCTACTTGAGAGGGAGAAAATCCTTGTCTCAGATCAGTCGGGCTGGAAGATGTCTACGGCACATATCGCATCGCTATTGCTTAATCTCCTCGCGCTCGTTGAAAGTAAATTTAATATCAAAGAGCTAATCAATTACGTAACCCATTTTGAAGGTAAGAACTTACTTACTCGCGTTGAGTACTCCATACTCAGCCGTGCTCTTTATAAGGTGTGGCGTACGGATAGAGATGCGTGCGGAATAGCCAATATTCTAGGGTTGTTGAATTCTAGGGGTCAGGAATTTTTGGGGCCACTCTCTGCCTTGGAGACTACGCTAGGACATGGCCAAAAAAAAACGCACCGGGAATGGATACTGCGGTTTTTGGGCTCTTTCGATTTAATCGGTATTCGCTCGATTCTAGAATCTGATTTCGCGGGATATCAAATCATTAAGAGACTCGAAGAGATTTCAGTTGAGGTCGAGTCTTCTGGCGTCGAAGTAGGCTTGTCTGAATGGTCTGGATGGTTGCGGCATGTGTTAGAGACGTCGACGTTTAAGGATGAACAGATTAAGAGTTCCATTATTTTTTCAGATCTAGAAAAAGTCCAACAGTGTAATTTTGAAGGAATAATTTTTGCTGGTGCGAATGAAGATAAGTTTCCGAATGTTGGAGAAACCACGAGGTTATTGAGTGAGTCTCTACGCAATAAGCTCGGGCTACCCAGCTATCAAGACAGATTCGCCGAAATACGAGAGATGCTTTTTTCAGTGCTCTTGAGCAGTCAAACTATTTTTGTTACTTGGCGAGATGCGACAAGCGAAAACGGTGATGGTCTTAGCTCCCCGTTCAGATGCCTAGATTTATGCCACGAAATTATCTGGGGGAGTGGATTGACTGACAATTTTATGACCAGTGCGATCCAAAGCATGCAACCCTCGGCCTTCCCTGCCCTAATTTCGAAAAACTTATCTGATGCCGAGGTTACGTTGAATGCCAAACTGCTTCCAACTCGAATCAGTGTCAGTGGTTATCAAGCCTTGATCGATTGTCCGTATAAGTATTTTGCCCAAAATATTTTAAAGCTAAAGCTGGACGAATTCGCCTTTGATGAAATTGAGAAGCGGGATTTTGGCTCTGTCGTTCATGTGGTACTTGATCATATGCATCGCGACTTAAAGGTCTTCAAAGATGTTGATAATTCGACTCTGCAAAAAAGATTTGAGCTCTTGTTTGATGATACTTTGAAAGCTAAGTTCGGAGAGGATAAGTGGACTCTGGGGTGGAAAGCAAAATTTAAAATTATCGCAACCGAATATATTCGATGGCAAAAATCGCGCGAGGAAGAGGGGTGGCTTTACGCGTTTGGAGAGTCGAACTATGAGCGCTTAGTTGGCATTTCACAAGATCGGAATATTGTATTTGAGGGAAGGCTTGATCGAGTAGATGCCAAATCAATTGGCGATGAAACGATATTCAGCATTCTCGACTATAAAACGACGAGAGCGGAAGTTCTACGAAAGGCCGCGGTGAATGTGGACGAGGATATTCAACTACTCGCTTACTCAGGGTTACTTGGAAAAGAAAAAAGCAGTGCGAGCTATGTTGTTCTTGACTCTGATGGAGTACAGGAGATATCTCTCGTTGACGCTGATTTACAGGACTCTTCGATATTGATTCAAAGATTGCGCAATGTCTTTGCTTTGGTCGTGGAAGGGAAAGAGTTGCCCGCTAATGGAATCAGGTCGGAATGCCAGCGGTGTGATTACCGAGGTATTTGTCGAAAAGGAGGCTCGTGGATCTAGCCGTATCTCGGATTAGCGAAAACACTCGGATCGCATTGGATACCAAAAAAAGTGTCGTCGTGAATGCATGCGCGGGATCTGGAAAAACGTGGTTACTCGCCTCTAGGATTCTTGTCTTGTTACTCGATGGTATTCAACCCTCCGAGATATTGGCAATTACGTTTACCAATAAAGCTGCAAATGAAATGCGCCATCGAATCGCTAATTGGCTAGGTTTTCTCCTGAAAGCTAGCGATGAGGAGATTTTAAAATTTTGGGCAGAGCGGGGCGTTGTAAATCGCGACAAACACGATTTGATAGACGCCTCTAGGGGGATGTATGAGAGCTACTTTAGGGGTTTTCCAGCTGCTAGCATACTGACGTTTCACAGCTGGTTTGCAAAGCTTCTCAAAAGGGCCCCATTGACGGAGCCATATGGATCGGAGGATTTGTTAAAAAATCCAGAACCAATCCTCGAAGAGTCTTGGAGTTTATTCTGGGATGAGATGAACGAGAACTCAAGCCGATGGGAGTCGATTGCTTGGATTTTTGAGGAGTACTCCATCTTCTCATTTAAGCAAACCGTTGAGCAAATGTTAGGTTTTCGCGCTGAGAGATTTAGCTATAAAAGGAAAAAAGTTTCTCTTATCGATGAGATTTGGTCTGGATTTACTAGTGAAGATGAGGTCATCGCGAATCGAGGTCTTCAGAATTTTGATTTATTAAGTTTTAATGACATTGTCTCACTCCTGAGACGCAACGGATTAAAGCGCGATCTTAAAAAATTAGATCAATTGGAATTGATTGATCGACTCGAGAACCCGCGAATTTGGTTTTCCATTTTCTATAGTTTGTTTAAATCAGCAAGAACGGAGTCGCGGGCGATGGAATCGCGCCTTGGTGCTGATGACATGAAGAGGCTCATATCGTTGGATCAAAAAATGAACGTGATCGCGATAACCGCTCACTCGGAGCTAACTAACTGGCGATCTTGGAAACTTGATCAAGTCATCGGTATTTGTGGGGATTTGCTCATCGACTGTTACCAGAGAGTTAAACGACGTCGGCAGGTTTGCGACTTCGATGATCTAGAGATAAATGCTTCTCAGTTATTGTGCGATAGCGCGTTCGCCGAGTCTATGGTGTATCGACTAGATTCTAAGTATTCGAACGTGTTGGTCGATGAATTTCAGGATACGAACCCAACCCAATGGAAAATTCTGAGGGAATGGATCGAGGCGAGTACCGGTACTGATTCGGAAATCAAAGTTTTTCTAGTTGGTGACGCAAAACAGTCGATATATCGCTTTAGACGAGCGGATGCGAGGATTTTTTCGGATGCTACCGATTATTTGGTTAGTCGCCTAAATGCATCAGTTATTACTCAAAATGAGAGTTATCGTTGTGCGCCGGAAATTTTAACCGTTGTTAATCGATGTTTTCAGTCGCAGATGGCTGGATTTCAAGAGCATGTCGCAGTTGGACAAGCTGAGGTCGGAGCAGTTGTGGCGCTACCGTTAATTAAAAGTGAAAGTAGTTCTGAGCCAGGCGAGGTCAGCAAGCAATGGCGAAACCCATTGATATCCGCGAGGGATGAGCCTAAAGGGGATCAAAAATACTTTGAGGCTATTGAGGTGGCAACAAAGATCAAAGAGCTTGTTGGTGGTGTGGGAGAGAGTGCTAGTCTGGGGTTTCAGTTTTCAGATATCTTAATCTTAGTTCGGCAGAGAACGCATCTTCAAACATATGAGGAAGTGTTTCGTAAAGAGGGAATTCCGTTTAGTTCGAACTCA
>Ga0255776_10007810_pt1 | contig 10674 bp, 9 predicted proteins | sample 071ome_19_FD_179974 | JGI IMG/M metagenome (GOLD analysis project Ga0255776, IMG submission 179974) | Coastal salt marsh microbial communities from the Groves Creek Marsh, Skidaway Island, Georgia - 071413AT metaG (version 2) | ecosystem: Environmental > Aquatic > Marine > Intertidal zone > Salt...
CACATCTTTGCTGCGCTGTTTGTCCATCGCAAGGGCCGAGGCCAAAACGCCAGAATGCGTATAGGGCAGCCCAAGCCATTCCAACACACCCTGCACACAGCCATCTTCGCCCCAACGGCCATGCAATGCATTGAACACAACATCAGGCGCAATATCGCCCAGACGCTGAACCAAATCTGGCCCCGCATCCAATTCAACAACATCATAACCTTCGCTTCGCAAAGCCGTGGCGCATTCACGCCCAGATGACAGCGACACCTCGCGCTCAGCCGAGGGGCCACCCATCAAAACCACGACTTTGGGATTTGTCCTGCTCGACATACCCATTTTCGCCTTATATCCGGTCTTATGACCTGTTTATGATTGCGCCGTTATTCGGCGTCACGTGCGTCAGCTTCGCCAACACGCTTAATTTCCCACTGTAACTCTATTCCGCTGGTTTGCAAAACCCTTTTTCGCACCATTTCACCCAAAGTTTCCAAATCATGCGCCGATGCCCCATCCGCGTTGATCATAAAATTGGAATGCTTTTCGCTCATTTGTGCGCCACCGATCTTGGCACCGCGCAAACCAGCATCATCAATCAGCTTCCACGCCTTTAGGTCATGCACATCATCGGCGCGCCCTGTCGATGAAAATCCCGCAGGGTTGCGAAACGTGCTGCCTGCACTGCGATCCTTGGTGGGTTGGGTTGCGTCACGCTTGGCCAACTGGTCTGCCATACGCGCGTTTAACACATCCGGCTCGGCGGGATCGGCGGTAAATGTCGCATCCACCAACACCGCCCCCTCGGGCAAATCAGACTGACGGTATTGAAAATTCATGTCATCCTTGACCAATTCCACCAATGCCCCATCGCGCAACACAACACGGGCAGATTGGAAATGATCGGCGACATAGCTGCCATAACAGCCCGCATTCATCCGCACCGCCCCGCCAATGGACCCGGGTATCGTGCGCAAAAACGTCAGATCAAGCCCCGCATCCGCCGCGCGTTTGGCCACATGCGCATCCAGCGCGGCAGCCCCCGCCGTCACCGTTGTTCCGTCAATCGTGATCTGGTTAAACCCACGCCCCAATCGGATCACCACAGCCCGCAAACCGCCGTCACGCACAATCAGGTTCGATCCAACCCCCATTGGGAAAACATCAATGTCGGTGGGCAAATCGCGCAGAAAATCCTGCAAATCCTGTAAATCCGCAGGCTGAAACAACCAATCCGCAGGCCCCCCAACGCGCAGCCACGTCAAAGACGATAAATCACGATCAGCTGTCAAAGCCCCACGCGGGGTCGGCATTTGGGTCATCAGAGTGCTCCTTACTTGCCCCTGATGTGCCGTAATTTGAAGCATCGTGCAAGGGATATGGCAAGCACTTCTAACTAAAAAGCCCAAAAGTTTCCGCTCGCGATTTGGGTATAGACCTCCGTTGCCCACGGTCCACCTTCTTCAATTGCTTCTTGGGCAACATCGACTACCTTATCAGCCTTGATTACCTTATCCCCAGTTTTCTCCAGCATGTTCAACCAACCATCAGTCTTGGACGGGTCAGACCCGTTTTCATTATTCCGCACCATCGCCTGCGCCCCACGCGGGAGCGCCCCTGACACATAAGTAATTGCCAATTTCTGTTGCTTAACATCGCTGTCAGGGTTGCTTAATACGATGATTGCCCACGATAAAACTGCTTGCAGCGGTCCGTGGCTATCCATCATCATACCTGTTGCCATGCGCAAGGCACTCAACCTGTATTGTTGCTGGAACTGTTCAACGCGCACTTTCAATCGGGCTTTTCTGAACTCTGCGACCTCAGGCGCAGATACAATCAACGTCTCTTCCTGCACCTGAATCTCAGCGATCAAATCTTGAAAATCATGATCAAGATTCAATCCCTCACTCGACAGACGACGTTGCATTGACCCGCAGGCCAATTCAATGCAACGTGCTAATTCACCTGGATTTTCTTTATGCTGTGTAATTTCACGGCGGAACCTCGCTATGACTGTATCAACACAACGCATGACAGCCACACCCTGATTGTTGGCACCATCATTGGACTTCTTATTTTTCACAAACCTATTAACGGCGCGACGCAAACCACGAACGATGCCTTCAAGGTCACGTTTTTCAATCGGAAAGCTTTCTAGCTTTTTCGTTTTCGAATTCAGCCGAATAGATTGATCCAGCGCATGGCTATCAATCGCTTTTTGTACCGCGACAATCCGCCCAATCGCGGCATTCACTTCACGCGGGCTAGCCTCCCAATCAATATCCTGACTGACGGCAATTTCATACAGCATGTCCCAATCCTGCGGATCACCGCGCAGGATTTTATCGTACCAATCAACCCAAAACGACCAATCCGCACCGCGTTTGGGATCACTGTCATTTAACAACTTTTCACGCACGACTGCCCAATCGGGAATTGTTACAAATTCACCGTCAATCAACGGGGCAACGTCAATGCCACAGGTGCCATCAGCCGCGGCATGATCCACCCAAACCACACAATCGGCCCTAACGTTGCGCCATCCATCGGCGGCAGCGGCTGAGGCATAGGCGGCGGCGGAGGCCGCGGCGACCGAAGGGGAAACCTCTGTGGAGGCGGCCGAGCGGGGGATGTAGGCGGCCGAGGCATCGGAAACGGAGGCGTAGGCATAGGCGGCGGAGTTGGCGGTGGCGTAGGCGTTCACGGCGGCGGTGTCGGCGACGGATGCGTAGGCGGTTTTCCTCATATCATTAGTTGGTAATTTCGCGGCAACCGATAATATTAATACACTGCGGACACTGACGATCGCTGTCAAATCATCATTCCGCCATCAATCGGAAAACTGAATCCCATCCACCGCAATCGGCAACACCCGCAGTGCCGACCGCGCGGCGATGAACACGGCGCAATTTTGGCGCACTGCCTCTAGCTGGTCATTCAGCCATGCCTCTAAACTCTTTTTATCTTTAATATCATCAATCGAAATCGCCATATACAACCATTGCGATAGGCGGCGCGTTTTGTAAAGAAAAAACAAACGCCTTTCATTTTTGCAAAAATACTCATTCCCCGCCATCAACCAACACAACGGTCCCTGCCCCTAACACCCAACCGCAATCACCCGTTTACAGGTATAACGGAAACAACGGATCACAGCATGACCAAACCAATCTTATTTGGCGCATTACTCGCAGGGCTCAGTGGTGTCCTTGCCATTGCATTGATGGCTTTCAAATCACCAACAATCACCGCAACCGTGGTGCTAAAAAACGACTGCGACTTTGCATCGTCGGTTTTTGTTTTGGAAAATCAGCGAACCAAAGACATCCACAAATTCCGTCGCGACGTGGCGGAATTTAGCGTATTGCGCAATACGCCAATGAAATTGGTCTTTGCCCCTAAATACAAAGACGCAGAATATTTCGGCAAAGAATTCCGCGTCCAACAATACCAAACCGTCACCGCGGATTGCAGTTCAAACAGTTGGTCACTGATGTTTGCCGATTAACGCGGCCCTGTTTATCCCAATCGCTGGGGCAGGTTATTGGCCCACGCACTAATTGTGCCGGCCCCTAGACAGACAACCATATCCCCCGGCCCCGCCTGTTCCCGCACAAGGCGTTCCAAATCATCCTCTGACACAATGGCGCGGGCCTGGCGGTGGCCGTGACGGATCAGACCTGCGACCAAATCATCACGGCTGGCCCCGGGAATGGGGTCTTCGCCCGCGGCGAACACTTCGGCGATGGCCACAACATCCGCTTCGTTAAAGCAGGCGCAGAAATCGTCGAACAGCGTGGACAGGCGCGAATAACGGTGCGGCTGATGCACAGCAATTACACGGCCATCACTGGCTTGGCGCGCCGCCTTTAACACAGCTGCAATTTCAACAGGATGGTGGCCATAGTCGTCAATAATCGTGACATCATTAACAACCCCCACTTTGGTAAAGCGCCGATTGACGCCCTTGAATTGGGCCAAGGCAGATTTAATTTCATCGCCACTCATCCCCAGATGGCGCGCAACTGCGACCGCGGACAGGGCGTTTGATACATTGTGATCGCCCGGCATGGGCAATTGACAGCCCTCAATCACGATGTCCTCAGATTGCAATGCGATATCGAAATGGGCGACCCCTGCGACATAGGTCAGATTGATCGCGCGCACGTCGGCTTGGCTGTTAAACCCATATGTCACCACGCGGCGATCGGTGATTTTGCCAACCAGCGCCTGCACCTCGGGGTGGTCCGTGCAACAAATGGCAATGCCATAAAACGGGATGTTCGACACAAAATCATAAAACCCGCGGCGCAGGTTTTCGATGGATCCCCAATGTTCCATGTGTTCAGGGTCAATATTCGTGACAATCGCAATTGTGGCAGGCAGACGGTTGAATGTGCCGTCACTTTCATCAGCCTCGACAACCATCCATTCGCCCTGCCCCATGCGCGCATTGGATCCATAGGCATGAATGATCCCGCCATTGATGACAGTCGGGTCCACCCCGCCTGCATCCAACAATGTGGCAACCATAGTGGTTGTCGTTGTTTTCCCATGCGTCCCCGCGATCGCAACATTCGATTTCAGGCGCATCAATTCGGCCAACATTTCGGCACGGCGCACAACTGGCATGCCTTGGGCGCGGGCGGCATCCAATTCGGGATTACCCGTTTTGATTGCAGATGAAATCACGATAACCGTTGCGCCTTCAAGGTTTTCGGCGCGTTGGCCAATAAATATCGTAGCCCCCAAATCCTGCAACCTTTGGGTGATTTTGCTTTCCTTTAGATCAGAGCCTTGCACCTGATAGCCCATGTTCAACAGCACCTCGGCAATGCCAGACATGCCAATGCCGCCAATACCCACGAAATGGATTGGACCTACATCCAAGGGTAATTTTGTCGTGGCTGCGTTCATGGTCTGCTTCTTTCTTTAAATTATCTGGTTTTCACGTTAGTCCGATGCCGCAGGTTTGGCCAAGGCGCCGCGCGCCTGCGCGACCGATACAACCAAAGCGGCCAATCGTTCGGCCGCGTCCGGTATCCCCAAGGACAAAGCCTGCCGCGCCATATGATGTGCGGCATCAGGCTGGGTTAGAACGGTTTGGATCTGCTGGGCCAGACTGTCCACATGAAATTGACTTTCAGGGATCAAAATTGCGGCTTCACCTTGGACCAAACCTTGGGCATTGGCGGTCTGTTCATCACGCAGTGCTGCTGCCAAGGGCACCAAGATCGACGGACGCCCAATGACAGAAATATCGGCCACAGATGACGCGCCCGCACGGCTGATGACCAATTGCGCCTCGGTCATACGGGTGGGGACATCATCAAAAAACGGCTGAACATCTGCCGCAATGCCGTTGTCGGCGTAAAACTGGCTGACGCGATCGTGGTCTTCGTCACGGGCCTGGTGGCTGACACGAATGTGGCGCAGAATATCCATGGGCAATTGCGCAATGGCGGGTGGCACAACATCGGACAAAATGCGCGCGCCCTGTGATCCGCCCATCACCAATATCGACATCGGATAGTCACCGGGCGGAATATAGCCCGCACCCGCACGATCACGCACCGCGCCACGCACCGGGTTTCCGATATGTTCGGCCGTCAATCCATCGGGCATTTGCGTGGGCCATGTGCCACAGGCAATGCAATCGACCCATTTGGCAAATATCTGGTTTACCCGTCCCAATACGCCATTTTGTTCGTGCAATATGCGTGGGCGCCGCAAAATCACCGCCGCTGCCACGGCAGGGATCGACGGATATCCGCCAAAGCCGATCACGACCGTTGGGCGATCAAGCAGCATACGTGCCACGGCATTTAACGTGCCCGCCCCAATTTGAAACGGCACCAACAGCTTGGACAGCACACCACCGCGGGCAAATGTGCCCGATTTCAAAACCTCGATTGAAACTGCATCAGGAAATTTCGCGACATAGCGCGCACCGCGGGGATCTGTGGTCAGCTTGACCCGCCAGCCCATGTCTAACAGCTCTTCTGCAAGGGCCTGCGCGGGGAACATATGCCCCCCTGTTCCGCCCGCCGCCAAAATTGCCAATGGCGCTTTCGTCATGGTAAATTAACCCCGTCCCTTTAAAATGTCGGATATGTCCTTTTGCGGGCGCGCGCGCGTAAATGCAAGCAGCATTCCCAGTGCAATCCCCCCCGCAATCAGCGAAGATCCGCCATAACTGACAAAGGGCAGTGTCATCCCCTTGGCCGGCAGCAGGCGCACGGCAACACCCATATTGATAATGGCCTGCACCCCGAACATGCACACCAATCCAGTCCCCGCTAGGCGAATGAACGGATCGCGTTCGCGCATCAACCGGATCAGTGATGACACCACAATGCTGGCATAGACAAAAATGATAAAGGCCACCAACACAAAACCGTATTCTTCGGCGGCGACCGCAATGATGAAATCGGTATGCGCATCTGGCAGCGACCATTTCACCTGTCCCTCGCCCACGCCGACACCGAAAAATCCACCCTCTTGGATGGCGTTGGTGGCATAGCCCAACTGCGTTCTGGGATCGACGTCGGGTGATAAAAACCCATCAATCCGCCGCGCAAAGTGGTCAGACATGGAATAGGCCAATGTCCCGCCCCCGACCGTTAAACCTGCCAAAACGATCAATAAAATCATTGGCGCACCGGCCACAAAATACACAACACCCCAGCCAAACAACACCAAGGATGCCTGACCAAAATCAGGTTGCAGCACCAGCATGATCACCACCGTGATGGCCAAGAAAAACGACCACAACCGACCGGGCGGGCCATTGATTTCTTGGGCCGCCGCCATCAGCCAGGCGGCAACCACAATAAACCCTGGTTTCAAAAATTCTGATGGCTGCACGGATGCAAAGCCAAGCGCGTACCACCGCACTGCCCCTTTGCCGAAATCGGTGCCAAACACAGGCAACAAAGCCAAGGCAACAAAAGACACCAAAAATCCGATCACAGCCAACCGGCGCACCAAAACAGGGCTTAGCATCGACATTACGATCATAACGACCAATGATACCCCACCGAAAAATGCCTGTCGCTGGACATAGTGAAATGGGGCCAGCCCATTTTTTTCGGCCAAGGGGGGCGATGCTGCCAGCCCCAACAGGATCCCAATGCTGAACAGCATGATTACGGAAATCAAACTCCAACGATCGACCGTGCGCCACCATTTTGGTAAAATCGGTTCACCCCGTGATACGGGTACGGAACCATAGACCATCTCAGTCATGGATTACTTGCCTTTTCTGCCTCGTGCCTGTCCCTTTTGGGATCTTTGGGTTAGAATATACACAAAGTGCTTTCCATACCAGTAAAAATCGGGTTTACCCCGACAAAATGGCAAAAAACTGAGCATCGACCATGTATTTCAAAACCATAATCTTGGGCGCAGGCGCGGCGGGGCTGATGTGTGCCAGCACGACCAAAGGCGCGTTGGTGATTGATCATGCCAAGGCAGCCGGTGAAAAAATCCGTATTTCGGGTGGTGGACGCTGCAATTTCACCAATATTTACACGGATGCCAGTAATTTCATATCGCAAAACCCCCATTTTGCGAAATCGGCATTGTCACGTTATACCCAATGGGATTTTTTGGACTTGGTTCAGCGGCACAACATCGCCTATCACGAAAAAACCCTAGGCCAGATGTTTTGCGATACCTCAGCCAAGGACATCATCGCAATGCTACACGATGAATGCAATCGGGCAGGATCACAGATTTGGCTGCAAACGGCGATCACATCGGTTGATCATCGTGACGGCGAATTTCACCTGACCCTTGAACACCAAGGCCAAACAAAACAGGTTCGTGGCACGCATTTGGTTGTGGCAACAGGCGGCAAATCAATTCCCAAAATGGGCGCAACTGGCTTTGCCTATGACATTGCCCAGAAATTTGGGCTGGCGGTGACAGACACGCGCCCCGCATTGGTGCCATTTACATTTTCAGATGGTCGGTTTCGCGACATATCAGGCGTTGCAACCCCCGTGCGGGCAACCGCCACGGACACCAGCTTTGACGAGGCGATGTTGTTTACACACCGTGGCCTATCGGGGCCGGCCATGCTGCAAATCTCAAGTTACTGGAGCGAAGGTCACGACATCACCATCAACCTAGACCCTGCGAACACGGTCAAGGCGGCCCTGCGGATCCAACGACAAACATCCGGAAAACGGCAATTCACGACAGAACTGGCCAAACATTTACCCGCCCGTTTGGTGGATTATTTGGGTCAGCAATTTGATCTATCTGGAAATCTGGCGGATTGGTCGGATGCCCGCATGGACCAAATCTTGGATCAATTGCAACACTGGTCCCTGCGCCCCACGGGCACCGAAGGGTACCGCACCGCCGAAGTCACCGCGGGCGGTGTTTGTACGTCTGGGCTGTCGTCAAAGACGATGGCGGCGAAAGCGCTGCCAAACCTATATTTCATCGGCGAGGCCGTCGATGTGACAGGCTGGTTGGGCGGCTATAATTTTCAATGGGCCTGGTCCAGCGGTGTCGCAGCGGGCCGCGCGATTGAAACGGCCGCCTAGCGGTCCCCACCCTGTGCCGCGATCCACTGCTGCACCTGCGCGATATAATCATCCCCGCGCTGTTCAAAGTTATCATATTGATCCATGCTGGCCGCGGCGGGGGCCAGTAAAACGGTATCGCCTGACTTGGCATCAGATGCGGCCTTGGCCACAGCAGCCTGCATGGTTGTACAAACGTCGCAGTCAATACCCAGATCCATCGCGAATTTCGCGGCCTCGCGGCCAATCACATAGGCCCGCGTGACCCGCTGTGCCGCGATTTCGGGCAAAGGATCTAAACCGCCATCTTTGGCCAACCCGCCACAAATCCATCGGATATTATCAAAGGCCGACAAAGCCTTGGCGGCGCTGTCCACGTTTGTGGCCTTGCTGTCATTGACAAATGTGATGCCTGCATGCTGCGCAATTGTTTGCGACCGGTGTGCCAAGCCCTGAAAGCTGGCCATCGCCTGTTCAATCACACGCGGCGCAATCCCCACAGCACGCGCGGCCGCATAGGCGGCACAGGCATTTTGATGGTTATGCGCCCCGGGCAGTCCCGTCATTTCACGCAGATCGATGGATGCGACCTGCCGCCCTTTGCGGTATTCGGACAAAAACCCTTTGCGCGCGAACACGGACCAGCCGGCCTGATCCAATTTGCGCGCGACGGACACTTGGATCACCCGATCATCTGACGCACCTTGGGCCATTTGGTTTGCAACAAACTGGCCTTCGATTTCATCGACACCAATGACGGCGCGGTCGGGGCCGCCTTCGGCGAACAGACGACGTTTTGCGGCGAAATATCCGCCCAAGCCTGCGTGTCGATCCAGGTGGTCCGGCGACAGGTTTGTCAACACAGCCACATCAGGCGTCAGCGCGCGGGCCAATTCTGATTGGTAACTGGACAGCTCTAGCACCACCACTTCGCCATCCTGTAAGGGATCCAAATCGAACACACCCCGACCAATATTGCCCGCCAATTGCGTTGGACGGCCCGCATGATCAAAGATGTGATGGATCAGCGTCGATGTGGTTGATTTTCCGTTCGTTCCAGTTACTGCAATTACGCGTGGGATCGTATCGAAACTGGTCCATTCTTGACCACCAAGGGATCGAAAAAACAAACCAATGTCATTATCGATGGCAACGCCTGCCTGCATCGCAGACCAAATAATCGGGTTCGGCACCGGATATAGATGCGCGATACCGGGGCTGACGATCAGACTGTCCACATCATTCCAGTCTGCACGCGACAGATCCACCGGATCAAAGCCCTGCCCCTGCGCCACAGCGCGTGCAGCGGGGTTGTCATCCCAGACCCAAACCACTGCGCCACTGTCGCGCAACGCACGCGCCGCGGATAATCCAGATCGACCCAATCCCAAAACAGCAATGGTTCGGCCCTGAACCCCCTGCACATTCAGCATATGTTTTCCCCAACAGTTGAAACGCTCTTGGGCTAGTTTTCGTTCTTTGTCACGCCTAACGCAAGGGGCAGATTACGGAATTTGCGCTAAACCCAGATCAAATCTGACGCAATCCCTGTTTGGTTTTCAAACCCGGGCGTGGCGTCTAGGGGTCCAATCCATGTGCCATCCTCTAACCGTTGCAAAGATTGCATTTCACTGCTGCCGTTGGTTTCAAACACACCGATATCGATTGAATGCATTCGCGCAGCCGGCCCATCCATGGCGGTAAAGCTGCCTTCGTAACTTAGAAATTCGATAACATCGCCGTTATCGACCAGCGCAATACCGTCTGTGCCATTTTGCAGCCCGCTCATCGGAGCGTCCCAAACATAGTAGTCAAAGGCTGCATCACTGTTGACCAAATCCACATCCATTGATGTCAGTGGAATAACCGAATACATATTTTGCAGTCCCTCTTTGCCATTGTACATATACAGCGACATTTGCGAAACATCATAACCGTTGGTCACACGCACTTCGACCATTTCATTGTCATCCAACCCAGTGTCGTCATAATGAATTTCGTTGATGCGTGGGCTGGTGTCGATTTCTGCGCTGTCCTTGATGGTAATGACCATATCATGCTGGTCCGTGGCCCCCGATGGATCCCGCGCCTCAAGCGTGATGTGATACGAATTGTCACCATTTGCATCATCAGGTGTTTCAAAATCAGG
>Ga0255776_10007816_pt1 | contig 10663 bp, 5 predicted proteins | sample 071ome_19_FD_179974 | JGI IMG/M metagenome (GOLD analysis project Ga0255776, IMG submission 179974) | Coastal salt marsh microbial communities from the Groves Creek Marsh, Skidaway Island, Georgia - 071413AT metaG (version 2) | ecosystem: Environmental > Aquatic > Marine > Intertidal zone > Salt...
CTGCAATCGCTGCACCATTTACTTCTGTACACGCGCTAGAGGCGATCTCTGACGCAGACCTATCTGGCATGACTGGTCAGGCGGGTGTGACTATCGAACTAGACACTAAAGTAACTATGGACAGCTTTACATACACAGATACTGACACTAACGGTTCTGTAGTAATGAGTAACATCGCATTCGGTGGTGCGTCTGTAGGTACTACTTCTTCTGCAGCGTGGAACGAAAGTGATCGTTTCGACGAAGTTAAAATTGATATTGATGTACTAGAGTCTGGTAGTCTATTGATTCACTTAGGTTCTATCGATACTGCGGGTGTTCTAACTGACACTAACCCACTAGACTTCGGTTTGAGCGTAGGTTCTTTCGGTCTAACTGGTACTAACGGTACGTCTGTAATTGCTTCTAACATTGCGCTAGCTGGTACTTTGGGTCCGCAGGATATTGTAATTGCTAACAATGGTGCAAACGGTCTTATCCAGGCGCAAGGTTACTTCGAAATTAAAGACGGTGGCATGAACATTGACGTAGCAGGTGTTGGTGTGTCTAACCTAACAATCGGTCAAGACAGCAACCCATTCGCTGACGGTAATGGCAAGCTAGTAGACTACACTGATAGCGATAAAGTTGCTGCTTTAACTGGTGGTGCAACTCGTGACGCTTCTCAAGTTGGTACTGGCGATGACAACTGGGCATTCTACGCAGTAACTATTAACACTGCTGATTCTGCTGACGGTTCTGTAACTAATGCACTAGCGTTCACTGTTGATAGCTTCAATGTTGATATTGCGATGGAAGTAGGTATCGGTAACGGTTCTGTGAACAATATCGGTCGTATCGCGATGGAAAATCTGGATGTTTCTGGTACTAAAATGGTTGTTTACGGTCACTAATTACGTAAATGGCTTGATCAGATTTGTCTGATCGCTAAGTGCTGAATAAAGGCTTCCTTGAGAAAGGAGGCCTTTTTTGTCTTTTTTGTTACGAAAAAACCCGTAGTTGTTACTTATTTGGTTTTTGTGTGTGGCGGAAGTGTCATTTAAGTGAGTAGATTGTCGTAAATTGCTACTGACTGTCCGAAGGGTTGGGGTGTGGCTGTGCTAATTATTTGATGATCTTTGCTTATTGTTGGGTATTGTGGAACAGATAGTTCGCTAAACTGGTTTCAAGCGTTAAGAAAAACGCTCTTCGTTAATAAAAGAACGTACTCAAAAATAATAATTAGGAGTTACACAATGAAAGGTTTCAAAAAGCTGGCTCTAGTAGCTGCAATCGCTGCACCATTTACTTCTGTACACGCGCTAGAGGCGATCTCTGACGCAGACCTATCTGGCATGACTGGTCAGGCGGGTGTGACTATCGAACTAGACACTAAAGTAACTATGGACAGCTTCACATATACAGATACTGACACAGGCGGTTCTGTAGTAATGAGCAACATCGCATTCGGTGGTGCGTCTGTAGGTACTTCTTCTACTGCAGCTTGGAACGAAAGCGATCGTTTGGACGAAGTTAAAATCGACATCGACGTATTGGCTTCTGGTAGCTTGCTAATTCACCTAGGTTCTACTGATTTGGCTGGTGTTCTAACTGACACTAACCCACTAGACTTCGGTTTGAGCGTAGGTTCTTTCGGTCTAACTGGTACTAACGGTACGTCTGTAATCGCTTCTAACATTGCACTTGCAGGTACTTTGGGTCCTCAAGACATCGTTATCGCGAACAACAATGCAAACGGTCTTATCCAGGCGCAAGGTTACTTCGAAATTAAAGACGGTGGCATGAACATCGACGTAGCAGGTGTTGGTGTGTCTAACCTAACAATCGGTCAAGACAGCAACCCATTCGCTGACGGTGCTGGCAAGCTAGTTGACTACACTGACCAAGACAGCGTTGCTGCTCTAACGGGTGGTGCAACTCGTGATGCTTCTGCAATCGGTGCTGGTGATGACAACTGGGCATTCTACGCAGTAACCATCAGCACTGCTGACTCTATGGACGGTTCTGTAACTAACGCTCTAGCATTCACTGTTGACAGCTTCAACGTTGATATCGCTATGGACGTAGGTATCGGTAACGGTTCTGTAAACAACATCGGTTCAATCGCGATGGAGAACCTAGACGTTTCTGGTACTAAGATGGTTATCTACGGTCACTAAGAACGTAAGAGTGCGACTCAGTGTGTAATCGCTGAATCAGACTCAACAAAAAGGCTGCCCTCTCGGGTGGCCTTTTTTGTGTCTGTAATAAACCTGGGTGTAAAAATAGAGTTTAGTTTACATTAAGTTACATTGTGATTTGGTTTGTTACTTATTTGGTTGTTATTTGAGTGATTGTGATGTGTGGCTTTTTATGCCTGTATTGTGGCTTGAATTGTGTTTTTTAATGATTGAAGGTTGGTGTTTTTGGTCGGGGTAAGTTGATTTAACTCTCACTTATTGTTGGGTATTGCTTAATTAATAGTTCGATACACTGGGTTTAAGAGTTAACAAAGACTCTATATAAAAAAGAACGTACTCAAAAATAATAATTAGGAGTTACACAATGAAAGGTTTCAAAAAGCTGGCTCTAGTAGCTGCAATCGCTGCACCATTTACTTCTGTACACGCGCTAGAGGCGATCTCTGACGCAGACCTATCTGGCATGACTGGTCAGGCGGGTGTGACTATCGAACTAGACACTAAAGTAACTATGGACAGCTTTACATACACAGATACTGACACTAACGGTTCTGTAGTAATGAGTAACATCGCATTCGGTGGTGCGTCTGTAGGTACTACTTCTTCTGCAGCGTGGAACGAAAGTGATCGTTTCGACGAAGTTAAAATTGATATTGATGTACTAGAGTCTGGTAGTCTATTGATTCACTTAGGTTCTATCGATACTGCGGGTGTTCTAACTGACACTAACCCACTAGACTTCGGTTTGAGCGTAGGTTCTTTCGGTCTAACTGGTACTAACGGTACGTCTGTAATTGCTTCTAACATTGCGCTAGCTGGTACTTTGGGTCCGCAGGATATTGTAATTGCTAACAATGGTGCAAACGGTCTTATCCAGGCGCAAGGTTACTTCGAAATTAAAGACGGTGGCATGAACATTGACGTAGCAGGTGTTGGTGTGTCTAACCTAACAATCGGTCAAGACAGCAACCCATTCGCTGACGGTAATGGCAAGCTAGTAGACTACACTGATAGCGATAAAGTTGCTGCTTTAACTGGTGGTGCAACTCGTGACGCTTCTCAAGTTGGTACTGGCGATGACAACTGGGCATTCTACGCAGTAACTATTAACACTGCTGATTCTGCTGACGGTTCTGTAACTAATGCACTAGCGTTCACTGTTGATAGCTTCAATGTTGATATTGCGATGGAAGTAGGTATCGGTAACGGTTCTGTGAACAATATCGGTCGTATCGCGATGGAAAATCTGGATGTTTCTGGTACTAAAATGGTTGTTTACGGTCACTAATTACGTAAATGGCTTGATCAGATTTGTCTGATCGCTAAGTGCTGAATAAAGGCTTCCTTGAGAAAGGAGGCCTTTTTTGTCTTTTTTGTTACGAAAAAACCCGTAGTTGTTACTTATTTGGTTTTTGTGTGTGGCGGAAGTGTCATTTAAGTGAGTAGATTGTCGTAAATTGCTACTGACTGTCCGAAGGGTTGGGGTGTGGCTGTGCTAATTATTTGATGATCTTTGCTTATTGTTGGGTATTGTGGAACAGATAGTTCGCTAAACTGGTTTCAAGCGTTAAGAAAAACGCTCTTCGTTAATAAAAGAACGTACTCAAAAATAATAATTAGGAGTTACACAATGAAAGGTTTCAAAAAGCTGGCTCTAGTAGCTGCAATCGCTGCACCATTTACTTCTGTACACGCGCTAGAGGCGATCTCTGACGCAGACCTATCTGGCATGACTGGTCAGGCGGGTGTGACTATCGAACTAGACACTAAAGTAACTATGGACAGCTTCACATATACAGATACTGACACAGGCGGTTCTGTAGTAATGAGCAACATCGCATTCGGTGGTGCGTCTGTAGGTACTTCTTCTACTGCAGCTTGGAACGAAAGCGATCGTTTGGACGAAGTTAAAATCGACATCGACGTATTGGCTTCTGGTAGCTTGCTAATTCACCTAGGTTCTACTGATTTGGCTGGTGTTCTAACTGACACTAACCCACTAGACTTCGGTTTGAGCGTAGGTTCTTTCGGTCTAACTGGTACTAACGGTACGTCTGTAATCGCTTCTAACATTGCACTTGCAGGTACTTTGGGTCCTCAAGACATCGTTATCGCGAACAACAATGCAAACGGTCTTATCCAGGCGCAAGGTTACTTCGAAATTAAAGACGGTGGCATGAACATCGACGTAGCAGGTGTTGGTGTGTCTAACCTAACAATCGGTCAAGACAGCAACCCATTCGCTGACGGTGCTGGCAAGCTAGTTGACTACACTGACCAAGACAGCGTTGCTGCTCTAACGGGTGGTGCAACTCGTGATGCTTCTGCAATCGGTGCTGGTGATGACAACTGGGCATTCTACGCAGTAACCATCAGCACTGCTGACTCTATGGACGGTTCTGTAACTAACGCTCTAGCATTCACTGTTGACAGCTTCAACGTTGATATCGCTATGGACGTAGGTATCGGTAACGGTTCTGTAAACAACATCGGTTCAATCGCGATGGAGAACCTAGACGTTTCTGGTACTAAGATGGTTATCTACGGTCACTAAGAACGTAAGAGTGCGACTCAGTGTGTAATCACTGAATCAAGCTCAATAAGAAAGGCTGCCCTCGGGTGGCCTTTTTTTATGCTTTTAAGAATGTTCTGAGTATGAGTCTGATACTAATTTGCTGTTGATTTTTATTTGTCGGATTTATAAAGTGTTGTCCGATTATAAAAATAAACAATGCACTTAAGGTGGCTTTATGAAGTTTCTTCTCAAATCTCTATGTTTTTTCTTTTTAAGTTTTAATTTGCATGCTATTGATGCGTTAGAGGCGGATATTGCAGAAAAAGATATTAATGCAATTTTCAAAAAGGCATTGATGGGGGCTGCGGCCCAGCTGGATCGTACGTCTCAAGTAAACCCTTTTGCTGTGGTGATGAAGCCTGATGGTGAAGTGGGTGTGTTTGGGCTTGCTATGAATAGTGAGAAGAATAAAGGTCTGTCTGTGGAGCAGCGCGTAGCTCATATCCGTGGTTTGCTGCAGGCTGCTGCTGGTGATGACTCAATTACTGGCTATTGTCAGGTTATGTACATTGTTGTGGAGCAGGATGGTAATCGAGCTCAAGGTTTGTCTTTTGAGATCGAGCACAAGATGGGTGTAAGTATTCAACGCTTCTTGCCTGTTGAAGTAAATGAGGAGACCGGCAAGATTCATTTGGTGATTGAGCAGATGGCAACGAATAATAAGCCAAAGCTGGTGTTTGTTGATTCTTAAGGTTTTCCTGGAATCTAAAGGGAGCTGAGGCTCCTTTTTTTGTCTCTTTGTGACTTTGTTCAAAAATGTGAAACGATTAATACAATTATTGGTACAACCTGTACTATAGTTGTGGTCATCTTCAAGAGAATAATAAAAAGTATAAGCAGATGATAGTAACTCTTCTTGGTGCTCTAGTGATTGTTTATGGTGTCTTCCATGTTACGGATGTGGAAGAACAGCCTCGTGATATTGTTTACTTCGAGCAATCGGGTAATCAGTATGTTCCAGCGTTTAATGAAAGAACTCAGGTTGAACCTCTTTCAACGCAAAAATTTAAAAATATCGTTCGTCAAGCTTACGACTATAGCTGTGGATCTGCAGCCCTAACGACTCTGTTGGATTATTACCTAGGGCGCAACTTCCAGGAACGTCATGTTATGGAAGGTCTGCTGGAATACGGTGAAACAGATAAGATTGTTGAGCGTCGAGGCTTTTCTTTGCTTGATATGAAACGCCTGGTGACGGCTCTTGGGCACCCTGCTGGCGGCTTTAAAGCGACTGTAGATGACCTTGTAGAATTGGAACATCCAGCCATCGTTCCAATCGAATATGCAGGTTTTAAACATTTTGTCATTGTGCGTGATGTGATTGATGGTCGAGTTTTTATTGCTGACCCAGCCGTTGGTAATATTTCTTTCTCGCTTACCCGTTTTCAAGAGGTTTGGGATCGAAATGTTCTGTTTATTGTTTTTCCAGGTGATAAGAAGCCAATCAATAAATTAGAAATTACCGATGAGGATTTACGTTTTGTAGATGAATCAACTTTGAATGTTGTTGCTTTTCACGAGAATCCTCAGTTTATAACAAGTATTGAGCATGCCACGTCAACTGAGATTGGTGGTGCGCAGGACTACAGATTATCTGTTACGGATTCAAACGGAAATGTTCTTATTCATGATGTTGTGAATGGAAACCCACCGGGCGAAAGTAGGCTCTACTTTAAGCGTCAATAAGAATAAATATAATCGGAAGATAAAGATGAAAATCCTCAACTCAACATTTCGCGTTCTTTTGATAGCTAGCTGCATTACAAGTGCTTCGCTTGCTATGGCAGAAACGAAATCTGAACAAAAGAATGCTGCTCGTTCTGCTCTTTCAAAACAAGATTCTGATGCTGATTCCAATAAAGCATTGGAAGAGGTATTTGAAGCGGCAGAAAATAACTATTCGTTATTGAAGAAGGGTGGTAAATCACTCAACTACAGTTTCAGCTATAGCTATTTTGGTGATCAGGCGATTGATTTGAATGTTGAAGGTAGCTCTCTGAGATCTGCTGATGTTTCTCCTTCTATGAACCATTCTTTTACCAATACTTTTACCTTTGATTACGGGATTCTAGATAACCTTACAGCCAGTGTTTCATTGCCGTTGGTTGCCAAGTTTGAAACCCAGGATGACATTGAAGGCTATGGTATGGGCGACCTTTCTGTAAGTTTACGTTGGCAGCCTTGGCCTGTTGTACCGGGTGGTTTAAACAAAACCTTATTTGCAACCTTTAGTACCGTTACCGGGGATAGCCCTTATGACATTATACCTGGTCGTGAGCTTTCAACCGGTAGTGGTTATTATTCGTTAGGTTTTGGTACCAGTGTTAATAAAGTACTGGATCCGGTAGTTCTGTTTGGTTCATTAAGTTATACCCATAACTTTGCTATTGAAGATTTGCATCAGATTCGAAGCGGACGAATTCTTGAGGCTGTAGAACCGGGCGATTCATATTCTTTATCTAGTGGCTTTGCATACTCATTGTCTTACGATGTGTCGTTAACTGCTTCTGTTCAGGCTTCTTATTCTGATAGCACGGTATTTGATTTTAACGACACGACGACAGTAAGAACTATAGGTGAAGGTGATAATGCCGTAGAAGAAGTAGTTGTTCTTCAGAATAAAGCAACCATTGGTGAGTCGTTTAGTGGAGTTATGAACTTCGCATTGGGTGTTCGTGTTAGTCCAACAACAATTGTGAATGTGAATACTGGTTTTGGTCTAACTGAAGATTCGCCGGATATGATCGTTGGTGTAAGTATGCCGCTTGATATTTCCGGTTTGAAAAACTTCTCTTTAGATGAAGCAGCGCAATAAGCATAAAACTATAAAAACAATAAATTTGATTGGATAGTCTTAATGAAATCTAGCATGCAATTCATTGTTGCAGTGGTTGCTGTTGTCTTGATTTACCCGATGTCGGCACTGGCTCAACTGGGTACAAACCTGACGATCAGCCCACATGCACGATCTCAAGGGAATGCTGTAACGGCGAACCCTCAAGGTGTTGTGGAATCTATTCACTTTAACCCAGCAGGTTTGACCAAGCTGGATGGACGCCAACTCGAATTTAGTATTACCAATGCTATCCTGCGTTTGAGTGCTGAATTTAGTGCGCCTGAAGATTATGACATCTTAGGACTTGGTGCTGATGATGACCCTGTTGCTAATACCAAGAGTTTGACTCGTCAATTGGCATTTTATGCACCATTAGTTGGTTATCAGTCTCCTAAATTACCGGCTGCAGCTTTACCAAGTACTGGCATTTCATTACAGCCACCAGGGTCAAAACTCACTTTCGCGAATGCTGTTTATGTACCTTTTGCTTTTGGTTATAAACGAAGCGGCGATGATCCAGGTATTTTTCAGGGTGAAGAAGTTGCTTTAACTCGTGCTACTTATTTATCTCCTTCAATTGCTTATAAGTACAGTGACGAGTTGTCATTCGGTGCCTCGTTTAATTTGTCTTATCAATCTGTTTATCTTCAACAAGATATGAGAACGCCTAATATTCTTGTTGCGATGGCGGAAATTCTGCAAGACGCTTTTGGCTGTGAAGAGGGTGGCGGTGGATCAGACCCGCTTGCGCCTTTAATCACGCTTTGTGGTGGTCGAGTAGGTCCTTTCCGTCCTGCGGGTGAGCTAACTCTTGAGCTTGAAGAGAGACTTTCTCCGACATTCAATTTGGGGGTGTTATGGGAACCAACGGATTAGTTTGCTTGGGGAGCAACGTTTCAAAGTCAATCAGATATGACCCTTAGTGGTGAGTTTGAGTTAGACTATACGCGTGACTTTACAGGTTTCTGGCAAGTTTTTAACTCCTCAATTTTTGGTTCGATTACAGGTGCGATCTTTAATTTACCTCGTGGTGTAGATAAGGATACGGGTAGTGCTCGTATGGAATTAACTTATCCTATGCATTTCCAAACCGGTGTAAAGTTCAAGTTAACGCCTCACCATACGTTCACTTTCGATATTGGCTATACAGATTACGAGAAGTGGGACGCTTTCGTGGTTGAATTTGACCGTAGTCTTGATATTACTGGTGCGGGTCAGATTCTATCTTCACAAAACGTAACTTCTAATACAATTAGGATTCCTCTTGAATATAAAAGTGTCTGGTCATGGGGGGTAGGCTTTGAGCATCAAATTACCTCTCGTATTGCAACACGCTTAGGCTACGAGCCTCGTCGCAGTTCTATTCCTGATCACAGACGAAATATTCTTGCTCCTTTGGGGGATGTGCATATGTTCAGTCAGGGCTTAGCTTATAAGTGGGATAAAGATACAGAAGTGAGTTTTGATTTGACCTTTCTTCAATCAAAAGAAACTATTCCTGCAAATACTAGTGATGGCTTGAACGAGTTGAGTGTGACCAACCTGGTATATAACCCGTACGCAGGTCTGGATGTTAAAACCAAGATGACGCTGGTATTTGCTGGTATGTCATTCCGGACGAAGTTTTAGTAGGAGTCAGCATCATGCGTTTTAAACATAGTCTTCTAGCTGTAGGTTTATTTTCTGCAAGTGCTCATCTCATTGCTGCAGGCGTGACTATTGAGTTAGATACCAAGATCACAATGGACTCATTTACTTACACCGAGGATACAAATTCTTTAGACACCGGCAGTGTTGTAATGCGAAGCATTAATGTGGGTGGGGCTGCGGAGTCTAATGATTCATTTGGAAGTAACCTAACTGAAGAACCGGATGCAGATAGGGTAATTATTATTGACCCTTTTGATGAGGTTGTGGTTGTTGAATCATCAGTAACTGTTGAGTTAGCTGATACTGATGGTGACCTTCAGTATGATATCGCAGAATCCATTACGAGAACTTCGCTTGATAGTCCCCAAGATAAATGCGACCTCAATGATTATAAGTTAGTTGATATAGCAGCATTGGTTTCAAACGATAGTGAAAGTACAGAAAGCACTAGCCTGTGTGGCCAGCAGAATATTGTACATAATTCAAGTGACACTAGTGATTACTCTGTTGCAGAGGTTACTGAAGGCGGCGAAACATTTTCGGTTATTCAAACACTAAGTAACGCTAATGGGGTCTCAATGGCATGGGTCCCAAATGTAGAAGGTGATATATATTTTGAAGCGCGAGTTGCGTCTGAGCAAGGAGCTGACTTCACCTTTGATGTATTAGTAAATGAACGATATTTTGGCGCTATACCAATTAGCCAGACTGATGGTTGGACTAAATTTCGTTTGGTCACAACATCTAATGCTCGCGATGAAGAATTGGTTTCTATTGTAATTTTTGAATTTAAGAAAGCTCAAGAATCTGATCCTAACTCAGTACTTCAGATTCGGAAACTGTTTGCAGCTGGTTTTGAAGCAGATAGCGATAGAGATGGTCTGCCGGATAAAGACGAAATGATGTTTAATCTAAACCCGGGAACTGATTTTCTGCGTGATGAGCAGGGTAATGTAAGGAAAGATTTTTCTGGTCGTTCAATTCCTGATTTATCTGAAGATGCTGAAGCTGATTTTGATGGTGATGGTTTAGATAATATTACTGAATATCGTGGTAAGCGTTCTAACTGGAGAAATGCAAATACAGATGCTCCAGATAAGTTCGATCAGGAAGGTATTGAACATTGTAAGAATGCAAACGATAAAGTTGATCAACTGCCTGCTGATCCTACTGATTGTACTGATACAGATGGTGATAGAGAGGGAGATAACACTGATACAGACGATGATGGTGATGGTATTCCTGATGCTGTAGAGTCGAGTGATGAATTTCCTTTCCTAAATCCATTAGACCGAGAGGATGGTGATAAAGATTTCGATCGTGATGGTGTTTCGAACTCTGATGAATATGAGCAGGGTTCTAGTTTAACATTTGATGATCAGCCCCCTCGTATTATCAATGCTCCTGCAGTACAGCGTGTTA
>Ga0255776_10007822_pt1 | contig 10658 bp, 7 predicted proteins | sample 071ome_19_FD_179974 | JGI IMG/M metagenome (GOLD analysis project Ga0255776, IMG submission 179974) | Coastal salt marsh microbial communities from the Groves Creek Marsh, Skidaway Island, Georgia - 071413AT metaG (version 2) | ecosystem: Environmental > Aquatic > Marine > Intertidal zone > Salt...
CATCCACTGAAATCGTCTGCCCCAGAATCACCATAGTGCCAGCTGTCGCATCAACTGAGGTTACCGGGCCGCGAATATCGGCGTCATAACTGATACGCAGCGCAACACCTTCTTTACCATCGTCGCTACCTTCAACCACAACCAACTGACCAACACGAAGCTGGTGTTCTGCGCCACTGCGGTCGTTAATTTCGAATTCAGTATCCGTGCTCTGATAATGCACACCGTTCACGATAACACTGCCGAAACCGTCAACAGTACCGACCACGGTACGGCTAGTTTCTTCGACCGCCGAAGAGGAAGCACTGCTACCACCACATGCAGCCAGAAGAACAGATGAAGACAGAAGCAGAGCAGGGAAGACAACTTTGTTTTTCATAACGTACCTCGTAATTTTTGAGTAGCCGGGTTTTTTGACCCGCTTAAACCCTTTAACGAGAGTGCTCGCAGTTTTATTCCGCAGATGTTGCGACATTTGAGTCAAGATTGAGTAAGCCGAAGCCGAACACGGAATCGAAGCCGGGTTTACCCAGATCCTGAGCGCTGGCTTCAAGATCAGTAATGGATACTGCAGTTGCAAGCGTCGCGGCCGCTATTGCAGCTGCGACGGAGGTGCCGTCCTTGCTGACGAGGCCACCAGATGAGTCTGCCAGGCGGATACCAACACCCGGAGCTGAAAAATGCACATGATTGCCCTGTACTGCCCGGGTATATATTTCTAAGGCCTGATCAACCGCTGTTACGGCAATCACTCCCGGCTGCGCCGCTGGATAACGGGGGTATGCCGCTGGGCCCTCGTTGCCTACAGATGCAACTATGCGGATGCCCTGAGCAAGTACGGCCTCCAGCGCTGACGAAAGAACCCGGTTAGGTGGGCCAGATAAAGACAGGCTGACAACGTCTGGTTCTTTACCAATGAGCCAATCCAGACCGCGGATAAGATCCGCAGCGGAAGCAATCACTAATCCCTTCGCTGTGCGGCCAAACACCTCGGCGTTATAAATGACGGCGTTATCCAGTAAGCCGCATTCAGCAGTAAATACTGATGCCATAGCTGTGCCATGGCGATAATCCGGGTTTGCACCTTTCGGATAAAACGCCTGCTGATAAACGTCGGTTCCGGCGAAACACTCATGGTCGGCCTTCACGGAAGAATCCATCATGCCTATACGTAAGATCTGTTGAGGGCGGCTGTACATGCCCATAAGGCGTGCAGCATCACTCGGAGACATGCCGTTACTGTTCGCTGCAGATTGGTTAACAGATGCCTCGGCGTCCAGAGTGTAAACATGATTGAGCTCAGCACTTTCGGTACGCTCTTCAGAGAAGGTCACCAGCAGCTGCCCTAATCCGTCCAGCTTTTCTACCGAACGAACCTCAGCCCCAGCCTCCAGTGCACGCTCAAGTGCCTCATCGTCCATCAGCTCAATATATTCGTCCGGCACAGACAGAATTTCGAGATCATCAAGGCGCTCATCGAGTTCCGCTAACTGATGAAGGCTATCGAGTTCATCCGGGAAATTCCGCTCCATTCGCTCAAGACGATCCTCCATGTGGTCTTCAAGATCGTCCTCAAAGTCGTCGTCCATCTTATGATGTTTATCGAACATATCTTCAAGACGATCTTCCAGGTCGTCATCGAAGTCTTCTGCTTTTTCTAAGCGAGCTTCGAGACGTTCTTCAAGTTCGTCTTCGAATTCATCGTCATCAAACTCACCACCCGAGCCATTGCTTTCACCGATAGTACCTAGTTGATCCTCTAACTGGCTTTCTAACGCGTCTTCGTAATCATCTTCAAAGTCGTCATCACTGGCATGGCAGAACCCGCCGGGCAATGCCAGAATAAAAACCAGTAAAGTGAAGTAGATAGAACGCACTGCCATCTCCAGAAATAATCGCTGCTACTAACTATAACGAACAACGCAGAAATTTATTTCGTATCTCAGGGAATAATTAGTCGAAGGAATCGTTAGTCATTGTATGAAGGCTCAAGAACAAGAATTCCGCCAACAATTGCTGGATATGCTTCCTGCACTGCGGCGTTACTGCTATGCCCTGACCAGCGACCGGCACAATGCCGATGACCTGCTGCAGGCGAGCGTGGAAAAAGCACTGCAACGCTGGGAACAATATCAGCCCGGTACGGAGTTCAGTCGCTGGATGTACCGCTTGTGCCGTAATCACTGGATAGACACCATGAGAACCGACAAACCGACCGACGAGTTCGAGGAAGACAGCATGGCGCAGGATGCGACAATCGGCCCTGAAGCACTGGCAATCAGCCAGACCGCCCTGGAGCGCCTGCAGGGTCGCATCAATCAACTAAGCGATGGTCTGCGTATGGCTTTATATCTGGTCGCAGTGGAAGGTCGCAGCTATCAGGAGGCCGCCGACATACTCGATGTTCCGGCTGGAACCATCATGAGCCGTATTGCCAGAGCCCGACAGCAACTTGCTGACGGCAACGATCTGTGAGGGTGTTATGAACAGAATCGACGACCAGACATTATCCGCCTATATCGATAACGAACTCAGCCCGCTCGAGCGCGCAGAGACTGAAGCAGCGCTAGAGCAGTCGCAAGCCTTACGTGCGCGCCTTGCACAATTACAAGGGGCTGATATCGCGGCCAAAGCCTGCTTCAGCGATATCGACAGTGAGCCTATGCCGGAGGGCCTTGAGGCTCTGATCCGTGGCGATATTGATGCCACAGATAAATCAGCATCGAATGTCGTGACATTTCCTGAACACCCTGTACGCCCAGCACTCCCTACACACCCGCCACGTCGGCGTATTTCCGCGCCGGCCTGGGGGATCGCAGCAAGCGTCGTTTTGGGCGTTGTATTGTTCTGGCAGTCACCTCAGGGCGATAGCAACCAGCAACGACTGAATCAGTTCGCCAGTAACGCAGCGTCAGGTGAAGTGTTGGAAACCGACGACTGGCGTGCCGAAGTGATCTCCAGCTATCAGCTGGCGAATGGCACACGCTGCCGTACACTGCAGCAGCACACACCAGATACCAGTCGTGTTCTTCAGGCATGTGGTGAACCGGGCAACTGGCAGTGGCAGATACTGAACGATGGCGAAAGCTACAGCACAGCAACGGTCGACAGCATTGACAGCGAGTATGGTACGCAGGTGATGAGTGCCGAAGAGGAAGCCCGCTGGCTGCAGAAAAAGTAATCTTTCAGGGGGCATTCGCCCCCGGTGTATCAATAACGGAACTGCTTAAGTGTATCCTGCAGTGATGCCGCCAATTCAGCCAGTTGATCCGCTGAAGCGCGGGTTTCGTCGGCCAGGGAGAGAGTTTCCCCACCAATTACGTTAATCTGCTCAACACTGCCCGTGGCCTCACACACCGCAGTATTCTGGGTGCCTGCGCCTGACGATATCTGCTCATTCAACTGCAGAATTGTCTCTACCGCCTGAGTGATGTCACCAAGAGACATCGCCACCTGCTGGGCCTGCTCAACGCTCTCACGCACCTGATCGCGACCGTCGCTCATGATATTCATGACCTGCACTGCGTCTTTGTTCAGGGTGTCGAGAATACCGCCAATTTCAGCAGCAGATGCCTGAGTCCGCCCCGCCAGCATCCGGACTTCGTCTGCCACCACAGCAAAGCCCCTCCCCTGCTCACCAGCACGAGCGGCTTCAATCGCAGCGTTTAATGCCAGCAAGTTGGTCTGTTCTGTAATTTCACTGATAACCGTAAGAACACTGATGACGTTCCGGCTTGTCTCGGCCAGGCGTTCCATAGACCCAACGCCCGATTCAATTTTCTCGGCCAACAGAGACACGCTCTTAGCCGAGGCATGTACCTGTTGTTGTCCTTCACTCGCCTGTTTACATGCCATGCGTGCCGATTCTAAAGCGTGATCAGCCGAGCCTGCGGTATCGGCAAACGACCGGGACAGTTCTTCCATCACGGTTGCCACCTGCCCGGTTTCATTAGCCTGTCGTTGAATCGCTTCGCGGCTTCGATGGGCAATTTCAGTCGTGCCACTGACAGAACCGCCGAGCTGCTCAGCCACCTGACCAACCGCCCTCACCGTATTCTGGAGGCGCTCAATAAAGCGGTTAAAGTGAGCAGACAAGACGGTGGCCTCACGAACACCCGATACATTCAGGCGACGGGTAAGATCCCCCTCACCAGAGGCAATGTCATTCAAAGCACCCGCGATTTTATCCAGCGGGCATGTGATAAAGCGGGTGATCAGCATCGATAATCCAAGCAATAGCGCTAACACCAACACACTGGTAATCACGCTGGCTGATGTAATACTGCTGATGCTCTGCTCTGCAGAGGTTCGCATCTCTTCGCTTTCAGTGCGCACCTGCTCAGTACGCTGGGAAGACAATACGGCAACATCTGCAATCAACGACATCATACTGTTGGAGTGGCTCTGCAGTTCTTCCACCATGCTTATGTGTTGCTGACGCAGATTGAGAATCGATTCATCACCAGTAAACAGCAAGGACGCCAGCACCGCTTTCTGCTCACGCATTGATGTAACCAGTTCTGCGAGGTCGGAAGTGCCTGCCGTTGCTTCTGTCAGCGCTTCAAGCTGATCATCAAGGCGCTTTAGTAACGGCACGGCAATGTTTTTTTCCAGGCTGATAAGACTGGATGCGTCATTAACGGTCTGCATCTGATAAGAGATCGCGCCAAGGCGCGCTGCCGCTTCTGCCAGTGCAGCAGAAGCTGACGAGACGGTATCACGGTCACCCTGAACGAAATTAAAGAGGTCCGCGGCCATGGCTTTCCAGCCACCGGTGCCATCGTCTGAAAAAATATCTGCGGTATCGTCTACGCGGTTGAACTGCTTCTTAAGCGCACGTTTTTCGCGCTTCACCAACAGAGAACTTTTGCCTTTTAAGGAACCCGCATCACGTTGCATCGCGAACACAGTTCCTTCGGTCTCCGCTGCCAGTTCCGCCATGCGCTGCTCATTCTGCAGCATCTGACTTTTCGTCGCGAACAACTCAGCTTCGACATCTCGCAATGAAGTAATGACATTGCGCAACTCCGGCCAGGTAACCTCTTCGAGGGTCAGGTTAAGCCTTGCATTTTCGCTCAACTCAGCCGGAGTTTTGGCCGCCATCACCTTAAGTGCATGACTGAGGATTTCTGAATTCACCTGCTGCTGGTCGACTAAGGCCAGTGACTGTTCGGTTTCGGATGTCATTTTTTCACTGACATCACTCGCCACACCACCCAGCCAAAGCGTCATGGCCGACACCACCATAACCGATATCAACGCAACTGATGACAGAGCCACCAACAGCTGACGAATCGAGAGACTCATCCCAGTCATACACTACCTCACTTTTACTGAAACAAAATCAACGCAGCTGAGACCACTCCAGTGACTCATAGTGACCGTTGCGGATAACTGTCGGCCATACTTCATGACTTGCCTGATGCTTGTCTTTTGCGAACGACACCGGAACGCCAATACCCACATCGAGGCCGCTGAGACTTTCAATACCGTCGATTACAGATTCACGATCAGTGGCCGCCGAACTTTTCAGGCCTTCGACGAAAATTTTTGCCGCCAGATAGCCTTCCAGAGAAACAAAGTCGGGTTTTGCACCGCCGCCATACTCAGCGAGGTCCTTACGGTATTCAGCAACGCCCGCGAGATCTGACTCGTAGTGCGGAACGACCTGAGTAACAATCACACCTTCGGCATCGTCACCCAGTGCATTCAGCAGTGGCAGGCTACCTACGAACGAAACGTTAACGAACAGCACTTCATCCATGTCCTGTTTTGCCTGGCGGATAAACTCAGCGCAGGGGGCGTAAGCACCCACCATGATGATGGCCTTAGGCTCAGTGTCTGCATCAAGAATAGTGCCCAGAGCGCCTTCCACGTTGGTGGTGTTGCGCGCGTAGCGGCCGTGAGCCAGAGAATCGGTATCGGCGAAACCGCGTGCTTTCAGCGCCGCGACAGCACCGTTGTAGCCTGCATCACCATAGCCATCATTTTGAGTGAAAAATGCGATTTCTTCCGGCTTGATGCCAATGCTCATCAGGCCATCAACCATGGCTGCAGTTTCTTCTGCGTAGCTTGCGCGGTAGTTAATCACGTAGCGGTCAGGTGGAGTTTTACGCAGCACGCCGGCGCCAGTGTAGGCACCGAACAGTACCGTCTTCTTCGCGTTAGCAATCGGTACCGTCACAATCGCCGTTGGTGTTCCCACGTTCCCAATCACAGCAACGACGCCCTTGTCGTCGATCAGAGCATTCATGTTAGGTGCAGCACGATCTGGCTCATAACCGTCATCAAGTGCTATGAATTCAATCGTCTTACCATTTACCCCGCCAGCAGCATTCACCCGGGCAAAATAGCTTTCTACACCAGTTTTAACGCCATTGCCCAACGCAGACGCGGGACCAGACAAAGCCGCAGACATCCCGACTTTAATGGTGTCGGCTACGGTGAGAGAAGAAGTAGCAGCGATCGCCGATGCAAAAAGCATACGGACGACAATTCTGCGCAAACGGCGCAGGCGACGGAACGGGCGAAGTTTCATGAAGAGCTCCTGTCTGAATGACTGTGCTTAATTACTGCTCAGTGCTCACGCAGCACTGAGGCTCCACTTGAGTATAGAGGCCTATCTGGAACAACCAGAGCAAAGCACGGTACTTATCGAGCCGACCTGACTTTCGTACACAGGGCTTTGGTCTCATTGCGGGGGGCTCTACAGGTTTCAGGTCCGGCTCTACAATTGACACAGCCCATTGCGCCGCTGACAGACACGGGTAACAATGCGACAGCATCACCGATTAACAGATTCAGGAATCACCACATGCAGCGTCGATCAGTTACTTCTTTTATTTTTGGTCTGATGATCAGCTTTTCAGGGCTATCAATCGCTGACGATGAGTCGCCTGCAGCTATGGCAGACACCATGGAACCAACACCTGCACCGACGCTATTGAATCTGTCAGGGATGATTACCTTGCTAGACGGCAGTGCACCGGAGGCTGAACTCAAGATCGAAGTGATTAACGAGACCGGCAGTGACTATCAGGGTGAACTCAAAATGGGCGCAGGAGATGCTTTGCAGCTGACCCTGGCGAATGGCGAAACAAACACCTATCTGATTTCACCATCGGTTCGTCATGCAGGCAAAGTCGCCGGGCTGCAACGTGCCGAGGTTGATCTGACCCTTTGGCTGAATGGTGATCCGGCCCCTGCGGTCAGCAGCACAGAGATCGATATTCGCCTGCCAGTTGAAGCCTTCCCGCTGGTGCGCTCCGAACCACCAGCAATGGAACGCAAACGCGAAGACGAAGCGCCTTACGAATACTATGCCCGCTCACAGCAACTACAGCCGCTTAAGTTTACTTACAACCCAGGCCCTGTGAATCTGCAGGTACGCAAGACCGTATATCCAATTCCAGTCGTTACTGGTCCTGTTGAGATCAGTATTGAAGTTATCAATCACGGCTCAGTGACCGCCGATACCCTGACCCTCCGTGACACCTTAGAAGAAGTTGACTTCACCGCCTCCAGCCAGGGCTTCACCCGCTTTGCTGGTGACGATGGGGTTGAGCTTGTCTGGGAAGCGACGATGGAAAACCTGCAGCCTGGTGAAAGCCGCCGCCTTAACTACCAGGTCAACGCCCGTCACGATGTTGGTAATAAACAACTCCCAGCGACCACAGTCATCATGAACGACGAGCTGACCGGCCTCAGCAACAAGGTATGGCTGCCTAAATGGCACTGACAGAACGTCTCCAGCGGGGCGTTGGGTTAGAAAGCGGCCTGTAAATTGGCCGCGACGCTGTGACATCCATCACAGCGTTGAAAGATACATCACGACCGCTGCACCCCTATGTTGTATCGCGTTGTAGTGAAATGTAACTACCACTCAGTTACGTTCGGTATGACTCGTTAGACACAAAAACTGTGGGGGATAATTCTCATGCCCTTGCTTAACTGAACATGCTCAGTCTTCTTCTCTGCTACGAGGATATTCCGCATGTTCCGATCTACTCTTTCAACTGCCTTGCCAACCGCTCTGGCGCTCGCTGTTCTGGCAGCCAGCGGCTGTTCTGAACTTAATACCGAAGACGATGATACGGCTTCCGGATCAGGAGCCGGCGGTGACGCCACTCTCGCCGGTAAAGCCGCTGACGGCTACCTCGCCGGTGCCCGTGTCTGCCTCGACCTGAACAGCAACAACGCCTGCGACGACGGTGAACCGTCCACCACTACTTCCGCCGGTGGTAGCTACACCCTTGAAAACGTCACCCAGGAGCAGATCGACAACTCTCCTATCGTTGTTGAGATTATCGTTGGCGAAACCATCGATGAAGACGAACCCGGCGTCGCCATTGAGAAGACCTACACCCTCACTGCACCTGCAGGCTCAGCGTTTGTCAGCCCGCTGACCACCATGGTACAGAACGAAATCAAAGAAAACGGCCTGTCCCCTGAAGCTGCAAAGGCCAGCATCCAGAGCAAACTTGGCACAGAAATCGACCCGACCGCCGATTACGTTGCCGGCTCAGATGATGAAACCAATGGCGAAGAATTCCGCCGCCTGCACAAAGTAGCTCAGGTTACCCGCGCCGTGATTCAGCAGAACATTGAGCTGGTCGATGCGGTACTGGAAGACAGCGGTGTTTCTATGGAAGACCTGACCGCCCTGATAGTAGAGCAGGTACTCAACGCCATGGACGATATCAGAACCGCGATTGATAACGCCGGTGACAACTTTAACGCCGACGGCGTTGCAGGCTCAGAGGATCTGAATGGCGCGCGCCTTGACCCAACGACGGTAGAAGACGATCTGCAGGCACGGGAAGACCGCAAAGCTGCCACAGCAGCCAATCTGGGAAGTCTGGTGTCGACGGGAGAAGGCCTGAACTTCTTTGAGGGTTATGAAGATTTCGACGGCATGATGTATGGCTACGGTAACGTAAAAGCCGATTCAGAAGGCACTATCAACGTTACTTTCTTCGGATATAACCCTGAGAGCGAAACCTGGGTTACCGAAAGTGATGACGGTGATACCGAACAGGAATGCATTCTCACTGATGGCAGCTGGCAATGCGTTGCTGATAACGACGAGGTGATTAGCGTAAGCGGCGACAACATCCGTATTCTGAGAGGCGGCCTGAGCAACGCAGAAGAAATCATCGCAGGATCAGAGGTCAGCCTGACTGGTAAACGTATCAGCACCTACCTGCGTCATGCCTATCATCCGGTCATTGATCCAGCGGCTGTTTTCGAAGGTGATGCCAAAGGCTATCAACTGACGATTACACGCACTAATGACATCTACAGCATCTGGAAAGACAGTGTTGCCAGCGTCAGCGAATGTTGGAACGGCGACTTTAACGAAGGCAATACCTGGGCGCCTACCGACGTCTGGTGTAACAACGTATTCGTGCACACAGGTGACGGCAACTGGGAAACCGACGGTGATGCGGCGACTGCACTGAGCCAGCTTGTCAGTGCATCTGCTGCAAGCAATCCAACCAGCCGCGCGGATGTCGGTGGTGTAAATATCTACGGTGACGAACGCGAGTGGACTGTTGAACTGGTCACCGGCGGTACAGCGAATATCTACACCGCAGGATACAACAGCACGGGAACGGCCGAAGAGATTCGTAAGATAGCCAGCACCACATGGGCACAGACCACTGTCGGCGGCAAAGAAATACTGACTGTTAACCTGCCAGCAGATATCGCCTTCCAGGGTGGTTACGACGAGGGCCGCAAGCCGATCTTCACAGTGATTGACGGTTACGTGCGTCAGGGCGATATGATCCCCGCAGGTACCAGCCGCGATCGTCAGTGGGTATTCAACGGTGCGGGCCGTGATCAGATCAAAGCCGCATTCGACTATAGCCTGCTGGAGCCTCTTGCTGGCTGCGAACTGGAAGAACAATCTGAGGCAACTCTGGGCGATTTCACCAGTGCAGCGAGTGCCTGCTCAGCTACCGCCTTCGTGAACGCTGACGTGGCCGGTAAAGCCTTCTTTGTTGGCGATGGAGCTTTCAACTTTACGGCAGACGGCAACGGCCTGTTCAAAGGTGAAATTGGTGATGGTGTGTATGGCTCTCTGCCATTCACCTGGGAGCTGAATGGTAGCAGCGGTCACATTGTGATGAACGCTCAGACAACTTTTGAAGGAACCACCGTTTATATGCGGATGACACTGGCAAAAGTGGCAATCAACGCCCGCCAGATCAGCCTCGTAACCTTCGCTCAGGAAGACACTGACAGCTCCACTCTACCAGACAGTTCTGGAGAGGTACGGGCAGACGTCTGGGGCATTCGTTAACGGCTCCGGCTCTGATATTAAAAAGCCCCGCAGATGCGGGGCTTTTTAATGGCCTGACCGATGTATCAGAACAGATTCATCAGGCTGTCGAGGGTATCCTGACCACGCTTCTTGGATTCTTCGGGCGAGGTTTCGGTTTTGCCTTCCCAGATAATATCGTCCGGTGGCAGCTCATCAAGGAAGCGCGAATGCGTGGTGTCCATCGCCTCACCAAACTGACGACGCTTGCCTGCGTAAGTCAGGGTTAATGTACGTTTCGCTCGGGTAATACCCACGTACATCAGGCGACGTTCTTCTTCGATGGTGTCGGCTTCGATGCTGTTGCGGTGCGGCATCAGCTCCTCTTCCATAC
>Ga0255776_10007832_pt1 | contig 10651 bp, 5 predicted proteins | sample 071ome_19_FD_179974 | JGI IMG/M metagenome (GOLD analysis project Ga0255776, IMG submission 179974) | Coastal salt marsh microbial communities from the Groves Creek Marsh, Skidaway Island, Georgia - 071413AT metaG (version 2) | ecosystem: Environmental > Aquatic > Marine > Intertidal zone > Salt...
CGGCGTCGCTTTCGTTGGCGTCTTGGCGACAACTCTTCTCTTCGTCGCCGTACCTTTCTTATTGCTCAAAGCGAACATTTCGCGATCAAGTTCAGCTTGTCTATCTTTCAAGAACTGTCGACGATTTATAACCGCTCGTTTTTCTGTCGCCAGACGAAACGGTTCCGGTTGCGTCGAGGCGCCGAGTTTCTGCGCGTTTGACTTTGGAGTCTTGGCAGCGTTCATCAAGTTCGACTGTCGTCTGCCGCCAAACTCAATAGGCTCTGGAGTGAACTCAAACACATCGTAATTTGGGTCTACTTGCTCCCAGCTCGAATCGTTCGTGGTATCAGTAGTCGTATTAGTAATCTGTTTTCGAGCCACGCCAACGGGTCGATTGAAAATTTTTACGGTGTTGTTCGCCTTCCGTCTCTCCATCGCTTCCTTCTTGGCTGCTTCCACAGCCGCGCGTCCTTTTGCGCGCGAGGCCGTCATGAGGTGTGGTGAACTTGCCGCTGTCGTTCGTGGCGGCCAGTGCTGTTGAAGCTCCTCCTCCGACTCCTCATACCGTTCGTCGTCCTCTCTTCCTCTCTTTTGCCGCGTTACCTTTTTCGGCGGCGACGTGTACGTCGACCCAAAGCCGTAGTATTTGCGCGTCGACGTCACCCGTTTCGCGTTCTGTTTTGCAGTCGCTGTAGCGCGACTCCTCTTTTCTACAAATTCTCTAGATGGTTTCCTCGGCTGCGTGCCGGTAATGTATTGTTTATTTTCAGCCAGCGTCCACCGCGTCTCGTCAACGTGTCTTCGCTTTCTTTCAAAGCCCGCAACAACGTGCGTCACCGAAGGACCGTAATCGTTCACATCCTCCTCTTCATCCTTCTCGGCCATAACCACTCGGCTGTGCAACAACCTCGCTTTCTTTGCCCGTAGCTCGGCGTTCTTCGCAACCGCCTCGATGCGCATTCTCGAGTCCATTTGGCGCTTCTCGCGAATCGATGTCGCCGTTTCTTTCACCTCAACCTCGCGAGGCTTGCTCGCAGTAGCGTTGCGACTGTAATTATACGCCTTCCTCTCTAAATTTCTCGGCGACCGCCTTCGTACCGGTTGCGTTCCCGTGATGATTCTCTCGACGGCTTTGTTTCTCGCCGCCCCAACCGCCGACGGCTTTTTGCTCACAATTTTCTTCTCTCCCCTCTGCGACACGACCCGTTGTCGTCGTTGTCTGCTCCTCTCGCTCTCCTCTTCTTCCCCGTCCTCGTCCTCGTCCTCGTTCACTGCCACGTGCGACCACGGCGGCGAACTCGGCGGCGTACACGACGTCGCTTTCTGCGCGTCTAGTTCCCACGGCAACGGCGGCGGCAACTCGAACGACTTCCAAACGCTCGGCTTCGTCCCGCGCGGCGAGAGCAAACCTGGTGGGTTCGATTTTTAAAACGAAACGACACGCGCGAATGCGAAAATATACGCACACACACAGAGAGAGGGAGAGAAAACCAGTCAGTTTATTTCATCGCGCGGACTACACGGAGAGAGAGCGAGAGAAAGAAACAACGCTAACGAAAAGAGAAAAGTGTGCACCCTCTCGAATTTTCAAAAAATCGCCCCCCAAGGGAAGGAAGCGGCTTTGCCTCGACGAAAGAGTTTAACTCGCTGCTTTCCGTAAAACATCTTCGACTGAAAAAAACAAAAGGCACTACTCACCGCTCGGTTTCTCGCTCTCGAAGTACATCTCCGCTCGTTCGGACTCTTTCGTTCGATTCTTTTTACCCTCGGCGGAGTTATGGGAGACGAAATCGTAATACTTTGGAGCCGCGAACTCAAATCTGATTTTTTGGGGAAGAAATAAACGGTAAGTGTTTGGGGGAAAAAAAAATTGGAAAACAGAGAGAGAGAGAGAGAAGGACAATAATCGAGAGAGAAGAACGCGAAGAATGCAGGTTTCAAAACGCACGTTGGATCCATTCGAGAAGACGCTTTCTCTCTCTCTCTTTTCTTTTTCGTCGTTGTCTAAATGAGCGCGTCGTGATGCCTAAAATTTGTCGCGTTTTTTTTTGTGCAAAACGGGTGTGAAAAAAAAGAGCAAAAAAACAAAGCAGGCGTTGAAGATATATCACGCGCGCGATATGTTTCTTCTTCTTCAAGCGTTTGATGATGTGTTGTTACAAATAGTGTCAGTGGTTCGCTCTCTCTCTGCTCTTACTTTTTTTGTCGTTCATTTCTTTCTCGCGAATGCGCTGTTTTTTTATTGATCTCGTCGTTGCGGTCGTATCATCCCAACAGCTCCATCTCCGCTCTGAGCGCTTCCAGCTCTTCCTCCTCCGTGGAGGCGATTTTCTTTTGTTGCGGTCGCGCGGGCATCTTCGGCACCGCTTTCATCTTCGGCACGTCTGGCATCACCACCAACTCTTCTTCTTCTTTTGTTCCAAAACCAGGCTCTAACTCTTCGATTTCTTTCTGCAACAGCGCGTCTTCCACGTCCAAGGCGTCCAACTCCGCCAGCTCCGCCTCTAATTCGTCCTCGTCCAACTCCGCGGCGTACCCGACTTGCTGTCCTAACGCCTCGTTCACCTGCCTCATCTTCTCCGTCTGTTCGCTAATCTCGTCCATTACTTTATCCACTTTATCCACGTCCGTTTCTTTTGCCAACTGTTTCATCGCTCCGGCGCCCGATTTTAACGCGTTGAACGTCTCCGCCGTGGCTTTCGATCCCTCTAAAACAATCATCTGCTCCTGTAATTTCAACTGTTGATTCGCGACGACTTCGCACTGCGACTCGTACAATTTTTTCCTCTTCAAGCACTGCAAAGCCGCTCTTTTGTTCCCTTGTCTGTTGAACTCTCTCGCTTTCTCCAATTCGTTCGCTATCTTTTTCACGAGGAGCGCTTCGCGCTTGTCGAGCATTTCCAGAGTCTACACGTAAAGAGAGAGAGAGAGAGAGAGAAAGTCAGCACGCCACGCGCAAGAGATGTAAGAACGACACGCGCGATCGTCCACATCATCGTCGTAATCACCGAGAGAGAGTGACAAACCAAGAGACGCGCGGCGCAAACTCAAAAAACCTAAACGCCTCTCGCGGGTACAAAAGAGAAAGAGAGAGAGAGAAAAGAAACGCGCGTAGTAAACGTCTCGTCCAATTCGTCAAACGACGGACACGACGGACTTTGAACGAGAAACGAGGGGGGAAAACAAAAACGCACATCTTTCAACTTATCGACGGCATCGAACGCGGCGCGTCCGCTCGACGTCGATCCCAGGTTGTTGTTGTTACTGTTGTTTCGATTGCTCGAAGACGACGACGACGGTTGCCCGAACAGTCTCTTGAACATGATGATTGGAACGCGTGCGAGAGACAATTTTTTTTTTTTCGTGTGTGTGTGATTTGTGAGGAAAATGCAAAGTAAAACAGGTTGCCTTTTGAAAAACGCGCGCGACGCCGGGTTCGAGAAGCAAACGGACGCGCGGAGAAAGAGAGCGGTGCGTGCGTGTTTTTACGGCGCTCTGATATTGCGTGATACAAGTACTCTTTTTCAGATACGTAGTTGTAGTAGTAGTAGTAGTAGTAGTTGTTGTTAAAATCTTTTATAAAAATAGTTAGTCGTCTTCGCCGAGTAAATCGAACACGTTTGCTTTCTTCGTCGCTTCTCCTCCGGCTTTGGTTTCGCTTTGCTGCTGCTGCTGGTTCTCTTTCTTGTTGTTCTCGCCGTTGTTGTTGCTCTTTTTGGGCGCGTCCACCGAGATGAATCCGTCGGCGTCCGGGACGTTCGCGGGTTTCTTTTCCGAGTTTTGTTGCTTTTTGGAGGCGTTCTCGGATTTCGTCCCGCTCTCTTTGCGAGCTGGTCGAGAATTCACTCGGAGTTTTTTCAAGTCTTCGTAGAGTTTGTCGATTTCCGCGGAGCGTTCGTCCGTTGCGGCGTCGCCCTCGTTTTCTTTCTTGAGCGCCTCGATTTTGTCTTTCAACTCTTGCTCTTCTTTGGAAATTTGACGACTCGAGCCACCGCTTCTGCCGCTGTCTCTTTTCTTTTCACCTAACTCTGCTAAACGTTTCTTTTCCGCCAGTTTGGCTTCTTCTATGCGCTTATCTTCTTCTAACCAGTCTTTGCCGGAAGCTTTCAACGCCTCTTCGCGCGGTCTCGCGCCGCCAAAGAGTGAACTTCTGGACTCGGATGTCGATTCTCCAATCGGCGCCTCGCGTTTTTTCAGTTCTAGTTTCGGTCGATTGGCGAGATCTTCCGCGGTGGCTTCACGCAACTCCTCCACTCGCGGTTCTCTGCGTTCTCTGCGTTCTCTGCGTTCAAACTCGCCGGATTTGCGACGTTCGGGAATGGGCTCTCTCGGTGCGTCTTCCACGTACTTCACATCCACCGGTTTCGCACCACCAAAAAGACTGGAAGAACTCGCGGGTGCTTCGGTTTTTTTGTCCGCATCTTCGGAACGTTTTTGTAAGTTCAATCGCGGACGCTCGCGAACCGGTTCGTATCGATCGTCGTCTCTCACAGTCGTTCGTTTCGACCAGTCGCCGGTATCCGCGCGACTCGGCCCGAGCGGTTCGCGTTCGCCTCTTCGACTGTCTCGATCGTCGTACCCACGATCTCTGAACCCGCCTCGCCTTTCTTCTCTTTCCGGCAACGCCGTACGCTTCGACCAATCTCCGGTATCCGCTCGACTCGGTTCCGGTTCGCGCCTTCGCTCTCTCCCGTCTTCGTCGTAGTCGCGATCGTCGTCTCTTCGCCCGCGTCCGTAGTCATCTCTTCGCTCTCGATCGTACCTGTCTCCTCCTCTGTCCCCGTACCTGTCGCCTCCTCTGTCTCCGTACCTGTCTCCTCCTCTGTCTCCGTACCTGTCGCCTCCTCTGTCTCCGTACCTGTCGCCTCCTCTGTCTCCGTACCTGTCGCCTCCTCCTCTGTCTCCGTACCTGTCGCCTCCTCCTCTGTCCCCGTACCGATCTTCTCTGTCTCCGTACCTATCGCCGCCTCTTCGCGAGTCGTACCGATCGTCGTCTCGATCTCTCCCACCACCACCTCGGTCCCCGCCGTAATCTTTAAATGCTCCACCAAGCTCTCCAGGTCGTCTCCTATCCATTTCTTCTTCCTCTCGCCGTTCTCGGTTCGGCGCCGTCGGCAGCGCGTACACGTCCACCTGGTCTGATCCTCTTCCTCCTCCTCGGGAAGGTCTGTACGCCCCACCGTCGTCGATTGGCGCCGACGCCGTCGCCATTCCAGAAAACTCCGCCAGCGAAAGTTTCGTGCCTTTCTTCTTCTTCCCGCCTCCTTGCTTCGCCGCTTCGCTCAGCGACGGGAACTTGCTCTCGTCCGTCGTCGTCTTCGTCTTTGCGGTTTGTGGTGCCGAAGCAGCGGCACTCGTGCTTGGCGGCGGGTCCCCGAGCCCGGGAAAATCGGGAAGCGAAGAATCGTCGTCGTCGTCGTCCCACGACTTTGTCTTCGCGGTTGCCGCGTTGCCCCAAGCCGACATCTTTCTTTTTTCGTGCGCGCGCGCGTGAGATTCTCTCTCTCTCTCTCGTCGTTTTCGATCGATCGATCTGTCTCTCGCGAAAGAAAGAGAGACGAACGAGAGCGATTTGTTCTCGAACTTTTGAGGTCTTTGGAAGAAAAATTTGTCGAAGACGACGAGAAAAAAAGCGAAAGCGATGATGGTAAAAAATGCAAAAGAGAGAGAGAGAGAGAGAGTTTGCGACGGATGCGGCGATACTATTAATAAAACAAACGTTCCCACTCGCACAGCTTTCGCGATCTACGAATACGTGTACACACACACGTATGTGCATATATATATACAAAAAGTGCCACCTAGCGTTTCGGCGTGCCTTCGACGTGCCTTCTCTTATCCTTGCGGAAATCTCGCAACGCCTTTTCGGCTTCGGCTTTGAGAACTTTTTCTCTCTCGTCGAACGGTAAGGTTTCTAGGGACATGGCGGACTCGATGATGTCTCTCGGTTCGATCTCGTCCGGGTCGCAGTTGTCGAAGATGAGAGAGCCGATGCGTTTTATTTTTCGAGACGGGGTTTGGCGGTCTTCTTCTTCTTCTTCTTCTTCTTCTCCTTCTTTCTCTTCTTCTTCGTCCGACGAGGCGTTGACGAAGGAACGCTGACTGTTTCGTCGCGCGATGCCTGGCACGAATCGTTCAAAAAAATCACCAACTATGGGACTTCCCGGACCGGTCTCGTTTCCATCCGATTGTTCGGCGCTCCCTCGACCGCGCGAACGCGAGCGACTCTTTTCGCCGTTCCTCCTTTGTGAAGACGCGCGCTTCCGTTCGCGTGATTTCTGCTGAATGTCCGAAGAGCAGCTGCTTCCGTTCGCAGTCGTCGCTTCGGATTGTTTGCGCGCGAGCATGTGTTCGAACGAGCCCCGGCTGCAATAATTAAGCGTGTTCCAGGACGGCACGCGTCCTCGCGTGGCAACGTTTCGTCGATCCATTTTCATTTCTCTCAATTCGCGGACGCACTCGTCCAAAGTGTGTTCAATGCCGCACGCGTTTTCAATCGCGCCGAGTTTCGGCCACGTTTCGCGTTCGCCCAGAGTAGCCGTATCGAATAAGTGTTCTCTCGTCGGATTGGATTGAATCATCCTAAGATGTTTCCATCCGTACGCCATGACGACAGTAACGTCGCCTTCCCACGTTTGACCGAACAGTTTCGCGACGTCCAAAACGTCCGCGCCAGGTAAAAACTCGAGAAATTGTTGACATCTGTGTTTCCACTCAGACTCGACAAAATCGGCGATCCACGAAAGCGTGGGATGTAAAGACGCGAACCATCGTTTGATTCGTAAGATTGGCACGATGTGTGGATTCGTTTGACTGACTATGAAGTAGTTCACGTTGAACAGTTGCGACAATGCCTCCATTGGTAAGTCGGCTTGTAAAGATCCGTCGCGCCAGCGCTGCGTTTTACGACCTTTGCCACCTTCGTTCGCGCTCGATTGCCACGGAACAAAAGCACCGTTTCTTGCTTTGGCCAGTAATGGCTGCGGTGGAAACAGAGATGGAAATGCGCACGAGGCAGCGACGGCGGACCAAATGACCAAGTGCGGCGAAGTCAAGTAATTCAACAGTCTCGGCTTTTGACCCGGTCTCGCGTCCGCCGGCGAGACGCAGACGGACAAAATTCTTCCACCAGATCTATCGTACGCCTCTTGAAAAGTCAAATCGCCGTATAGGTCTCGCAAGCACTTCTGAAAGAAATCGATGTTGTGCATGCCTCCAGTTTTCACCAGATGAAACATGGAAGTCAAGAAATCCGTGCCGGAGAAGAAGGTCAAATCGGGCAACGCCGATTCAAAATTTTCGTCGCTAAAGAAATCGTGCAACTCCTCGCTCGTTCGCGTGCACACCACCGCAGCTATTATACTACCAACTGAAGATCCGGCAAGCACTCGAGGTAATAGATTCTTCCTGTTGAGTGCTCGGCACACACCGATGTGAAACGTTCCTAAACTCCCTCCGCCGGAAAGAAGTAAACCGGTTCTTCCAAACACGTGTCTTGTTTCTTGCAAAAACGAAAGTTTTTCAGTCACTGGAATCTGCGAATCGTTCGATATGAGCTTCAAACACGTCTTCACTTCTTTTATGTATTCTCGGACTAACTTTGGTACGCCGCCAACGGGCGCGTGTAATCGCCTCCCGAGGTTGGACATGTTGCCTAAATTCCTCAACAGTTCAGCCCGCAAACCAAACATAATCTCCTCGACGTCCCCCGAGTTTCTTTGTACTCTCAAAACTCTCAACTGCTCCGCAATTAATGCTCGATCGTACTCTCTCGGCGTGAACCCCGTGTATTTTTCCTCCCTTTTGTGTTGCCGTTGCACGACGCACGCGTCGTCGACGACTAAAGAAGAAAACTCGTTCTTCGAATTCTGTTGGTCTTCTCTGCTCTTATAATCTTTACCGCTACTACTATTAGTGTTCAATCGAAACAACCCGTTCAAGCTGTTCCGAAACTTCCCGCCTTTCAACCCTCTCTTATCGCTCGAACAGTACGTGATCGCAATCTCCTCCTCCTCCTCCTCTTCAAACTGCTCCAACTCCTCCTCTAAAGTCACGTAGTTCGCGTACGTCTCGCACTTACTCATCCGCTTCAATATGCTCCTCTTCACTCTCTCTTTCCTCTGTCGATGCCTTCTCCTTTTCGCCGTCGCCGTTTGCCTCGCGAAATATATCAACACCGAAACCAGCAGCACCTCTCCGTAAAACGAAAACGGATCGACGATAAATCTTCGCACTTTCGAAGACAACGGCGCGCGCTCCGGCACGCGCTTCGCCAAAGGTTGCCCAATTTTCAGTCGATAATTCGCGGTAAAATCGGACAAAAACGCATCTCTCGCGAAGACGACGTCCGTTTTCTTCTTGCGCATCGCGGTTATCAGTTCTTTCATCGCGTCGATTACTGCTAGCGAAGAAGAAGAAGATGACGACGACAAGGACGACGGTGTTTTCGTTTTCTCGGCGAGCGACAACGACGAAGGAGGAGAAGAAGAAGCGAGCGTCGCGTTCCGCGTCAAGAGTCTGAAATCGTTGCCGCCGTCGCCGGTAAATGAAGGCGACGAAAACGACGCCTTCGCGAGGTACGACAGCGCTTCAAAGAAAGAAGACGAAGACGAAGAAGCCATCGTCTGTCTCTCTCTTTTCCTCTCTCTCTATCCGCGCGTGTGTGTATGTTTCAGTTGTCTCTCTGATGTGATGGTCAAAATAGTGCGCTTTCGTTGTGTCGCGTCTCTCGAGAGTCTAGTCAGCTTTTTTTCCCCACGCGAGAGTCGCGTCTAACTGTCAAATGCGCGTCACTTCTCGTCGCCGCGCGTGCGCTGTTCTTTTTGCTTCGCTTTAAAAGAGGGACTGAAGGAAACGAAAGAGAGAGAGAGAGAGAGTAAACATATCCATCGTTCGAACGAAAAAGAGAAAATGAACGAGAGAGCGCGATTCAGAGTCGAACACCTCTCGAGAAGCGTGATGAGGGATTACGACGACGCGAAAGAATTGGACGGAGGTGCCGACTCTGTCTTCTTCTCTTCTTCGGGAAAAGAAAGAACGAACGCGTTGAGACGAAACGCGTGCTCGGCGAGGAGAGAAGCGCGACCAAAACCGGGCGGTGGCGCGGGTGTTTTAGACGTGACCGATTCTCGAACCGGTCGGAAGTATCAAATACCAATCTCGGAGGATGGGACCGTGAATGCGTCCGCGTTCAAAGATATTAAAGCGGGCGGGGACGGGAACGGGTTAGTTTTGTACGACCCGGGGTACACGAACACGAGCCCGTGCGTGAGCAGAATTAGTTTCATCGATGGGAATAAAGGGATTTTGAGGTATCGAGGGTACCCGATCGAGACGTTAGCGGAGAAGAGCTCGTATTTGGAGTGCGCGTTTTGCGTGATTTACGGCAACTTGCCGACGGCGAACCAGTTGGCGGATTGGAGGGAGGCGATTTCTAGACACTCGGCGTTGCCAATTCCGGTTATTAATACCATCGAGGCGTTACCGCACGATGCGCATCCCATGGGGGTAATTTTGGCCGGGTTGAACGCGTTGTCTGTGTTTCATCCGGAGCAAAATCCAGCATTGGCCGGGAACGGGATTTATCAGAACAAAGACGTGCAGGATAAACAAATCGTGAGAATTTTGGGGAAGATGACGACGTTGGCGGCGCACGCGTATCATCGAAACACCGGGAGGAAACCAGCGCCGCCAAACGCGAGACTTTCGTACGCGGAAAACTTTTTGTACATGTTGGACGCTGGTTTGGATATTTCGCACAGACCGAATCCAAAGTTGGCGAAAGCGTTGGATACGATGTTTTTGTTACACGCGGAACACGAGATGAACTGTTCGACCGCGGCGTGTAGACATTTAGCCTCCAGCGGCGTGGACGTGTATTCTGCCGTCGCTGGTGCGGTCGCGGCGTTGTACGGACCGTTGCACGGAGGCGCTAACGAAGCAGTGCTGAGAATGCTCGAACGCATCGGCTCGGTGGAAAACATTCCCGATTTCATCGAACGTGTGAAAAGAAAAGAAGTGAAAATGTTTGGATTCGGTCATCGAGTGTATAAAAACTTTGATCCGAGAGCGAACGTTATCCGAGGAATCGCCGAGGAAGTGTTTTCGCTCGTTGGACGCGATCCGTTGATTGATGTCGCGGTAGCGTTGGAGAAACACGCGAGAACGGACGAGTATTTTATCAAACGTAAATTGTACCCGAACGTAGATTTTTATTCTGGATTGGTGTATCGGGCGTTAGGTTTCCCACCGGAATTCTTTACCGTTTTGTTTGCCATCCCGCGGGCGGCAGGATATTTAGCGCATTGGAGAGAGCAGTTGGTAGATCCAGACTTGAAAATCGCTCGACCGCAACAGGTGTATAAAGGCGAGTGGTTGAGAGATTACCCGGAGATTAACCAAAGAGACGAACGCCAAGAACACATGGGCGTCGTTCGAGCGTCGAACGCGACGAGGCGACGAATGGCAGGTACCAGAGGAGGGACTGGGTTTTTGAGGGATCCAGCATCCCACATCGTAGCCACGAAAGAAATTTCGTTGAGCACGAAAGGGTGGGGGAGTTCTGCCGGCGAACAAGGGTCGAGCGGTATCGAGCATTTTTGTTGAGAAAGAGTGAAAGAATAAAAAAGAGAGAAGTCGAAAGTTGAGCATATACACATATACATACATA
>Ga0255776_10007835_pt1 | contig 10650 bp, 7 predicted proteins | sample 071ome_19_FD_179974 | JGI IMG/M metagenome (GOLD analysis project Ga0255776, IMG submission 179974) | Coastal salt marsh microbial communities from the Groves Creek Marsh, Skidaway Island, Georgia - 071413AT metaG (version 2) | ecosystem: Environmental > Aquatic > Marine > Intertidal zone > Salt...
CAGATGGAACCCGGGCCAATGCCCACCTTGACGGCATCAGCGCCGGCGTCCACCAGCGCCCGGGCGGCATCCGCGGTGGCGATGTTCCCGCCAATCACGTCTAGCTGGGGATAGGTGGCCTTCAGCCAGCGCACCCGGTCGAGCACGCCCTTGGAATGGCCGTGGGCCGTATCCACGACGATGATATCCACGCCCGCTTCTACCAGCGCGGCCACCCGCGCTTCCGTTTCCGCGGAGGTGCCCACGCTGGCGCCCACGCGCAGCCGCCCCTGGCTGTCCTTGCAGGCCCGGGGATACATCTGGGCCTTGTTGATGTCCTTCACCGTGATGAGGCCACGAAGCTCGAAGGCGTCATTGGTGACCAGGACCTTTTCGATGCGATGGCGATGGAGCAGATCCCGCACCACGTCCTCCGCCGCGTCCTCCGGCACCGTTACGAGCTTCTCCTTCGGGGTCATGATCTCGCTGACCTTGGTTTCGAGGTCGGGCTCGAAGCGCACGTCCCGGGAGGTCACGATGCCGAGCAGATCATTGCCGCGCACCACGGGCACGCCGGAAATGGCGTGCTCCCGGGTCAACTCGAGGAGCTGACGCACCGTCGCTTCCGGAGCAATGGTGATGGGGTCGCGAATCACGCCGCTCTCGAACTTTTTCACCAGGCGCACTTCCCGGGCCTGGCGCTCGATGGGCATGTTCTTATGGATGATGCCAATGCCCCCTTCCTGAGCCATGGCAATGGCTAGGCGGGCTTCCGTCACCGTGTCCATCGCAGCGGAAAGCAGGGGAATGTTGAGGCGGATATTGCGCGTCAGCTGCGTCGTTAGATCTACCTGCGAGGGCAACACATCGGAGAAGGCAGGCAGGAGCAGAACGTCGTCAAAGGTGAGCGCGTCGTGGGCAATTCGAAGCATCGCGAGGCCCCCAAAAAGGTAAGCGCGCAATGCTACGCCGACGGGCCTTGGAAGGCAAAAAAGACAGCGCCGAGGGCCCCTTCGGAGCCCGGGAAGGAAGGGTGCTAGCATGGACGCCATGAGCATGGTCGCGCCCCCCCAAACGCCCTACACCCCGAGCCGCCTTAACCACGAGGTGCAGGTCGCGCTGGAGAACCAATTTGGCCTGATCCAGATCGAGGGGGAGATCTCCAACTTCTCCCGTCCGGCCTCAGGCCACTGGTACTTCACCCTGAAGGATTCTAAGGCCCAGGTGCGCTGCGCCATGTTCCGAGGGCGCAATGCCCGGGTGCGCTGTGAGGTGCGCAATGGGCTCCAGGTGCAGCTTCGGGCTCGGGTGAGCCTCTACCCCGATCGGGGGGAGTTCCAGCTCATCGTCGATAGCCTCGAGCCCGCAGGGGAAGGCGCCCTGCGCCTGGCCTATGAGGCGCTGCGGAAGCAGCTCGAAGCCGAGGGCCTCTTTGCCGCCGAGCGCAAGCGTCCCCTTCCCGCTTTGCCTCGGCACATCGCCCTGATCACCTCGGCCACCGGCGCCGCGATCCAGGACCTCTTCACCGTGCTGGGTCGACGGTGGCCCGCCGCCCAGCTCACCCTTTTGCCCTCGGCGGTGCAGGGGGAACGGGCCCCGGGAGAGATCGTCGCCGCCTTCGATCGCCTTCGGCGCTGGTGCGAAGACGATCCCACCGGCGCGCCGGACCTCGTGATTACGGGACGCGGCGGCGGCAGCCTCGAAGACCTTTGGGCTTTCAATGACGAGCGCGTCGCCCGAGCCATCGTTGCCTGCCCTCGCCCCGTGGTGGCCGCCGTCGGCCATGAAAGCGACGTCAGCATTGCGGACTTCGTGGCTGACCTGCGGGCGCCGACGCCCTCGGCGGCGGCGGAGCTGGCCACCCCGGACCGGGAGGCCCTCGCCCATAGCGTGGCGCGGCAGACAGGCCGACTGCGCCGGAGCCTTCGTCTCGCCTTCCAGCAGCAGAGGGAGCGCCTACGCCACCTCCGTGGCCGCCTTCAAGATCCTCGGCCCCGCCTGAATCATTTGGCGCAGCGCCTAGACGGCCTGGAGGGACAGCTTCACGGAGCCCTGCGCTACGGACAGCAGTCCCGGCGCCAGCAGCTCGCCGCCCTCGAGCAGCGGCTGCGGGCCGCCTCTCCAGCGCAACGGCTTGCCCGAGCAAAGGATCGCACCGGCGCCCTGACCCAACGGTTGCGTCGCGCCTCACCGCTAGACCCCATCGCCGCGGGCAAGCAGCGGGTCGCCCAGGCGGAAACGGCCCTGCGTGATGCCCTCTCCTACCGCCAGGAACGGCTAGCTCAGCGCTTGGCTTTGGCCGCCCAGGGACTCCAGCTCCAAAGCCCTCTCGGGACCGTTGCTCGCGGCTATGCTGTGCTGACTACCGAGCCGGAAGCGGGAAAGCGCTTTGGAACGGTGATCAAAAGCCCAGAAGCCGTTGCCCCGGGCACCCGGCTCCAGGCAACCCTCGCCGGGGGCACCCTCGCGGTCATTGCGGAGGGGCCCGTAGCCCCCTCCAAGGCATAAAAAAGGCCCCGGGCGCTGACGCGGCCGGGGCCCCGAACCCATCGAAAGGCCTAGTTGGAAATGCTGCGCACGTCGACCTGGTAGACCGCCAGCGTACCGCTCACCTCGTTGCTCACGAGGAGCAGCGCGTTGCCCGAGGGGCTGTCCTCTGCGGACACAAAGTGCGTGATCTCCGGGCCCAGATCCGTGGCCCCGGCAACAAGCTCCGCGTCCGCCAGGGTGAAGTCACGGTCGTTCACGTACTGCACGAACTCCGCGCGCTCTGGCTCCGTGATGTCGTAGACCATCACCCCGCCGACCCGCTCAAGGTTGATGAAGGCGTAGGTGCGGCCATCGATGACTGCAAGCTCCACCCCTTCCGGCTCAGGGCCCTTATCGTCGGAGCGATCATCACCCGCGTTGCTATCGTTGCTGGCATTGAAGCCCGCCGGGTTACGTTCGGCGGTAATACGCTCAAAGTCATTCCCAGAATCAAACACCAAGGATTGAGACTCAGCGTTGAAGATGGAGAAGGAGCGGGCTCCAAAGGCGTAAAGCGCCTCATAGGTGCAGCTCTGCGGCTCCGTGCCCGTGGCGTCGCAGTTCGCACCCGTAACCCCGAGGTCAGTGATGATCTTCAGGCGACCGAGCGCTTCGTTCTCGAGGAAATCGGACGCGTCCACCACCCCATCCTGGTTGTAATCTGCACCAAAGGTGAGGACGTCCGCCAGCGGTAGAGAAAGGCTGTTGGTGCCGCCGATGTCCTTAATCCGAAGCTCATCGACATGCGCTGCGTAATCCCGGGAATCCCCCTCGTTCGCAGTCACCACGTAAGGCACCCCATTCACCGTGTAGGTGGCGATGGAATCGGGCATGTAGACGCCATAGACGGGCCAATTGCGGATATTGATAACGTCGTCCCGGTTGCTGACATCCAGTTCGTTGCCGGGATTGCGGTGATCCTTGAAGCCCAGGGCCCAGATATCGGTGAGGGTGCCCGTCGCGAGATCCACCTCGGCGATGGCATTGTTTTCCTGCAAGGAGACATATGCCGTCGCGCTGTCGTCGCTGATGGTCACGTATTCGGGCTCAAGGGCAGCGGCGATGTCTCCACCGGGGCCCGAGATCCGCACGCCCGGGATATCGGCAGCCACGAGGCCATCGAAGGTCACGGCAGTCACGTTAGCCGCGGCGACCGTAGATGCCCCCCCGGAGATATCGATAACGCTGATGGAGCCCTCGGGATCGATCGTGTAATCGCCGCTTGGCTGCCCCTCGTTGGCCACCACCACCGTGTTGCCATCAGGGGAAATGGCAAGGGAGTCAGGCAGCGCGCCGACTTCCACCGCCGCGAGGAAGGTGCCATCGGACGCCTGATAGAAAGCGACGTAGCCGTTGTTCGTTTCCGGCTCGGCGGCAATGGCCACGGCCATGGTGTTGCTCGCGCTGCGAATCGCGACGCTGTTGACCGCGCCGAGGTCCGCGGCGGCGATGCCGTCGATGGCCGCAGCCACGTCGGCGGCAACATCGAGCTCCTCAACGAAGATCGGACTCGCTGGCGCAGCCAGACTATAGATATCCACGCCGCCAGCCTGCGCGTTCACCACAAAAGCCCGGCCGGTGGCGGGATCAAAATCGACGATTTCCGCAGCGGAGCCGTCAAAGACCGCGTCCGGGTTGAAGCCGCGACCGAGAAAGGACAGGGAAATGGCGGTGCGAGAGGCGTCCACCCCATCGGCGCCGGCGGCGCCCGTCGCGCCGGTGGCTCCTGCCGGACCGGTCGCGCCGGGGCTGCCATCATCCCCTTCACAGCCGGCCAATGCGAAGCTGGCACAGATCATCGCGGCCACGAGGCCTTTCATTTTGAAGTTCATAAGGGCTCCTTCGGGTGGGTAGGCAAACTTCGCCCGCCACCATGGAGCGCCAAGGTGAAAGTCTCGTGACCCTTCGCTTACGACTAGCTGACAGTTTTATGAAGGGGTCGTGACAGCTAGCGCTTATTCTTCTTGATGTGCTTCATGAGCCGCTGCCGCTTCCGCTGCTGCCGGGGGGTCAGGGTGTTTCGACGCCCGGCGAAGGGATTCTCGGACCCCTTAAAGCCCACCACGAGGGGCGTCCCCACAAGCTTAAAGTGCTCCCGGAAGCGCTTTTCTAGGAAACGTATATACGCCTGGGGCAAATGCTCCGTTTGGTTGCCGTGGATGATGATCCGCGGCGGCCGGTGTCCCCCCTGATGCGCGTAGCGCAGCTTGATGCGCCGGCCCTGGTGAAGCGGCGGCGCGTGCTCTTGCACGGCGCTCTCGAGCACCGCGGTGAGCTTTGGCGTGGGCATCTTACGCATGGCGCTGTCCCAGGCCTCAGCTACGGCGCCATAGAGCGTTCCCACCCCCGTGCCGTGCTTGGCAGAGATGAAGTGAATGCGTAGCCAGGGAATGAAGTTCAGGCGGCGACCGAGGGTATCCTTCACCCGGGCGCGGTCATCGGGGGTCATGCCGTCCCACTTGTTCACGGCCAGCACCACGGCCCGACCGTATTCAAGCACCGTGCCTAGCAGATGCAGATCCTGCTCCACCAACCCTTCCCGAGCGTCGATAAGCAGCACCACCACGCCCGCGGCATCGATCGCCGCCAGGGTCTTAACAATGCTGAACTTTTCGACCGTGTCGCTTACCTTGCCGCGACGCCGCACGCCCGCCGTATCGACCAGCGTGTAGCGCTGGCCGTCGCGCTCGTAGGGGATGAAGATGCTATCCCGGGTGGTGCCGGCCTGGTCAAAGACCACCACCCGCTCTTCTCCCAGCATGCGGTTGATGAGCGTCGATTTGCCGACGTTAGGGCGGCCCACGACGCTGACCACAAGGCCTCGGGCCGCCTCTTCCTCTTCCGTCAACGCTTCGGGGAACAGGTTTCCGATGGTGTCTTCCAGGGCGCGCAAGCCCCGGCCATGGGCAGCGGAAATGGGCAGGGGTTCTCCAAAGCCCAGGCTGGCGAACTCCGCGAGGGCCGCGTCGTCACCAACCCCGTCCACCTTGTTCACAATGAGGTGCGCTTCCCGGCCCAGGCGACGAAGCTGTTCCGCAATCAGCTCATCGCCGGCGGTCAGGCCCGCCCGCCCATCCACCAAAAACAGCACTCGATCCGCCTCTTCCACGGCCTGCAGCGTTTGCTGGGCCATGGCGCTATCGATGCCCACCTCTTCCCCGGACAGCCCCCCGGTATCGATAAGGACCAGACGGCGGCCGGCCAACAGCGCCGTCCCGTACTGGCGATCCCGGGTGAGCCCGGGCAGATCAGCCACGAGCGCGTCTCGGCTTCGGGTCAGGCGATTAAATAACGTCGATTTCCCCACATTGGGGCGGCCCACGAGAGCCAGGGTGCCGGTCATGGACGGGGGCTCACGGTGAAGCTTCGAAGCGTAGGGCCTGGAGGCGCCCACGGTTGCTGTACACGTAAAACACGTCGCCATCGCCTAGGGGCGCGAGGCGCACGCCCTTGCGATCGACACGACGCCGCGCCAGAGGACGACCGTCCGCCTGCGCGAACAGGTGCACGTAGCCCTCCTCATCAGCGACCAGGAGATTCGCTCCGGCCACCGCTGGCCCCGTTACCCCCCGGCGCGCGAGCCCAGGTTGCTGCCAGCTCACCACGCCATCATTTTGATCGAGGGCAAAAATAGAGCCGGCATCGTCGGTGACGAAGACGGCGCCATAACCCTCCGCCAGGGCACCGTAGCTTGAGAGCGGGCGCTCCCAGAGGGCTTGCCCATCCTGGAGGCGAAGCGCCTTCACCGCGCCCTGATAACCCACCACGAACACTACGCCGCCCTTGAGCAGGGGCGTAGAGTCCACGTCCGCGATGCGCTCCAGCTCGCTCCGCCCCGCGGGCAGGCCCACGGCATTTTCCCAAAGCACTTGCCCATTGCTGGCCCGCAGCGTGACGAGGCGCCCGCTGGCAAAGCCGCCCAGGGCAAAGCCGCCACTCAGGATAGGCGCACTGCCTCCCCGCAGGGTCAGCACGGGCACCTGGGTATCATAGGACCAGAGCCGAGCCCCATCGGAGCGATTCAGGGCGGTGAGCCGACCATCGCTGGTGAGCACCAGCACCAGGTCCCGGTTCACCGCCGGAGGGCTCAATATTTCCGAAGACAGCTGGGCAGTCCAGAGCGGCTCCCCGTCGTCGGCCCGAAGGGCATGGACCACGCCGTCTCGAGTCCCGAGGAGCACGGTGTAGCCGTCCGCGCCCACGCCGCCGGTGACGAAACTACCGTTGTCATTATCCCGAGCCAGGAAATTGAGCTTCGACGCCCAGTTGCCAGCCGGTGCCCCGATGCGGGCCCGCCAACGCAGTTGGCCGTCGCTTAGCGCTCGTGCTTCCACCAGGCCGTAGGCGTCGGCGACAAACAGCGTGTCGTCCACCAGCGCCGGGCGCAGCCGGGTGTAGCGCTTACCCTGCCCATCCCCCACCTGCACGGACCATAGCTCCCGGAGCGCCCCCTCGGGCTCAAAGGTCATGAGGGGCATGGGCTCCAGGTCTGGGTTCTTGTCACTTCCAAACCAGCTGCAGCCCCCCAGGGCCCCGAGCGTTAAGGCGATGATTCCTGCATGGACAAGGCGCTTGGGCATGACGGTCACGAGGGATCGTCTTCCGTCGTTGCCGCTGCACCGGCATCGTCCGCAGGCAGCGCATCCAGTTTCATGGAGACGATGGGCAAGGCCCCCTCCCCCGCCGCCAAGGCCGCCGCGTAGGCCGCCCGGGCTTCCGCAAAGGCCCCTAGACTGGCCAGCGCATCCCCGCGGAGCTCCGCGACCCCCGCCAGGGACTCGCCCTGGCGAATCGTTTCCAGATAGCGAAGAGCTGCCTCCGCGCCGTCCTCTCCTGCGAGAGCAAGGCGTGCTAGCCGGAGGCGAACCACATCCTTTAGGGCTTCCGTGGGCGCAAGGGTCAGCCCCGTCTCCAGTGCCGTCTTAGCTGCGGTCAAATCTCCCGCTTCCACCGCATCCCGGGCATTGCCCAGGGCGAGGAAGAGCGCATAGACCGTGTCGCCATGGGCCTCCGTTAGGCGCGCAGCCTCCACCGCTGCATCGGCCTCCCGGCCTTCAGCAAGGGCTTGCTGATAGCGATAGAAGGCCGTGGACGCCGCCTCGGCGGTCTCCACCTGATGAGCCTCGTAGCTGCGCCAACCCAGTACGCCGCCCAGGGCGAGCACTACGCCCACCACCAGCGAAACGCCATAGCGCGCCCAGCCGCGCTGAATCAGTTCGACGAGTTCCTCGTCGCTCTCTACGTCGGTCACCGCGCCTATCTCCTTGTTGAACCGTTAGTGCTATTCGGCGAAGGCAAGCCTTCGCGCCAATGATCCACCAGCGCAGGCAGGGTCCAGGTACTTTGCCCGGCCTCCCCCTCGCGAAGGGGCTTCACGGCCACCGTGCCCTCGGCGATCTCCCTTTCCCCGAGAATCAGCGCGTAGCGCGCGCCGCTGGCGTCGGCCTTCTTAAATCGCGCCTTTGCCTTGCCCCCACTGCAGTGCACCTGAATCGCGAGCGCCGGGAGCGCCTGGCGAAGGCGCTGCCCAAGGGCCAGCGCTTGCGCGCTGTGTGCTTCCTCCAGGGCCAGCACGTAAACGTCGAGGGGCGCCGCCTCGGCGGGGCCTGCGCCGAGGGCCTCCACCAGCAGGGTCAGCCGCTCCAGCCCCATGGCGAAGCCAATGCCCGGGGTGGGACGTCCGCCAAGCCGCTCCACGAGGCCATCATAGCGCCCCCCACCGCAGACCGTCCCCTGCGCGCCGAGAGCGGTGGTGGTCCACTCGAAGACCGTATGGGTGTAGTAGTCGAGGCCCCGAACAATGCGCGGATTCACCACATAGGGAATGGCCAGCGCATCCAAATAGCGGCGCAGCGCATCAAAGTGGACCCGGGAAGCCTCATCTAGGCAGGTCGCAAGGTCCGGGGCATCCGCCAGGAGCGCCTGGGTTTCCGGAACCTTGGAATCCAGGATGCGCAGCGGGTTACGTTCGAGACGGCGCCGGCTGTCCTCGTCGAGCTGGTCCGCTAGGGGCCGAAGGTAGGCGAGGAGCGCCTCCCGGTAGGCCGCTCGGGACTCCGGGGAGCCCAGCGTATTGAGTTCCAGGGTCAGGGCGTCCTGAACCCCCAGCTCGCTCCAAAAGTCGGCGCACAGGCCCAGGAGCTCCGCATCGATAGCGGGACCGGAAAAGCCGAAGCACTCCACCCCGAGCTGCTCAAACTGGCGGTAGCGCCCCTTCTGGGGCCGCTCATAACGAAACATGGGGCCCTGATACCAAAGGCGCTGCGTTTGGTTGTAGAGCAGGCCGTGCTCCTCACAGAGGCGGACGCAGCCCGCGGTCCCTTCCGGGCGAAGGGTGAGGGACTCGCCGCTTCGGTCCTCGAAGGTATACATCTCCTTCTCGACGATATCCGTGCCGTCCCCCACGCCTCGGGCGAACAGCGCTGTCGACTCCACGAGGGGCATGCGAACGTGCGCGTAACCGTAGCGGGCCAGCACCGCCTGCAGTCGGTCTTCGACCCAAAGGCGCATAGCGCTGGCGTCGGGCAGGACGTCGGGCATGCCCCGGATAGATTGGATTTTGGCCATGAGCTGTCTTTCTACAAAGGCGCGCCTCGAGGGCGCACCGGGGCTAACCGCGGGCGATCAGGGAAGCGGCCTGCGCTTCCTCGGCGCGCACCTTATCTTCTATGCGCGCCCGAATCACCCGTTCGAGGTGATCAGCGATGCTTTCGTTATCGAGGCGCTCAGAGGGCTTGCCTTCCCGGTAGAGCACGCTCTGGTGATTCGAGCCCGTCACCCCCAGGTCCGCCTTCAGCGCTTCCCCCGGACCGTTCACCACACAGCCGATCACGGCCACGTCGAGGGGCACGGTGACATCCTCGAGGCGTCGCTCAAGCTCATTCATGGTGCCGATGACGTCAAAGTTCTGCCGCGAGCAGCTGGGGCAAGCGACGAAGTTGATACCCCGGGTCCGCAGGCGCAGGGACTTCAAGATGTCAAAGCCCACCTTGACCTCTTCCACGGGGTCGGCGGCGAGGGACACGCGGAGCGTATCGCCTATGCCGTCCATGAGAAGCATGCCGAGGCCAATGGCGGACTTCACGGTTCCGCTGCGCAGGCCCCCGGCCTCCGTGATGCCCAGGTGAAAGGGGTTATCGATCTGGGTCGCCAGCGCCCGATAGGCCTCCACGGTCATGAAGATATCGGAGGCCTTCAGGCTGATCTTGAAATCCTGGAAGTCGAGGCGGTCGAGGATATCAATGTGGTGCATCGCCGATTCCACCATGGCCTCAGCGCAGGGTTCGTTGTCGTACTTCTTAAGAAGGCGTTTGCCGAGGGAGCCCGCATTCACGCCGATGCGAATGGGAACGCCCTTATCCCGGCAGGCCGAAACCACGGACCGAACCCGATCGTCGGAGCCGATGTTGCCCGGGTTAATGCGCACGCAATCGACGCCGTACTCGATGACCTTCAGGGCAATGCGATAGTCGTAGTGGATATCCGCTACTAGGGGGACGCGCACCCGTTTGCGGATTTGTCCGAAGGCCTCCGCTGCTTCAAGGCTCGGGGCGGAGACACGGACAATATCGGCGCCCGCGGCCTCCAGCTTTTCAATTTGCGCCACGGTCGCATCGACGTCCGTGGTTTCCGTGTTGGTCATGCTCTGCACCGCGATGGGGGCATCGCCGCCCACGGGGACCGAACCTACGTGGATCTGGCGCGTCGGCCGACGCTTAATCGGGCTTCCAAGGTTCATACCGTCCTCCCAGGCCTAGCGACCCAGCACCAGCTGCGCGATGTCGTTGCGCGTATGGGGCCGCAGGGGCACGTCCATTTGGTTATAGCTTACGCGCACTCCGGGGGCATAGCCTAGGAGCAGCGCAAAGGGCCCCTCCCCCTGCACCACAAGCCGGGTGCCCGGCGTCGGCGCCCCCTGAAAGAGCAAAAGGTCCGCGCCATCCCGAATTTCGGTCCAGCTCTCGGAGGCATAGGTCACTTCAAGACGGGCGCCTTCAACGCCGACCCACAGCTCGGGCTTACCATCGGCGCCCTCCCGCACCTCCGGTTCGGGAGTCGCACCCGTGGGCGCCAAGGCCAGGGGAACGGCGGCCAGGAGGGGCTCAGGCGCCCCGTCCGCAGCTCCAAGCTGTTGTCCGGCCC
>Ga0255776_10007841_pt1 | contig 10645 bp, 7 predicted proteins | sample 071ome_19_FD_179974 | JGI IMG/M metagenome (GOLD analysis project Ga0255776, IMG submission 179974) | Coastal salt marsh microbial communities from the Groves Creek Marsh, Skidaway Island, Georgia - 071413AT metaG (version 2) | ecosystem: Environmental > Aquatic > Marine > Intertidal zone > Salt...
TCGGACCTCTCTGGAGCGTAGCCCTGCAATCTGACTCCGCGATGACCGGGTTGTCCGAGCGCATGCAGCCCGGTGATATATCGGATCTTAGTCAGTCATCTGCTGTTGCATTCAGGGTGACTTTTGATGGTAAAAAACCGGATCGGAGTGAGCTTTACTGGCGGGCGATGACGCTCGACCGGCATGACGGTGAAGGCTGGGATACGTCACGCCTTGATCAGTCAGAACTGCCGATGTCATTGCCGGGACAGCCTCTGCAGTACCGCTACGAGGTCATTCAGGAGCCGACAGGGCAGCACTTCCTTTTCTCATTGGCCGGGCCGTATTCGACAGAATCTCAGGTCAGCCTCACGTCAACGAGACTGCTGAGATACGACAGGCCCGTATACCAGCGGATACAGTATCAGGCAGAGTCAGCGGGTGGAACGTCTGTCGGCCCTGCGTTTGATCCCAGAATGATGACTCCGTCAGATAATTATCTGCGACTCCCTGCGGATGTTAATCCACAGACTAAGGCCTGGGCCAGGGAACTCAGTAACGGAAAGATACCAACAGCAGCGGCCTTTGCGCAGGCATTTAAACAGTACATTAGTCGTGAGCCTTTTTTTTATACCCTCAGGCCTCCACGCTACAGCGGGGATGATATTGATCAGTTTCTTTTCGCTGGTCGGCGGGGGTTTTGTGAGCATTATGCGTCGGCGATGACCTTCGCTGCTCGTGCCGCTGGCATTCCCGCTCGCGTCGTTGCCGGTTATCAGGGAGGGGAGTGGCACCCTGATGGATATTTAACCGTACGTCAGTACGATGCTCACGCGTGGGTTGAGCTCTGGGATGGTTCTGTCTGGGTACGGACTGATCCGACAGCGGCAGTTGCTCCCGAGAGAATTGAGTATGGGTTACGCGAGGCTCTGGCAGAAGAAAACAGTTTTCTGGCTGATAATCTGTTGTCACCGCATCGCTATCAGGACATTAACTGGATTAATTCATTGCGCCTGCAGATGGATAATATTAATTACCTCTGGAGCCGTTGGGTGCTTTCGTACGACGGCGACCGGCAGAAAGGCCTGTTGTCGCGTTGGTTTGGTATTGACCAACTGTTGGATGGCCTCTACGTGTTGGCCGCTTCTATTGCTGGTCTGTTTATTATTGGAGCAACCTGGCAATGGTGGCAGCAACGCCCGGATAAAGTCAGTCGTATAGTACAGCGCTGGCAGAGGTTGACTGAGGTTGCTACAAGAGCCGGCGTTCCGTTTGACGCCGGTGTCGCGCCGTTGAGTCTGCTGAAACGTATCAGTGAGCGTTATCCGCCTCTCGCGGAAGACAGTAAAGCCTGTGCTGAGTTGTTCGTGCGGTACCAATATGCCGGAGAGGGCGACACCGTCGGGTTGGAAAAGCGTCTTAGCCGGTTAATCCGACGCCTCCGGCGTATCAGGCCAGGCACAGAAGCAGCCACTTCCCGCGATGTTAAGGAAGGGGCCGTATGAGTCTCCGGCCAGCAGTTTTTCAATCATATTGGTGAACAGCTTTTCGTCAGACAAGCTACACAGAGCGCCGAAACCATAGGCTCCGAAATAGGCCATATCGCCCTCGGGCGTCATGACTCCGAGTCCGGGGCTGGCGGTTAGTGGCAGATTGTCGTTTTCTGAAGCCCGGATTATATCGGCACCGGGATTCAGCGTTCTGGCCTCTGCCAGCCGCTCTTCGGAAAGGTGCTCGGGGGCAAGAATAATAAAACGTACCTGATCATCATTGGGCCACTCTTCAATAATCGCATGCGTGTGTCTGGCGCTGACGTTGTTACACAGGCAGTCCGGGTTCCACAGGTGTATCACCGTGACCCGTCCGTCCGTCTCCAGCCCGGCCCGCGCCATCAGGGATTTCAGTCCGGCAGCCACTTGCTCAGGGACACGCGCAGCAGGGTTATCGCCGGCTTCAACAAAAGGTCGCATTGCTTGCTGCTGGAACCACCACAGCCCAAAGAGCGAGCCGCCCAACCAGACAATGATCAACGTACTGATCAGAAAGAGTTTTCTCGGGCTGTTTTCCTGGGTAGTCATTCGTTCACAGGTTCCTCTTGGTTCACGCGGACAGTATACGCGTATTTCCCTCTCACGGATTCGGCGGAGTATCATACGCTCTGAGTTGAGTCAGAAAGAAACGACGGAGAACCTCAGTGACCTTTCGCGATATTACGCCTGCCAGTCTTGCAGCCCGGCAATCAGGCAGCTGGCTGGTGGTCGACGTCTGGGGCCATCATTGTGCCGCCTGCAAAGGACTGGAGCAGCAACTGGCATTGATGAAAACGTCGCTTCCGGATCATTGTGACCTGGTCAGGCTTTCCGCTGATGACTTCGCAGACTGGTGTGCAGAGCAGGGTATCCGCTCTGTGCCTGCGCTGCTCCTTTATTCAGAAGGTACAGAAGTGGCACGACTTCAGGGTGACCTTTCGGTTAACTCTATCCGCGCCTTTTTAAGTCACTACCTGCCAGCGCCACCGGACCCCGAGACATTGTGTTCTGAGCTTTTTATGAGTGCCAGGACAGATGAGCTGCGCACGCTGCTTGACTCACTGACTGATGAACAATCGCGTGGTCCGGCACTGCAGCGGGCACGCTCCTGGTTATCGATGCAGGAAATGACTCTGACACAGGAAGAGTCTGAATTGAGAAATGATTTCTTTGTTGAGGCCTGCGCAGCCAGGTGGAATGATGCGCTGGCATTATTAACAGCTGCGATGAAAGAGCCATCCCAGCGCCACTTAATCATTGCGTTGGCGGACCTGATTCCGGACCGGCCGCTCGTCAGTCAGTGGCGACGCAGGTACCTGCTTAATGTGTCGCCTGTGGAATGATTTATACCGTTATCTATTTTCCTTCCGCTTTACAAAAATCCTGAAATTTTCTCTCAGTTCCAGTATTTCGGCCCGCTGGGATAATTCTTATGGAAGCCATCAAGCCCGGATCTATAGTCATTAGGTCTGTTGATACCACGATCAATAATCAGGAGTTTATATGCAGGGTGCAGGGCTGAGCATTCGTCAGCGTCTTTTGTTAATGCTGACCACCATTTTCCTGGTCGGAGTGGTCTTTCTGGTGAATGACCTGAGCCAGTATTACACGCAGCTTTTAGGGGATAAAAAACGACAGCTCGCTGCTTTGGTAGAAGCACAGGCAAGTCAGCTCACTGCAATGAAAAAAGCCGGTATTACTGACAGTGATGCTCTGGCTACGCTGTCCGCCGCCCGTTACGGAGAAAAAAACTATTTCTTTGTGATCAACAAGAAGCTGGACATGTTAATGCATCCGTTTAAACCGGCGCTGAATAATACGTCAGTATCAGCAACACGGGATCCGGACGGTGTGTACTTATTCCGGCAGATGAAAAAAGCTGTTTCAGAAAGCGACACCGGGTTTGTTGAATACAAGTGGCCGCGGCCGGACTCCGAAAAGCCCATTGATAAGCTTACCGCCGTTACCGTCGTGCCAGGCAGCGACATGATCATCGGCACTGGAGTTTACATTGATGATATTCAGGCGGTGATGCTTGCCCGCGGAGGATTAACCGCTGTAGCGCTTTTTATCTGGGCCGTTCTCATGCTGCTCTGTGAAAGGTACATCCGTGCATCAATTGCCCGCCCGGTGCGAAGAATAGAAGCATGCATGGCGCGTTTTTCGGAGGGCGATCTGTCTTCAGTCTGTGAAGGCAGCGGTGCTGAAGAATTTGACCGTCTGTCTCGGGCAATTAACCAGATGCGGGAGAAAGTCGCAGGTCTGATTGGTAGCATTCGAGAGGACAGCCGTGGGTTGAATATCGAAGCTGAGCATCTTACTCAGGCGATGAGAAAGGTCAGTAAAGGATCTGACTCGCAATATAACGAGCTGGACCAGTTATCGGTAGCGATGACTGAGATGGTTCAGACCATCCAGGTCATGGCAAAAAATGCGCGGGATGCGGCTGATAAAATGGCCGATATATCGGACTCGGCATCCAACGGTGCCAACTCAGTTTCTGCGGTTCGCCAGCGCGTCCATATTGTACTTGAGCAGCTTGATAGTGCGTCAGCAGCAATAGGACAGATGAACGCATCGGCAGAGCAGATATCTAACGTTGCTGAAGTCATCGCAAGTATTTCTGAACAGACTAATTTACTGGCATTGAATGCTGCCATTGAAGCTGCACGTGCAGGGGAGTCCGGGCGTGGTTTTGCGGTGGTGGCCGATGAAGTACGCACGCTGGCTCAGCGCACTGGTGTAGCAACCAGTGAAATCAAAGAAGTGATTGAAACAATTACGCAGGTTGCCAGTCAGTCGGTGCATGCGATGCAGGTGAGTGCCGAAGAAACCCGTGCCTGTGCTGACGAAATTAATGCGACGGAAATTGAACTCGCAGATATCTCTGACAGCATGACGGGAGTCAAAGATCTCAACCTGCAGGTTGCTGCCAGTATTACCCAGCAGGAGCAGGTGGCTTCAGAAATGGGTCGTAATCTTGCCGCCGTTGCGCAGTCAGCGGATGGACACAAAGATGTCTCTGCGGTGCTCAGACAATCTTCAGAGACCGTTGATCGCTTAGCTGAAGATCTCAATCAGCAACTGAATATCTTTCGTACGACAGCATAATATTCAGCGATTACACAGATATTTTTATCAGACTGTTGCACAAGAGCCCTCTGGCGCCCCTACAGGCTGGCTGGTACTGTTCTGAGAGAAATCAGGAGGCGATATGCAATACAGACAACTAGGCCGTACAGACATTAATGTCAGTGAACTCTGTCTGGGAACCATGACCTGGGGGGAGCAGAATACCGAGCTGGAAGCACACCAACAGCTGGATTATGCGATCGGGCAGGGCATCAATTTTATTGATACCGCAGAAATGTACCCTGTCCCGCCGCGTGGCGAAACACAGGGGCGCACCGAAGCTTTTCTTGGTTCCTGGCTGGCGGCTTCTGGTCAGCGGGAAAAGTTGATTATAGCCACCAAAGTAACCGGTCCCGGAGACTGGATGACGCATATCCGTAACGGCCCGGATCTTTCAGCTCAGCATATCAGCGAGGCACTGGAGTCGAGCCTCCAGCGCCTGCAGACTGATTATATCGACCTCTATCAACTTCACTGGCCATCGCGTCCTACCAATTATTTTGGTCGTCTGGGGTATGAGCATGAAGAGGCCGAGGGCGTCGCTCTGGAAGAAACGTTGAATGCTCTGAAAAAACATATTGATGATGGACGCATACGGCATTACGGACTTTCGAATGAAACGCCATGGGGTACCATGAAATTCATATCACTTGCCGATCAGATGGGTATTCCACGCCCGGTAAGTATTCAGAACCCCTATAACCTGCTCAACCGGACCTACGAAGTGGGTATGGCTGAAGTCTCTCACCGGGAGCGCTGTGGACTGCTCGCTTATTCTCCGCTCGCGTTTGGTGTTCTGTCCGGAAAATACCTGGCCGGTAAGCAGCCTCCCAAGGGGCGTCTGACATTATTCAGCCGCTTCAGTCGCTATACAGGTGAGCTCGCTGAAAAGGCTGTGGCAGAATACGCTGCCCTCGCAAAAGATTCTGGGCTGGATCCTGCTCAGATGGCTTTGGCTTTTGTTACTCAGCAGGGATTCGTGACGTCCAACATTATTGGTGCCACAACGATGGAGCAGCTGAAGAGCAATATTCGCTCGACGGATGTTCATTTATCGGCTGATCTGTTACGTGCGATCAATGATATCCATCAGCATATCCCCAACCCTTGCCCTTGAGCCATGTCGTAACTTGTAAAAAAGCCCCGCATTGCGGGGCTTTTTATCTCGTAGCGAAAGTCGTGATCGACCACGCCAGCGTACGAGGGGGCATCCTTAATCGTGATCGACTTTCCAGCTGCTCATCATCTTCTTAAGCACTTTAGGAATGACCGTCAGGTTCAGCCCGATCCACTCAATAGCGGAGCGCGGCTTGGCGTATGCTGTCAGCTTAAGCATGTTGTTATAGCTGCCTTCGTCAAACGGGAACCACCAGGCGTTATTTTTGCTGAGAGTCGGGAATATATCCCAGTTAATGATTTTTGACTCAGACACTTCGAGCAGGCCGAGAGCTCCGTGAGTACGACCAATTCCCGACTCCTTCGGGCCACCCCATTCGGTATTGCTTAAACCATGCGTGTAGAGATGGTCGTTGACTGTTACGGCGCCAGCATGAAGTTTTTTAGCGATGTCTTTGCCACGCTTGTTGCTGCTTGTCCAGACTGAGGCCGTCAGGCCGTACTGGGATTTATTGGCCAGTTCAATGGCTTCCGCTTCGGAACTCACTTTTACAACGGGCATAAACGGGCCGAAGATTTCGTCCTGCATAAACTCCATATCTGAGGTGACATCCGTCAGAAGTGTGGCCGGGAAAAAGTAACCTTTCTGCTCCCCGACAGCTGCCGACTGGGCTGCAATGGTGGCACCATTATCAATTGCCATCTGCAGTTCTTTTTCAAGCTGCTGGAATTGTTTTTCGGTGGTCACTGAGCCCAGATCAGCATCGTGCCCATTGTCGCCGTGACGCAGAGAGCGGGTTTTCGCCACTGCCATTTTAATAAAGTCATCGTACACTTTTTCATGAACGTAAACGCGTTTTACGCCCCCGCATGACTGACCAGCGTTCTGATACGCTGCCCACATGCCGCCGTTAACAGCACGTTCAACCGGAGCATCTTCAAGTACGATCATGGCATCGTTGCCACCCAGTTCGAGGCTGCATGGCACCAGGTATTCGGCGCAGGATTTCATAACCTGCTTACCGGCGAAGGTAGATCCGGTGAAAAAGATTTTATCTGCGCCGTTTTCCAGCATGGAATTCAGGACCTTGGAGCCTGATCCCACAACATGCGTGAAAAGTCCTTCAGGCAGGCCCGAGGCCTTCACCACGCGATCAATGGCATCGCCGACCATCGGCGTTTGTGCAGCGACTTTGAGCACGACCGCATTACCGGCCATCAGTGCCATAACCAACTCGCCGAAAGGAATACTGAAGGGGTAATTCCACGGGCTGATAATACCTAGCACGCCGATTGGCTGGAATACACGCTTGGACCACTTATTGAAGAACAGCATAGACGCGGGCGGTAGCAGTTCGTCTTTCAGAACCTTTGGCGCCTGCCTGGCGTACCAGGTACAGCTCATGATGGACGGAATAATCTCGGTATTGAGCGCATCTATTTTCAGCTTACCGTTATCCTGGCTGATAATGCCTGCGAGCTCGTCGGCATTGTCGCGGATGTAGTCGGCCATTTTCAGAACATAGGTCGCGCGTTCTTTGTAGGACACCTGAGCCCAACGTGCCTGAGCTTTACGCGCATTCTCAAATACGTCTGCAAACTCCTGCTGAGTGGTCAGTGGCAGACGGCCAATTTCTTCCAGGGTTGCCGGGTTGATGCTGACTTCATAGGCCACATCCGGGTTCGCTACATTCATGCTGAAATACCTGTCCGTTTCGTTCTGTTATTACGGTAACGCGCCATGTTAGCACAGTATCAGAATCGCTGAACAAGTCGGTTCAGGCCCTTATCGGGACAGGAAATAGCGATGGATGTCAGGAGTTCACTTCATCGTGCCGACAGGCGACATTTTCGCTCGCTGTCGGAGGCATTTATTCAGTGTCGGCGGCTGATATAGCGTAGCCGCAACAAGAGACATAAAGCGGCACAGGACAGTCCGGCAATCAGGCCGATCCAGAACCCTGCGGCTCCCATAGGATTGGTTGTCTGGTATGCCAGGTACCACCCTGTTCCAAAGCCCACCAGCCAGTACGAAATAAAGGTGATAACCATCACAGCGAAGGTGTCTTCGTACGCCCGGAGAGCGCCTGCTGCGGCAATTTGGATGGCATCCGGAATCTGAAACAGAGCAGCGTAGATCAGCAGCGATGTTCCGATCGCGACGACCGCAGGGTCTGGTGAGTAGAGACCCGCAATGACGCCCGCACCGGTGAGAATAATGGCGGCGTTCACCAGAGCCAGTAGCAGATTGACTTTGACTCCCAGCCAGGATGAACGGCGTGCTATTTGCGCGTGCTCACTGCCCAGGTGGTGACCGACACGGACTGTCAGGGCCATGCCGAGACTCAGCGGAATCATAAAGGTCACCGAGGCGACATTCAGAGCGACCTGATGGCCTGCGACGACGACAGGCCCAAGGTCAGCCAGAAACAACGCAATGGCAGTGAACAGACTGACCTCAAAGAAAATCGCGACGCCGATTGGCAGGCCAACCCGTGTCAGGTTCTTTATCTGAAGCCAGCGGGTGTGGCTCAGTAACGTCGACAGCGCTAACCCCTGATGGTGGCGATAGCGCAGGCAGTCCCACTGCAACGCAATTGCCATGCTGCAGACAACAATGGCGCTGCCAATACCGCAGCCGATTCCGCCAAGCGCCGGTAAAAATCCCCAGCCATAGATCAATGCTGCGTTGACGGGAATATTCAGAATCAGGCCAGCCAGCATGATCCGCGTGACGTGATGGGCATGGTCCACGGCCTCTGCATGGAATCGAAGCGCCAGAAATATGCCCGATACCGGCATAGCCGCAGCGATAGCAAACAAGTAATACCTGGCGGTGTGCGCGGTGTGAGTATCTTCAATGAATGAAGGCATGAGGTAACCGGCAAAGGCCGTGATCAGCCCAAGAATAGTGCCCGCGATCAGCCCAAGGGATATGCCAGAGCCCAGTACTGTGCGAATCTTTTCATTGCGCCCGGACGCTTTGAGTCTGGCAACGGCAGGTGACACGGCAACGAGAATGCCAGCCAGGAAAAGCCATACAGGTGTCCAGACTGCACTGCCAATGGCAACGGCGGCAAGGTCGCGTGTACTGACGTAGCCCGACATCAGCGTATCAATCGTACCCATTCCGACCTGTGCGAGCTGAGTCAGGAGAATCGGGCCGGTTAACTTCAGGAGTGACCGGATTTCTGAGGTTGGCTGCAGGTCTGTCTGGCTTTCGGGTGACTCGGACAACATAGGAGAGGGTGGGCCTTCGCTCAGATAATGGTTAGCCGTATAATACGTCGGCTTCAGATCGCTATTGTGCCAGTGTTAGTGGAAAGACCGAATAGGAATTTATGCCTGCCCGTGAAGAATCAGCCGTCAGTTCGTGCGAGATGAACCGGCCCGTGTTGGACCCTGCTGATTTAATCTCGTTATTTGATGACCTGTTCTATGCCCGGGAGAATACCCGTCTGGTGGCCGGTGATCACGAACCCGAGTACCTGCCAGCAGACAGTCAGTTTCCATTCCACCGTATTATCTTTGCCCACGGCTTCTATGAGTCGGCTCTGCACGAAATCGCTCACTGGTGTATTGCCGGAAAAGCCCGGCGGCTGTTACCGGACTATGGCTATTGGTACGAACCCGATGGACGATCAGAGGCTCGTCAGCGTGAGTTTGAATCCGTTGAGGTTAAACCTCAGGCGGTGGAGTGGGTTCTCTCGGAGGCCTGCGGTCGGCGCTTTCATATCAGTACCGATAATCTGGATGGCGACCCGGTCGCGGTAGAGGCCGGGCGCGCACGTTTTCGCGACGCGGTCGTGACACAGGCCCGGTATTACCTTGAATATGGCTTGCCAGAGCGTGCTGAGATACTAAAACAGGCGCTATTGCATTATTATCACCGGGATAACGAATTTGGCGCGCATCTGTTTGTGCCAGAAAATATCTGAACGGAGAAAGGTTTGTTAAAGAAACTGTTCAAATCCAACGCCCCGAAACCGGCGAAAGAAGCAAAGCCCGCCGGCAAATCGAGTAAGGCACCGGCTCAGAAAAAGGCACCGGTTCAGAAAAAAACACCAGCACAGAACAAGAAGGCCCACGTCAACGCCGCAGAAGACCGCGCGCACTCCGGACCAAAGGGTAAGAGTGCCGGTTCTCAGGTAACGAAAGGGAGTGATGTAAAGCATTCCGCAGGCACGGCCAGTAAAAAGGAAGAAACCCCCTGGAATCTCAGTGACTTCAATGTTGCCCCCATGGAAGGTAAAACCCGCTTCCATGACCTCCAGCTTCCTGATTCCGTTATGCGTGGTATCCACGAATCGGGCTTTGAGTACTGTTCACCTATTCAGGCAGAGAGCTTGCCTGCAGCACTGACTGGCCGCGACATGATCGGTCAGGCACAGACCGGCACCGGAAAAACGGCTGCCTTCCTGCTGACTATCTTTAACCGCCTGCTGACGGTAAAACCTGAAGAACGTTTTGCCAGTGAACCGCGGGCTCTGATTATTGCTCCGACGCGTGAACTCGCATTGCAGATCGGTAAAGACGCCGACGCCCTGGGTAAGTATACGGGCCTGAATACCCTGACCGTGGTTGGCGGCATGAACTACGACTCTCAGCGCAAAATGTTGCGTGATCATGTGGTCGATATTCTTGTGGCAACGCCAGGACGCCTTATTGATTTTATGCGTAGTCAGGATGTTTTTCTGGATCAGGTAGAGGTATTGGTTCTGGATGAAGCGGACCGGATGCTGGATATGGGCTTTATTCCCGATGTAAAGCGCATCGTCCGCGGTACGCCACCTAAAGACCACCGCCAGACGCTGCTGTATTCTGCCACCTTCAATTTTGATGTTCGGATCCTGATTGATCAATGGACGACGAATCCGATGAAGGTAGAA